>Ga0123519_10000399_pt1 | contig 76698 bp, 65 predicted proteins | sample YelNatPaOPRAMG02_FD_87396 | JGI IMG/M metagenome (GOLD analysis project Ga0123519, IMG submission 87396) | Hot spring microbial communities from Yellowstone National Park - Yellowstone National Park OP-RAMG-02 (version 2) | ecosystem: Environmental > Aquatic > Thermal springs > Hot (42-90C) ...
AAGTTACAATCGCTCGGAGCGGTCTTCGTCAAAAAAGGAGAAACAAAAACAGGCAGACAAGTAAAAACCCCTATCTACTCAATAGTGACGGACATAAACCTCTGGGATTTCAATCGCCTAAAAGGGTGTAAGGATATGGGTCAGATTAGATACCAAATTAGATACCACGAATCGTGCAAAGCGAGCGAGTGCGAGGAGATTATAAGAATCGGGGCGGGGGGATTTGAACCCCCGACCTCCAGCCCCCCATGCTGGCGCGCTAAACCAGGCTGCGCTACACCCCGAAAAAAATATGGGCCCAGGTGGATTCGAACCACCGACCTCACGCTTATCAGGCGTGCGCTCTCGCCAACTGAGCTATGAGCCCTTAATGGTTTTTATTCTACCTTATCTTGTCTTTTTGTCAAGCATCTTATAGAGAAAAAGGAAGAAACTCTATTTGCTTGGACATATCACGCAATAGAGTGAAACTCTATTCTACGGTCTTGGATGATAACGACTATGGAGTTCTTTCAGTTTTTGCACATTTATGTGGGTGTAAATCTGCGTAGTCGCAACCGATGCGTGTCCTAACATCTCCTGCACGGAACGCAAATCAGCGCCCCGTGTGAGAAGATGGGTCGCAAAGCAATGGCGCAATGTATGTGGTGAGATATGCATTTTAACATCAACATCCGCTGCGTACCTTTTGACTATTCTGAAAATATCGACTCTGCGCAATCGTCTACCCGTCCGCGATAAAAACAAAGCGCGCGAGAGACCTTCGCGGCAGAAAACTCCGCGGTAACGGCGGATATAATGGTCAAGCGAGTTTAAGGCGTGTGAACCTATAGGGACAATCCGTTCCTTTCCGCCCTTACCGCGGCATCGGAGATAACCCGAGTCGAAATCGACGCTATCAATATCGAGACTCACAATCTCGGAAGCGCGCAATCCTGTTGCATAAAGAAGTTCGAGTATAGCAGCATCTCGTGCGCCTCTTGGATTCGAACGGTCAGGCTTGTTCAAGAGATGTTCGACTTCTTCTTCTTTTAGGAACTTCGGCAGGCGCTGCATAACTGAAGGTCCTGTTATCGTATCGGTAAAATCGTGTCTCAGCAGTCTTTCTACCAACAAGAACTTTGCAAAAGAGCGGAGTGTCGCTGCACACCTCGCAACGCTCGCAGATGAGAAGCCTGCTTTGACCTCATTCTGTAAAAACTCCGAGACGAGATTTGGCTTGAGTTTTGAGATATCATAGACTTCTTTCTCGACGAGGAACTCAAGGAATCTGGTCACATCGCGGCCATAACCGTCAATAGTGTTCGGTGACGCGCCCATTTCGAATTTCAGATATTCGATGAATTTTTCCTTTAACTCGGACATACCATTCTGCAACTTCATCGCCTGATTTCCTCCTGCCTCTCTAATATCATTTCGCATTTAGAAACAATAGGATTTAGAAGAAAATACCTCGGAAAATAAACTCCGATAAAATCCTCAAAATGAAACTTCATTAAAGACAGCATAACTCTCCACATTCAGCAAAACGGTTTGATGAATACCATCTTGGAGAGTATTATTAACGAACTCGATAAAACGGTGGTAGGACATAAAAAGCGACTATGACAGAGAATACAGACAGGCGAAAACCAATCGTTGGATGGCTGATAAGGCTTATCGCCGCCACAGGACTTATCATCTATCTTATCGCTTCTGAGAAACTCGATTTCCGAATGTTGGCTGAACGGAAGATTCACTACGAATTCATCATTCTTGCTCTGTTGGTTTATACGCTGACAAACCTCAAGGGAATCGTCAGGTGGAAGATTCTACTTCTGGCGGTCGGAATTAAAACACGGTTTTTAACGATACTCCGTCTCACTTATCTCGGGCATATATTCAGCATAATGCTGCCTGGGGTCGTTGGCGGTGATGCTGTCAAAGCCATTCTCCTTCATCGCGAGCAGAAAGAAAGGTTCTCTATCAGTATTACATCCGCTTTCGGTGACAGAATTATCGGGACTATTGCTATGCTTGCGCTCATCATTTCCGTCGCTCCATTTCTTGAACGCTCTGCACTCCTTAAATCTCAAACGCTCGCCATTCTCTTCGTTCTCGCCATCATCTTCGCCGTATCGCTTGTATTGTTTCTCTTCTCAACTCGACTCGAAAAACCGCTTAAGCGGCTTTTCATCCGCCTCCCTTTCCGGAGATTCACCCTACGCGTAATCATCGCATCGTTCACCTTCAGACGAAAGTTTTTCTACTCGTTAATCGCGTTCCTTATCTCGCTTCCCGCTCATATACTTTCCGTTGTTGCGGTCTTATGTTGCATAAAAGCGATAGGGTTTGATGCTCCTTTCTTGCCGCTTACATACGCGGTTTTGGTAGGACTGCTAATCGAGGCTTTGCCAATCTCAATCGCAGGGTTCGGTGTTGGGGAACAGGCGTTTGAATGGCTTTTCTCGGTGCTCTTAGCGGGTGGGGTCGCTACCGCAGGCGCGGAAGTAGCGCTCCTTATGCACCTCACACGGATCTTCGCCGCAGCACCGGGGCTCGTTTTCCTCTTTATCTCAAAAAGGACAAAAAAAATCACCTAATCTATGAGTTTGTTATAGGATTGGAAAGACAGCGATGAGAATGCTATAATTACGAAGACGAGGTTATTTATCGTTTGCCTTTTATAGTCGTTTTGAAGGAATAAAAGATGAAAAAGGAGAAGCAGAAAGGGCAGACCTTAGAGCAGGTAATAAAGAACATAAGACAGCGTATGGGAGATGAGGCGATAATGCGTCTTGGTTCTGACTATAGGCGTCCTGTTGAGGTTATTCCCACAGGTTCGCTGTCGCTTGATATTGCGCTTGGGACAGGCGGAATTCCTCGTGGAAGGGTCATAGAAATCTATGGTCCTGAGGCAGGGGGGAAGACGACACTTGCTCTTCATATAATTGCGAGTGCGCAGAAGTTAGGCGGAACGGCGGCGTTTATTGACGCGGAACACGCGCTCGATGTGAACTATGCGAAACGGCTCGGCGTTGATACGGACAATCTTCTTCTTTCACAGCCGGACTACGGAGAACAGGCGCTCGACATTGCGGATGCGCTCGTCTCAACAGGGGAGGTGGATGTCGTAGTGATTGATAGCGTTGCAGCACTCGTGCCAAAAGCAGAGCTCGAAGGGCAGATGGGAGATATGTTCGTTGGTTTACAAGCCCGACTTATGTCACAGGCGTTGCGGAAACTGACTTCAACGATAGGCAAAAGCAGAACAGCGGTAGTCTTCATCAACCAAATAAGAGAGAAAATCGGAGTTATGTTCGGCAATCCTGAAGTGACGACTGGTGGCAGGGCTCTTAAGTTCTATGCGAGTGTCAGAATCGAAGTGCGCAGACTAAGCATCGTAAAAGTCGCCGAAGAGGCAACAGGTAGTAAAATCATCGCAAAAGTCGTGAAAAACAAATTAGCAGCGCCTTTCAGAGAGGCGGAGTTTGAAATAGTTCACGGCCTTGGGATAGACTATATTGGTGATGTTTTGGACTGCGGCACGAAATACGGCATCGTCGAACGGAGCGGAGTCTGGTATTCGATAGGAGGAGAGAGCCTCGGACAAGGACGCGAAAAGGCGATAATCTATCTGAAGGAGCACCCTCAACTGGTTGCTAAAATCGAATCGTCAGTCCTCGAGGCAGTGAACATAAAACGGATTACGGGCGCGGTTACCAGTGTCAGCGAAGACGGTCAAGGTTAGATGTAACTCTTGCGGGAATTCCGTGCGTGTGCAGGAAGTGTATGCGGGCAAAGCGGGACGCTGTCCGCATTGCGGTAAAAAACTGCGTGTGCCACCTCTTCCTGTCTTCGAACTTGATGGAGTCGAATGTGAAGGTTGCGGTGAAACATTGTCGGTCTCAGAGACGCTGCATATAATCAAAGGACACATCTATTGTGCGAACTGCTTTGCTAACCAACAACCTGAACTTGCAAATGTCAAATCAACTTCTTCTAAGGAACAACCAACAAAACAATTCTTTTTCGAAGAAGTTGCCGACCAGAAAGGCGCAGAAACACAGGCAGCCGATAAGTCCGCAAGTTCTGCTATCAATGCACGCGCTTCAATCCGCAAACGCGTCACACTCGAGTGTGACAAGAGACTCGCAAGTGCCATTCAATCGCTTATAAGCAGGGAACAATACATAAGGGTGCTTTCCGTACAGCGTGAGACAGGAGAAAGTGTCGTTTCCGCTATCGTTAATCTCGGCATTGCAGAAGAAAAAGATATTGGTAATGCGCTTTCAAAAGCGACAGGACTACCGTTTTCGACCGCTAAAGTTCTCTATGTTGACAAAGGCGTGATTGGCCTTCTCCCCGTCACTCTCTTAAAGAGTTATGAACTCATCCCACTGTCTCGTTCCGTTGATACAATCACTGTCGCTATGGTCAATCCACTTGACAACGAGGCGATTGAAGAGATTGAGAATCTAACGAATCTGCGTGCGAATATCATCATCTGTACTTTAAGCGGTTTCCGTCAAACCCTCTCCCGCTATTTTTCTTAATTCCTCGTCGGTCAGAAAAAATCCATCCTACTTCGTCATTTGAGTTCCTTGAGTTTTTTGTCCGCTTCAACACCTACCTCCGTTCCCTTGAAATCCCCTGCAATTTTCTTCAGAAGTGTTTTCGCCTTCTCTTTTTCCCCGTTTAAGACCATTTCGTCAGCTTCTTTTAATTTCTCCTGTCCTTCCTTGATGAGTTCGTTGAATTTCTCTTGCGCTTTCTTGGCGAGTTCAGAACCGTCTTCGCAGTAATCAAGCGCTTCTTGAAGTTTCTTTATCCCAAGCGCATAATCCTTTTTCTCAATAGCCTGAAGCGCTGCATCGAAAGACGCCTGCGCTTTCTTTTCATCATTTTTTAGCCCTCCGATTCCTCTAACTCCTTTACTCAATCTGACAGGATTTTAAAGCCAATTTCATAAGTAAGCAACCGAAAAGTGAGCAAAAAACTGCGATTATCAGCGAAGAGGATTAGAAAGTCGGAATAATAACTATCTATTCTGTGGCACAGACGGCTGTTGTGGGATAATTTGCTCTTGTGGTTGACGAGGCGGAGAGTGAATGCGTTGACGCAAGACTCCAAGAATCTCCTCACGCATCATTTCCGGTAACGAGAAGAACCTCTCTATCTCAATGTTTGAACGGAACGGTTCAGGAAGAGATTCCTGGTTACAAGACAGGAATGCGTTCAAAAGCCGAGTTTTCACGGACTCGTCTTGGATGGTTTTTGCGAGTTCAAGAAGTCTGTCTACCGCAGTCCTTACGACTTTTCTATAAGCACAGGATACAGCAAGCACCTCAGCCTGAAACGGTAGGTCTTGAAACACGGAAACATCGGTTCCGACCGCTTCAAGACATTCCTTTTGTTTTTTAAGGTTCTCTTTAAGCAGCGATACAAGCGCTTCGTAACGCTGATTCTTCGGCAGTTGCGCGAGTTTAAGTTGTTGATGCTTAGGAAGCGATTTGAGCAATTCACTATAAAGAAGTTCTTTTCTCTCGGATATAATCTTGCGCATCCTGATTACGAATTCCTCTTCCGGAAGAGAGAGCAGTTCTTTTGCCTCGTTTTCAGGCAGATGCTGGGAGATTCGTCTAAAAAGGCGCAAAGAATGCTCGTTGAAAAGTCTGCGTATCTCCTGAATCCTCTTCTGAGGTGGCATCTTATATATTGCTTCTCGTTTATCAGCAGGCATTGCGTCCAATATATTCTTTACAAGGGATTCGAGTTTCTCACAGCGACGGATTATCTCTTCCTTTTTGTCCTGTGGGATGCTCTTTAAGTTGCGCCATCTTTCCGTCAACTGATGGCGCTCCCTTTCGGGAATCTGGCAGAACCTCTGCCATAGTTCAATGATTCTTTTCTGTCTCTCCTTTGGCATAGAATTGAACTTTTTATATGCGTTAATGAGCGCCTTGCGTTTGCCATCAGGCATATTGCGCCATTTCTCAAGGGGTGATGCGACATTGTCCCCTGCGAACAAACCGCTCAAAACGACGCCGAAAACCAACAACAAACTTCTCACTTCTCGCTCTCCATTACTCGCTCTCTAATTCTAAATCTTCAACCGATTCAAGAAGGTCCATCAAAGCGGCGGCTTCCCACTCTTCCGCCAAGTCAAGGTTAGCCAACAAGTCTTCCTTCTCGAGTATCTCGGCGACTTCTGTGACCGAGAGTTCAGGTCCAAGTTCAGATGGAGCAAACAGGAGAATAGCAACGATTATGACGGCGACTGCTGTACCGACTGCGGCGATGATACGACTGAACACTCTTTTTGCGGCTACCTTCGTGGCTCTTACCTTCCGCATTACCTTTTCTACAAAATCAGCAGAAGGTTCAATCGAAGGATAGCAGTCAAGCATCTTCCATATGAGCATCTCATTTTCGTAGAACTTACGGCACTCATTGCAGACGGAAATGTGCTTGCGGACATCCTGTGGCAGATTCTCATAAAGTCCGCCGTCAATTATCTCGCTGATTTTCTTGCGCACATCCTTACAGTCCATTTCTCGTTCTCCTTTTTTCCCAATTATCTAACGCAAAAACGAAGAAAAAGTTTCTCTATTTCTCCTTAAGGATTCTCGAAAATCTTTCTCGAAGGGTCGCTTTTGCACGCACAAGCAGCGATTTCACCGCCTCGACCGTTGTGCCCATAACTTCCGCTATTTGTGAGTAAGGCAAGTTCTCGTATTTGCACAGAATAAGCGCAATTCGCTGGCTTTCAGGAAGAGAAGCGATGGCGGACTTAACCTTTGCAGCAAGTTCAGTCTTTTCCATCTCCACATAAGGAATCTCCTCTTTGGAAGGAAGGTCGAAATAGGTGGTTTCGTCGTCGCGCATCTCTATATGGACTTCCTGCCTCCGCTTATAAGAACGGTATTCTGATATACAAAAGTTCGTCGTCACCCTGTAAAGAAAGGTCGAAAATTTGGCGGTTGGAGTGTAAGTTTTTCTGTGCTCCCAGATACGACAGAAGACTTCTTGCGCGATGTCTTCGGCGGAGTTCTCATCAGCAGTGAACTTATAAGCGATGTTGAGAACGCATCTCCGATGGCGGCGGACGAGTTCCTCAAATGAGGCCGAACAGCCGCCTTTTACGCGTAGCATCAATTCTTCATCTGACAGAGAACCAACATCTCTCTTGCCGTTTTTCATCACTGTCGTTTATCGTTACTTCCCCAGAATCAGAATCATTCTTCTTGTTTCTTGACATCGTATCGGGAGAGAAAATTGATAACATTTACGGTAGAAAACTGCAAAGTCCGTTCAATATTCTTACCGATGATGTCGAGTCTATCGTCGGTAATAGGCGGTCCTTCATAGTCGCTGATGGATTCGACGAAGATACGGTGTGGGTCCTGATTAAAAGATTCTATACGGATATTAAACCGCCTGTTCTCTTCTTTGACCGCAGGAAACATCAGTCTTATGCCGAACATATGGACAGGACGGTTTTCAAAAGAAGGGAAAATATCCTTTGCACCGTTTAGTTTACAGACCCATTCGGCGATGAACACACGAGCGTCAGTGCAGTTCGTAGGAGTAAGAAGCGACCTGATAGCGGATGTCTGAACGACGAAAATACGCAGATTAAACATCTCCATATAAACCTTGGTTATTTCGCGCACCCTCGCAATGAACTCGTCCGACGAGAGAGAAGTCCAATCTTCAGATATGTGTATCCTGTCATCTGAGATTCGGCAAACAGAATGGACTCTGTCAAGGTTAGTGACCATCTCCGCGCCGTTGGGCAGAATTTTGAATTCCTTAAAATCGCAGCCGCAATACTTAATCTTGCTGATGGTGTGATAAAATTCACGCAACTGCTCCTCCTCCTGTATCAGGGGAGGATGAATCAACTCGGTTCCAAAATGGATAATCTGTGCTTCCGGATGCATTCTATCTCCTTCCAAAATAATCCTATACCCATTTTTTAAGACGCTCGAGAACCGTCTCGCGTCCAAGAAGAACCATAACTTCGAAAAGCCCAGGACTCGCAGTTCGTCCTGTTAGAGCGACCCTTACCGGATGGATTATCTCTTTCGCTTCACATTTTTCATTCTCAGCGTATTCGCGAACAACCGTCTCCAATTCCTTTATGTTCCACTCTGACACATTCATAAGACGCCCAAGCAATCCGCCGAGAATCCTCTTGGTCCTCTCGCTCGAAAGATGTTCTTGCACTGCGGATTCGTCGTATTTGACATCTTGGAAAAAGAAGTCTGCGAGTTCTTTTATGTCGGAGAATTTTTTCATACGGACTTTGTAAAGTTTCGCGAGTTCAAGCCAGAAAGAGCCATCACGCTCAACTTTCGGCGCAAATTTTTTTATCCCCTCAGCAACCTCCTCATCGCTCATCTTCTTCAGATGCTGCTGATTCAGCCACAAGAGTTTCTCAAAATCGAAGACCGCAGGAGTACTCTTTACTCGTTTGAGGGAAAACTTCTTCTCAATCTCACTGCGGCTCATAAACTCCTTGTCTTCTCCCGGGGACCAAGAAAGAAGCGCGAGGAAATTGAAAAGCGCATCGGAGAGAATCCCTTCATCTCTGTATTCGAGCACTGATTTGGCACCGTGACGCTTGGACAGCCGTTTCTTGTCAGGGCCGAGAATCAGTGGGATGTGCGCGAACTTCGGCTGAGGCTTCTCAAGCGCAAGATATAACGCAATCTGCTTCGGAGTGTTCGATATATGGTCGTCTCCGCGGATGATGTGCGTCATTTGAAGTTCTATATCGTCAACTACGCAGGCGAAATTATAGGTCGGCATTCCGTCTGACTTGAGAATCACAAGGTCATTGAGAAGCGAACAATCAAAACTTATTTCCCCGTGAATCAAATCGTTCCAAGAAACACGAATCTTCGGCATCTTGAAATAAACCGCGGAAGAGCCTTCTGGGTCACGATAAGCGAGTCCTTTATCCAACAATTGTTTCGCAACGCCTTCATAGTTTTTCAAGCGCTCGCTCTGATAATAAGGTCCTTCATCCCAAATGATGCCGAGCCACTTTAGTCCGTCGAGAATGTCAGTAAGATAAGTCTTAGCAGAACGCTTGACATCTGTGTCCTCGATGCGGAGGATGAATTTCCCGCCGGAGACTTTTGCATAGAGATAGTTAAAAAGAGCACACCGTGCACCACCTGTGTGTAGCCTTCCTGTCGGACTCGGTGCGAATCTAACTCTTGTGTTCATTCCTCAGTCCTCAATACACCCTTCAAATAAGAAACTACTCTTTCAGTAGCACCGCGATGCAAATCAATCGCTCTTGCGCAAGACTCTCCCGCTCTCTTCCGTTCGTTTTCGTCTTCTATAAACCGCTTGACTACGCTTGTAACCTCTTCTCCACTTTTGACCACCCGTAATCCACCACAAGCGGAGAGCAAAACAACGGTATCGCGGAAGTTCTCATAATGTTCTCCGATAACAACAGGTAATCCGCAAGCGGCAGGCTCAATGACCGAATGCCCACCTTTTCCCTCAAACAGAGTTCCCCCGACAAAAGCGACATCAGCACCGCCATAAAGATAGACCAAATCACCCACAGTGTCAACAACATAAACATCCCAGTCAGAAGAAAAAGTTCCCGTTTTCGTTGCGCTCCGATTCAGATAACGGAGTCCTCGTTTTTTTATTTCAGAAATCAGTTCGTCAAAATGGTCAGTCTGCCGCGGCGCAAGTATCAATCGCATCTTCGAGTCCTTCCTAAGAGAAACGAACGAGTCAAGAAGTGTTTTTTCCTCAACCAAGTATGTGCTACCACCAATCAAGACGAATTCGTCATCACGGATGCCCAATTCTTCACGGACTCTATTGCGTTCTTGTTCGGTGACTTTTTTCGGCGCGGAATCGTATTTCATATTGCCGCCCATAAACACCTTCTCCTTTTTCGCACCCAGATCAACAAACCGTTCAACATAGAGATTGTTCTGACACAGAATCAAAGAGACCCGCCTAAGACTCGATGAGACGAACAACTTAAAAGCGCGGTAGTTTCTGAAACTCTCATCCGAGATGCGTCCGTTGACGATGAGAATCGGGACTTTCGACGAGTGCGCCCAGAAAATCAGATTGGGCCAAAGTTCGAGTTCAATCAGAATGAGCGCAAGAGGCTTTAATTCCCTTAAAAAGGGACGCACGAAATAAGAGAAATCAAGCGGTGCGTAAACGACATCAAGCCCGTTTTTGCGCGCAGTTAAGAACCCCCTTTCGGTCGCAGTCGTAACGAGAACATCGAATCCCTCGTTTTCAAGAGATTTAATTAGCGGCAATGCGGCGACGACTTCGCCGACGGAGACCGCATGAATAAGAATCGGCGCTCCATATCGAGTCTCCGTAAAACAACAGCGGTTATTGCTACCTGTTAAGGACCGCACTATCCGAGAGAAGAACCCTTGCCGCAGTCTTCTATTTACCAGAAAGAACGGGGAAAAAAGGATAAGCAAAACTCCATACAAAAAATCAAACGCCGTCAATCAACATTCTCCTAATTCCACGAAACCTCGTCTTTTTAACCCAATGCTAACTATGCTGGGCTTGACTTATTATTTGTTCTCCGACTTAGCTTTGCCACAGCAGTGCTTGTATTTTTTGCCACTGCCACAGGGGCAAGGTTCATTACGCCCAATCTTGCGTTCCTTCCTCTCAATAGGTTTAAGCGTCTCTTCTGGCGCATTCGTAAAAACCTCTTGTTGTGTCACCGCACTCATCGGACCTTCAATAGCCGCTGCCATCGCCTTACCAGAATCCCATTCCGTTCCTTTGTAGTCTTGTACATTCCAAACACTCTTCGCCTGCATCTCCTCTTCTGTTACCTCAACCAAAACTACCTTGAAGAGCAAGTCGGTCACGCTGTCTTTCAGTCTCTTTATCATATCACTGAAGAGTTCGTATCCCTCTTTCTTATATTGAACCTTCGGGTCGAGTTGCGCATAACTGCGAAGTCCTATTCCTGCGCGCAACTGGTCCATCGCATAAAGATGGTCTTTCCATTTCTCATCGAGTTCACTTAAAAGTAAAAACTTCTCGAGTTTGCGCATCTTCTCATTGCCTATCAAGTCGCAACGACGCCTGTATTCTTCCTTCACTTTTTCGCAAAGCGATTTCACGACTTCTCTCTCATCGTCTTCAAAAACCTTCGTCTCGACTTTCAGGCCGAACTTCTTTTCAAACCATTTGCGCAGCCTCTCACGCGCCTCAGGTAACTCCTCCTCAGTCACCCTAAGACTGCTATATACCGCATCCTCAATCTGTTCTTCAATCCAAGGAATAAGCATCTCTTCGCGTAGGCCTTCACCTTTGAGAATCTTTTGGCGCTCGCTGTAAACGAGTCTGCGCTGGTCATTCATCACTTCATCGTATTCAAGAAGGTGACGGCGAATATCGAAATTGCGCTCTTCGACTTTTTTCTGTGCCTGCTCGAATCGGCGCGAAAGAAGGGGATGCGAGATAGAGACCCCCTCTTTCATTCCGACGAACTCGAGAACCTTGCGCATCTTCTCCCCAATGAAAAGGCGCGGGAGTTCGTCTTCAAGTGAGATGAAGAAGACCGACGAGCCAGGGTCGCCTTGTCTACCGGCACGACCGCGTAGCTGGTTATCGATTCTCCTCGCTTCGTGTCTCTCCGTTCCTAATATGTGAAGTCCTCCGAGTTCAGCGACCCCAGGACCGAGCACAATGTCCGTTCCTCGACCTGCCATATTCGTAGCGATTGTAACAGCACCCATCTGTCCTGCTTGTGCCACTATCATCGCCTCTCGTTCGTGATGCTTTGCGTTCAGGACTTCGTGCTTGATTCCGCGGCGTTTCAACCTTTCGCTTAACATCTCCGAAATCTCGATTGAACGCGTTCCGACAAGAATAGGCCTGCCTATAGCGTTTACGCGAATGATTTCTTCCTCAATAGCATCGAACTTCTCTTTCTCAGTTCTGAAAATCACATCAGGATAGTTGGTGCGTCTTAACGGTTTGTTCGTCGGAATTACAACAACATCCAACTTGTAAATCTTCCAGAACTCACCTGCTTCCGTCGCCGCCGTTCCTGTCATTCCTGCCAACTTTTCATACATCCTGAAATAATTCTGCAATGTGATGGTCGCAAGAGTCTGGTTTTCTTCTTTGATTCTCAAATGCTCCTTCGCCTCGACCGCTTGATGGAGACCGTCACTCCAGACTCGTCCAGGCATCAGTCGGCCGGTAAACTCATCAACGATGATGACGGTATTATCTTTAACGATGTAGTCTCTTTCCTTTTTATAGAGATGATGAGCACGAAGCGCTTGCTCGATGAAGTGCGTCCAATCCATATTCTTCGGACTGTAGAGATTGTCAACTGAAAGCATCTTCTCAACCTTAGGAATCCCTTCCTCTGTAAGACTTACCGTATGGTCTTTCTCATCAACCTCAAAATCAACTCCTTTTTTAAGCCGTCGGGCGATGGAATCTGCGACATAGTATTTCTCGGAAGATTTTTCAGAAGGACCGGAAATGATAAGTGGAGTCCGCGCCTCGTCAATCAGGATACTGTCAACTTCGTCAATGATTGCGTAAAAATGGCCACGCTGAACCTGGTCTTCGAGTGCCATCTTCATATTGTCTCGCAGATAGTCAAACCCGAACTCGTTGTTCGTTCCGTATGTTATGTCACAATTATAAGCGACCTTGCGTTCAGCGTTATCCATATGGGATTGGATGAATCCGACAGAGACTCCAAGCCCTCGATAGATGGGACCCATCCACTCGGCGTCGCGCTTGGCAAGGTAATCGTTGACTGTAACTATATGGACGCCTTTACCGAGAAGTGAATTAAGGTAGGCAGGCATTGTGGCAACGAGAGTCTTTCCTTCTCCTGTTGCCATTTCTGCGATTTTCCCTTGGTGAAGTACGATTCCGCCGATGGACTGGACATCGAAGTGGCGCATCGGAATCCCCATATGAGTCCGAACAAACCGACGAGCGGATTCGCGCACCGCAGCGAACGCCTCAGGCAGTAGGTCATCAAGAGTCTCGCCTTTTTTCAGGCGCTCTTTGAGTTTCGGAGTTATCTCTTTCAGTTCGGAGTCCGAGAGGCGCATCATACGGCTCTCATAAGAATTGATGGCTTCAACAAGAGGACGGAGTCTCTTCAACGCCCGCTCATTAGCGGAACCAAAAACTTTCTTAAAAACCCAGCCTAACAGGTCGGAAACCAAAAACCACACTAAAACGCAACCTCACTTTCTATACAAAGTATAACGCAACACCATCATAACAGCAATCAAAACTACCTATCAGGTAGATTTCCCTAACTTTTCCATAAGGGGATTTATATATAAACATCGGCGTTTGCCTTGCTTTTAAGCCGATTTTGAGCGATAATTTAGATGGATTATAGGAGGTTTGTTATGCCGGTATACACATACAAATGCGAAAAGTGCGGAAAAGAGTTCGAGGTTTTTGTTATGAAACAGAACAGTAAGGTCAACTGCCCTAACTGTGGCTCAGAGAAACTTGAGCGTGTGTTCAGACCATTCAGGATAAAAGGAAGTGAAGGTTCTTCTTCCTGCTCATCTTGTTCATCGTCTTCTGGGAGTACGAAACCTACATGAGCAAGTTGCCATTGATGTATGCAGTTTGCATATTGCTTTTCGGCTGTCAGACAACCTTTGTTGCCGAAGATGAAACCACGGGAGCAAAGCCCTCCACTAATGAGGGTAAACAACCTGAACCTGCTCTTGTAACGATAAATTATAGGGTTTTTCAGAAGCAAATGGACCAACAAAGTCTACAGATGTTAGCAGTCAACATAAAGGCGTTTAATGAACTTCTGTTAGCGGAATTGGGAAAGCCACGCAATATGTTACCTGAGATGGTGATAAGGCTTCATAAAAGTCCTGAGGAGTTTGAGAAGTCATCTGAGGAGTTAATCCGCCACGATGGTGGCGCGATAGACCTCAAAAACAACACCGTCCATATTCTAATCTCGGACCAAACGATGCGTTCGATAGCCCGTGTGCACACATACATCTATCTTCAGTCGTTTGGTGTGGAGTTTCCTCCTTGGGTAGTCGAAGGATTCATTGAATACTTCAGCGATGCAGAACTCATAGGCAGCGCTTATGTTGTGCCTCCCTGTTCGGAGCGTCGGCTAAACTCGTTCTTGGAAGTCGTAGAGACCGGTTCTGTTCGTCTTGCCGATGTGCTGAACGCATCGAGCAAAGATGCGCTGTCTGATTCGGGAAAAGTTTGGGCTTGGGCTCTCGTTTACTGGCTTATGAAGGTTCACCCCAAAGGTGGCGACCCGTTAACAAAAAAGAAGGCGTTCGCAAATTATCTTGCAAGGGTATCCAAAGAAGGGGCGTCGTTAGGTTTGTTCGAAAAAAGTTTTGGAAGAACCGTAGAGGAAATAGAAGAGGCGGTTAAACGATGGGCGCAGCATAGGAGAGAAGAAGATGAGCGCATCGGAAAGTAAGAGTTTCGAGATAGACCTTCAACTTATTGCAATTGGCAACGACGAGTTTATGATACCGATGCCGAGTATTGACCGCTCTATCTTTCCAACAGAAGGAATGCAGGCTGAACAGACTCCTTTTGGCAAGTCATCTCAGGAGAGAGACGAGAAGATGGATGAGAATGCACCGCCAACTCTCGATGAAGCGTTAGATGTCTCAGCCGTGCCGGTCGATTCTTCGTTTGGCACTCCTGTTGAAAGCGGTAAGGCAGGAGAAAATAACAGCAGATACGCACCGACACTCGTGATAGAGCGTCCGAAATCGGAAGGGATTTCTCTCGATATGCCTAATGAAACAGACTGGAAAGTTACAGTTCGCAAACCCGAAGAGAAGAAAACTGTCAGTGTCCCAAAGCGGCGTTTATCGAAACTCCTTTTATTTATTTTGATGTTGTTTGTTGGTTTCGCCACTGTATACTGGATGAAACTGGAACCCGTGTACTCAAAGACTCGCTCTATTTTGAACCAGATTGCCCTATTCATATTAAGCAAAACGCAGCCGATGAAACATCCGGAACAGCCAACTTCTCTACCGACAGAGAGACCAGCACAGGAGTCACAATTCAAGAAGGAGATGAGGGAGCATCTGAAAAGAATGTTAGGAGAGTGAAGTTATGGTCTGGATGGTTCTGTTTGCGGTGATGGCGTTCGGATTTCATCCGGATGTGATAATAACGAAGGAAGGGGGCCGCTTTGAAGGGAAAATAACAAAGGAGACGAAAGACAGAATTTACATAAAGTTGCCTTACGGAGAGATTGACATAGAAAAGAGTAGAATCGCAAAGGTGATACGAGATGAAGAACCCGCGGAGCCGGATACACAACCTGATGTTATAAAACCTCCTGATACTGTAAAACCGCCCGACACCGTAAAACCGCCCGACACCGTTAAACCGCCCGACACCGTTAAACCGCCCGAGACAGTAAACCCGCCCAACACTTCTTCTCATACCACACCTGTAAGACAGGAGAAAGAGGAGTTAGTCGGCAAGGAAGCGAAATTTGGGAGCATCGTAGTCAAATGGAAACAACCAAAGGACTGCGAGGTGAAAGTCGGCGATACATTTGTAAGCATTATGTTCGATAAGAATGCTTTGATAGAGATTGTCGTATCACGAGTGCCTGAAGGCGGATTGGATCAGATGAAAAAGGAGTTAGAAGAACTGTTCAACGAGATGTTTGCAAGCAGAAACGGAAAGAGTAAAGAGATAAAGCAATTGGGTGAAGGAAGTCTAAATATAGAATATTCGTTTGAGGAAGGAGGAACGAAAAAGAAATTCTTATGGTGTAGAGTAAAGAAGTTAGGCGAGGATGTAGTGGTTGTGATGGTAATGGGCGATGATACCGAAAAGGTAAGAGAGAAGTTGATAAAAATGGCGGAAACTACTGAAATTGCGAGAGAGGAAGGTAAAAAGTGAAGTCCGTTGCTTTAATGATTTTCTTTGCGTTCTTGGGACTTGCGGTAGGATTGTTTGTCGGTGGATATGCCTGTAAGGGTTCTCCTTTACAGGAAGAGAAGAAAGTCAATCCAGTATCGGATGAGAAGCGGCTGAAGGATGAGATAGGGGTTCTCATTGGCGGACTTACGAGCGCGAATATAGACGAGCGGATTTTCTGCTCGAAACGGTTGAGTGAGTTGACAGGACTGTTCTTCGACTACAATCCTACGGCATCAGAAGAAGAGCGGAATGAAGGAGTACGTAGGTGGCGAATCTGGTGGGATAAGGCGAAAGAGCGCTCACCAGATGAGTGGCTTTCGGATGCGCTTAAAGATAAGAATTATCATTATCGTGCGCAAGCGGCGTTTATCCTCGGCAGGCGTGGACAGAAGAGTGGCATACCTGCGCTGAAAGAGGCTCTTAAAGACGATGATATGCGTGTTCGGGAGGCAGCGGTGTTCGCGCTCGGAATGTTAAACGATGAGACTTCTGTTAGTGAGCTCTCAGAACTTGCGGTGAACGATTTGGAACCCTCTGTCCGCATAGCCGCTGTGAATGCGCTCGCCGCAGTCGGTAGTAAAGGGTGGGATTCGCTTTCATCTATTGCTGACAAACTGAAAGATGTTCCTACTCTTTTTGTAGCGGCTGATGCGCTTGGTGTCTCAAACAATAGAGAACGGCTCGTCGTAGTATTAGGGAGACTTCTTGACACCAGTGACAGAGTCGCGGTGCAGTTTGCGTTGAAAAGAATCGGAGAGAGGCAAATAACGGAGTTGAAAGTTCGTGTAAAAGAACTGGAAAATACCGTGACTGACGAGACGACGAAACGGCTTATCGAAAAAACGCTTGAGAGACTTGGAGAAAAGAAGCAGTGAGAAGAGCGCTTTTGTTTGTGTTATGTTTTCTTCTGTTTCTACCTCTTTTAGTCCTTGCCCAAGAGGAGAAAAAAAACGCCCCTTCCGAAAATTCATCTAATCAGCAGACGAAGTTTTTAATGGAAGACGAGGCAAAAAGCGCGCTCAAAGAGCTCGATTCAGACTATTATTACGACAGAAAAAACGCAAGGATGAAGTTAAAGGAATCGGGAGAGAATGGAATCTCTCTGGTAAGGAAGGTTTGGCGAGATGTTGAGATTTCAGAGACTGCGAGAAGGGAGTTAACAACTCTTTTAAGTGAGATAAAAAGTAAAGAGGCAGGGCTTCTTCTTTCGGAAATGGCGCTGTCTGAAAAGGAGAGAGTTCTTCTTGTTCGACAGATAGAAGGATTGATTGTTTGCGCGCAAGAGTGCAAAGACAGTGCGGTTCGAGAGGCGCTTGAGAAACTCGTCAGCGTACTCTCGAAGCGCGAAGATACCGAATGGCTGAATAAGATTATCTGCTCAGCGTACAGGCAACTTGTTATCTCGATATTCGATTGGATGGTGAGAGAAGGTAAAACGAGAGGCACATATCCCGGGCAATACAGCAGAATCAAGGAGCTTGGCAGAAACGGCATTGAAGCGCTAATAGACATAATCGTTAAAGAGGATACTTACAGTCATATGGCGATTGCTGCGCTTCTTGACATAAAGCCGAAGGAGTATGCGGACAAAATAGAAGCACTTTATAATGAGAGGAAACTTCCTCAGATTGCGGAAATAGAGGCGCTTCTTTACATATTCGGAAAGCAAAACTACTTTTCCGAACGCTTAAAAAGAGCGGAGGCGCAGTTAGAACTTTCGCCTTCGGACGAGGGGATAATATCGACTCTTTGCAGATTGTATCATCATATAGGGCGTTATGACCGTTGCGAGGAGTTGACTCTTAAACTGGCTCGGGGGTCTCCTTCAATCTATTCCTTCGTCAATCTCGCCTGCTATCAGGCGATGCAGAACAAGAAGGAAGCGGCGTTGAAAAGCATCGAGAAGGCGTTCCAGTTAGGTTATCAGGACTACGAGTGGATAAAACAAGATAAAGAACTTGACAACATCCGCGAGACGAAAGAGTTCAAAGAACTCTTAAAGAAATATCTGAATATCGAAGAGGGGGAAGAAAAGAGGGAGGACGAAAAAGGTGAAGAGAAGAAATAGTTCAGTTTCTACGGTTTGGCGCAGAGATAAAAACCGTTCCGTCTTCGCAATATTGTGTGTGGCACTATTTATTTCAGCGTCTTTCGGATGTGCCTCAAGTAGTAAAATTCAGCCTCTTCTGTCACTTGAACGCCGTAGTGTTGCGTTCGTTCCGTTTTCGTTTCAGGAGCGCCGACTCGGAGAAAGTAAGGCAGGCATTGAACTTGCACAGTTGGTCGCAAAGTTTCTTTCTCAAAGCGTCAAAGAAATAAAAATAGTCTCCGAAAAACCCGCTGAAAAACTCTTTTACGGAAAGAAAATCGAAAATGTCGAGTGGCAGAAAGTCGCTTTCAGTATATGTCCTGATGGGGCGGATTTCGTCATTACAGGACACATCAATCAGTTCCAGACCCGCTCTCCGAAACAAGTCGGTCTTTACGAAGGGAACGCGGAAGTCTTCGTCTATGTGTTTGACAAAGACGGAAGACAGGTTTTGGCGCAACGCGTGAATGCAACATATCCTTTCAGGCAGATTTCTGCCCCTGTTGACACATTCGAGATGTCGGAAGAAGAATTCCTCGGACGGTTGATGGCCCGAACCGCGCTTCTCATCTCACGCCTGTTTTACGAATATAGCGCAGAGGAGGAATAAGCGCCATTTTACTCTTATTTAAGACCGTTTAGATTGCGCTGATGGCGGCAATAATAAAAGAAAACACCGATTGAGAATGAACACTATTTGACAGAGCGAAGTTCGTTTTGCATAATATATATCCTCCTATTCTTATGGGAATAATAATGCACCAGAAGGTAGTCGTTATAGATTTCGGTTCGCAGTATACTCAACTCATCGCACGCAGGATTCGCGAACTCAATGTGTTTTGCGAAATCTATCCTCCTCGATTTCTGGAAAATACTCCCAAGGAGGAAATAATCGGATTTGTTCTCTCTGGGGGACCGAAATCGGTTTATGATGCAGATTCTCCGAAACTCGACCCGAAGGTTTTTTCATTTGGGTTGCCTGTTTTGGGAATCTGCTATGGGATGCAGTTAGTCTGTCGCGACAATGGATGTGTCGTGCGCCGTGCGAATGAAAGAGAATACGGAAGAGCGACCCTTGAAATCAGGAAACACGATGATATTTTCGCCGATGTTCCAAGCGAAAGTACGGTCTGGATGAGCCATGGGGATTATGTAGAGAGGTTAACGGACGATTTTGAACTACTTGCGTCGAGCCTTTCCTCACCGAACGCCGCAGTGCGCAACAACAAACTCCGTTTCTGGGGTGTGCAGTTCCACCCTGAGGTAGTCCATACGAAGTATGGGACTCAAATCCTGCACAATTTCCTGTATCGTATCTGCGGAGCAAAGGGCGACTGGAAAATCAAGGATTACGCCGAGGAGGCGGTTCAGAAGATAAAAGAGACGGTTAAAGATGGCAAGGTCATCCTCGGACTTTCGGGTGGGGTTGACAGTTCGGTAACAGCGGTACTTACTCATCGCGCGGTTGGCGAGCACCTTTTATGCGTGTTTATTGATAACGGTCTTCTGCGCAAAAATGAGGCTGAAACGGTCGTTGAAACTTTCAAGGAGCGGGTTAACCTGAAATTCATTGATGCGTCGGAGAGATTCCTTACAGGGTTAAAGGGAGTGGTGGACCCTGAAAAAAAGCGCCGCATCATCGGGCGAATCTTCATAGAGGTTTTCGAGGATACTGCGAAAAAATTCGGTGCCGAATATCTGGCGCAGGGGACTCTTTATCCTGATGTGATTGAGAGTTCAGCGGGATTCGGAGGACCGACGAGCAGAATCAAGAGCCATCATAATGTCGGCGGACTGCCCGAAAAACTCCATCTGAAACTCGTTGAGCCACTCCGATTGCTTCTTAAAGATGAGGTGCGTAGACTTGGAAAAAATCTCGGATTGCCTGATGAGATACTTAATCGTCATCCGTTCCCGGGACCTGGGTTGGCGGTGCGCATCATTGGCGAAGTTACGAAAGAGAAACTGAATATCCTGCGCGAAGCGGACGCCATTTTTATCTCGGAGATAAGAAACGCGGGTTTGTATAACGAAATCTGGCAAGCGTTCTGCACCTTGCTCGATACGAAGTCCGTCGGCGTGAAAGGCGACGAGCGAAGTTACGAGTATGTACTCGCACTCCGGGCAGTCCAGAGTATTGATGGAATGACTGCTGACTGGGTGCGGTTGCCTTACGAACTCCTCGAAACGGTTGCGCAGAAAATAACGAGAACGGTTGACGGAATAAACAGGGTCGTCTATGATGTGACTTCGAAGCCACCTGCAACGATTGAGTGGGAGTAACGGCTTTGAACAAGAATAGAAACCAGAAATTAGGAGACAGAAATCGGTAAAAAAAGCCTGAGACATACAGTTGAATAAACTTATAATAGGTTTCGTCTCTTCTTATCGGAGAAAAAGGCTTTTGGAGGAGTTTGCTATGAAGTTCTTGGTCGTTCTTGCGGTTTTGTGCTTCTGTGTCGTCGGATACTGCGACGATTCGCTGTGGCGGTATGTTTCTGCCCCTGAGCCTTTGAACACGGTCTTTGACCCAATGTTCAGTTTCCTAATGCAGCAGGAGAGTAAAGAGTCCGAAACGAAGACGACAGAAGAAACGAAGACGGTGTCAGAGCAAAAAGGTGAACTCGTTGAGGAGACGCAGCGCAAGGTAATAACCGGAGTAGGAGGCTATACTCCGCATCCCATAGTCTATCCGACATTCGGGATAAAGTTCAGCGGACTGATGCCACTCTCCGCGCGCACTGAAACACCAGACGCAGGATTTGCGCTCGGACTCGTTTTAAGGTTTCCTGTTCATCCCGGTTACTGGAGAGGTAGAGTAGAACTTGCGTCCGCTTTCAGTGTTACTTCAATGGGCTTGAACAATGTTCAGGGTGGTGTTACTTACGATGAAGTTTACGAATCATACTGGGATATAACCGTCGCTTATCTTGGACACTTCATCCCCTATCCTGAATTACGCAATATGTACTGGGGCATAGGATTTGGTATGGGAGAAGAGACCGTTACCTACAAAAAGTCGGGTGTAGAAACGAGCGAAGACAACTCAACCTCCTCATTCGTGTTCAAACTCGGTTGGGATTCCTATATCAATTTCTACTTCGAACTCTCATACCGTAGACTTCTCGACTCCAACAGAAATATTTCAGATATGTTAGAGTTTTGTTTTGGACTCTATTTCTGATTGATGTAGAATCTGCTTAACTTATGGTATTAGGAGGTGCTTTTGTGAAGAGGGTTCTGTTCATCGTTGTCGGTCTTGCTGTCACCCTATTTTGCGCAATTGCGAGCGCGGATTCCCAAAAGGACAATAATCTCCTTTACCGCGCCATTTTTGGTGACGGTGGGCGCCTGTGCCAGGTTATCGAAGAGACCCAGACAAGGCGAGAATCTGCTCCACCAACAACACGGGTTGTCTCTCCGACGGAGCCGTATCAAGGCTTTGGAATGAGTAGAGCAGTTTTCGGATTCAGACTTGGTGGTTTCTATGTCACGGATGCTTATGGCAAGGAACCTGACCCTGATGCATCTTTCGGACTTCTTTTCCGCACACCGCTCAGCAGGCATATGTATCGCGTCGGCAGAATCGAAATCGCTTTTGACACGAATGTCTACAAGATGAAACACGATTACTCGTCTCCTATTACGGACTTCTACGAGCGCTATTACGAGGTTACTCTCTCATACCTTGGTTATTTACCAGGATATAATGTCGCTCCGAATATTTATTGGGGAATCGGGTTCGGATACGGTAATAACTCGATGACAGTAAAAGTTGGCTCAAGCACATCATCAGATGATTGGGATAGCCCCATCATCGTCTTACGGCTCGGATGGGACACTCTCGAAGGGTTCTTCTTTGAAATATCTTACCGTTGGATGCTCGATGATGACGACATTTACATCCAGTCATTATTTCAAGTGGCAATCGGCTTGTACTTCTAACGGTCTCACTTAAAAGGACACCGAAGAGCGGCGCTTTTAAGCGCCGCTCTTTTATTCTCTTACTTGATGTATGAACGGTTTTATTGATTCTGATTCAAGCGCAGTGTCAAGCATCGTATTGAATTTCCGACGATTATCTTGGACCTGACCTGTTATGTAAACGAACTTGCGCGCACGCGTAACAGCAACATGGAGTAGTCGCCTCTCCTCCCTATCTCGTTCCTCTTTTATCTCCTTCGATAAATCCTCATATTCAGAGCGTTTTTCTTTCTCATATGGGAGTTTTTCCGCTATGATTCCTCTGCCTTCCAAGTCGAGAAGAACCTTCTCTACTATATTCCTCTTATCTGTTACATCAACGATGAAGACTATATCGAATTCGAGCCCTTTTGATGAATGGATTGTAAGAAGTTTCACCGCTCCATAACGGAGATAAGGATTAGACTGTGGCTCATCCGCTTTGCTCTTGTGCATTCGTTCGAGATATTCGGCGAAATCGAGTGGCTTGTAGAGTTGTCGCGAACTCTGAAAAGCAACCGCCTTCTCGAAGATTCTCTCAAAATTCGCAACCTCCTGTTCATCGCTTACGCCGACGATTTGGACAGCAGAGATAAGAAGCGCAGGAATCGTCAGTCTTAAGCCTGAACGGGCAACAAAGGCTTGTATCTTCTCAGCCGCTTCGGTAATGGCACCGCCTAATCTTCTGACATCGTCAAGCGAAAAAGTCTCATCCAAACTATGTAAAGGAGATAGTTCTTCAGGCGTCAAGCAAAAAGGCGAACGCGAAAGTACTCCCACAAGTGTACTCTTTGTCAACGCACCCGAAAGAATCCTCATCCATTGAGCAACATCCATCACTATTGGCGAATCATAAACGCTTCTTGAAAGCGACTTGTAAGGAATGGAGCACTTCCCAAGCGCATCTTCGAACTCCTGCAACTTGTCCTTACTCCTTGAAAGAATCGCTATCTCATCGAGCTCATAGCCCCTTTTTTGCAGCGTTTGGATGTGCTCCGAAACGAACTCTGCCTGTGCCTTCCTGTCCTTTCCGAGAAAGAGAAAAATCCGCTTCTCGCTTGGTTCTCCGTGTCCGGGATTCTTCAGTTTACTCTCAGGCAATTTAGTATCCGCATTCGAAATCTCATTAGCGAGGAGAAGAATCTCATTATGCGAACGGAAATTAAAATCGAGCCTACGCTCAACGCCGTCAAGCAAAGACAGATTCTCAGGGTAAGCCCCGCGCCATGTATATATCGCCTGCCTTACATCGCCAACAACCGTTACATTGCTTAATCCTTCCTGCGCAATTAAGTTGAGCAGTTTCTGCTGCATCCTGTCCGTATCCTGATACTCGTCAACCAGAATATACTCGTATCGTTGCCTCACTTCATCTCTGACGGCATCGTTAGTCTCAAGAAGTTCTATCGTTTTCAAGATGAGGTCATCGTAATCGAGCGCTTCCGCCTGTTTCTTCAATTCTTCATAGGAGCGCCACACACAAAGACACAAAGAGAGCAGCTCTTTCCTATATCTTTTGTAAGGAGTATTCTGTTCTTTTTCCAATGCAAAGCCAACTTTCTGCTCGAGTTCCTCTGCGGAAAGCGAATCTTTGCGCGCTTCATCCATTAAATCCACCACTGTCCTATAGAGATGTCTGAAATTCGCAGTAGTTATGAATTCGAACTGAAGAGGAGAAGAAAGGATTTCTTCTTTTACTCTGCCTTCCAAAAGAATATCGCGTTCTCCACCAGAAAGAATGGTGAACTCTTCGGGAAGTTGCGCCTCCTGCCTATACTCCCTTAATATGCGGTCGCAGAAACTGTGAAATGTGAACACGGACGAGGATTCCGCTCCGGCAACTTCTACCGCCTCTTTCAACTGTTGCGCTTTGTCGAGTGCAAGGTTGAGTCTTGTGCGCATCTCATCCGCGGCATAATCAGTAAAAGTCACGCACAGAATTTTCCTCGCCTCGACACCTTTCTCGACTACAAGATAAAGAAAACGCCCAACGATGACCTGTGTCTTGCCTGTTCCTGCGCCTGCGACAACTTTCTGCAAGCGGTCAGTAGGCGCGCAGACCGCTTCCCTCTGTTGTTGTGTAAACCTAAAATTAAGTAACCGCTCGACTATCGTCTCTCCAATACCATCCACTCTCGTTCTCCTTTTTCTGTCAGAACAGTTCCATCAGAAAGAACTGTAATCGCACCGCATTCACCAGTCGAGTAAACATCTCCACCTTCAAGCGAATATCCTATATCTCGCATTTGGCCACTGATTATAAACTTTTCTGCGCCGACTTTTGCGATGAATTCATAAAGGAGCGGGTGTTTTGCGCCGTGATGAGGCAATTGCAGAAACTCCGCTTGCGGAACGGCGTCCAAAACGATAAGCGTCCCCATTTCCTCACTCTCCATATCGCCTGTCAAAAACAACCTCGTTGAATCGCTTAACCGAACAAGCAATCCGAGCGACATATTGTTAGGCGATAGGTCCCGCTCAAAGAGTTTATCAACAAGCGGAGCAACGACCTCAATGCTTTTTCCGATTTTTACAGGTGGCTTTATCTTCTCAGTTTTTACGCCGAGTTCACCTAATCGCTTCAATAAATCTTCCCCTTCTCCTTTCTTCTCGAAATGCTCGCTCACAAAGACAGTTCTAATCTTTATCCTTTCAGCGAGTCCTTCCACTCCGTTTATATGGTCTGAGTCAGGATGAGAAAGAACAATTGCATCAACACTGTATATACCTCGCTTCCACAATTCCTGTGCGATGGATAGTCCTGCGGTCTCTTTGGGACAGCGTCTTGTGCCGCAATCGTAAAGTATGACCCCATCTTTTGTGTTTAGGATAACCGTCTGTGCCTGTCCTACCGCCAGAAAAGTGGCTGAATCTTGTGGGAGAGAAGGCTTCATTCCTACAATCTTCCCACCGAAAATCCAAAGTGACAGTCCAAGAAGGACAAGAACTACGAAATGACGAGGTTTAAGGAACATCAAATAACCGCGTAGCCTGATAGATGCAAGGACAAGGAGTCCATAGAACAAGAGAATTGAGACGATGTTGAAGTCGGGTATCCATCTATTTGGGGTGAATGTGAAAAGATGGAGTGAGGCGATATGGCTTGTTAGGAACTTGGATATTGAAAACAGTAAAGAGAAGGCTTTTGCGAAAGGATATGCGAGAATGAGACTAAACGAAACGAAAGTCAGAACCAATATGCCCAGAGCGAGCGCAAGGTAAAGAATAGGCAGGACGATAATGTTTGAGAGCACCGAGCCATAGGGAATGATGTGAAAATGTCTACTAACGAGTGGCTGCGCAGATAGCCACGCAGCCGTCGCCATAAACATCATAGTAACAAGCCAGATTTTTGCCCTTTCTCCGAAAGGTGCGTTTACCAAGGAATAGCCTTTTAACTCGAAGATAAGATTCTTCCTTTCAAGATAAACCTTCCATAAGAGAGGATAAAGCCCGATGATTCCGCCGAATGTTATGAACGATAACTGAAATGAAAGAGTAAGGATGTCGAATGGGCGAATAAGAAGGATAATCGTAACAGCAGCGCCAAGAGTGTTGAATCCGTCGCTTTTTCTTCCAATCAAGACTCCGATTAAGTATACGAGAACCACGACGAGTGCACGGAATAGAGACGGACTCATTCCACCTATCAGGAAGTAGATAAAACTGAATCCTATCACAACGATGAGAGTAACACGCCTGTTTCCTGATAATCTTTGAGCGACGAACCCGACGAACATCGCAACGAGTGCAAGATGAATTCCTGATATCGCCAAGAAGTGGGCTAATCCTGTTTTCCTGAGATTTTCTACAACATCCTGAGTTAAAGCCCTTCGCTCGCCCAAAAGTATCGCCTGTGCGAAACCTGATGATTCGGCGTCTTGTCCAAACACTTTCTCAAGCCGCTCGCAGAGCGCGGTTTTTATGTCCGAAAATCTGGCTCCGCCTCTATGGTCAAGTGAAATGAGCCCGCCGGGGCTAATCGTCACAACCGCGAAGATTCCTTTATAACGCAGATAAGAGTTATTCTCAATCGGCTTGATTCTTCCATAGAATCGGATGATGTCTCCGCATCTTAGCGGTAAAGAATGCAGGTTTGCTCTTGCCAAAACATAATAATCAACAGATTGCTCTTCGTTTTTGAGTGTGTAGCGCCGCAACCTCATTATAAACTGGTATCGTTCAATATCTATATCTTCTACTTCTTTAGGTTGACGGAAAACATCCGCCCAGACTTCGCCCTCAAAAAGCGCCTTTCCGTCTTTGACCTTCTCAAGAACTTCAAGTAACCCTTTGTCTATTTGAGGGACTCGCAGATAAGCGTTGAGTGTGAAGATGACGCAAGAGACACAGACAAGAGAAAGCCATATCTTCTTGGTTTTGAGCGAAAGAATAGTGACCGCGGAGATTACGCCGATAGAAACGAGAAGAAGCGGTAAAGAAGGATTGAGATATGTTCCTATGAGTGAGCCGATGGCAGCGCCGAGTCCTATATACAACATTCGCCTCAAAGAGTGATGCCTTACTTTATCTCCATCATTATAGCGGTTTAATAAAATCGTTCACCAGAAGCGGCTCATTTTTGAGGAGATATTCCTTCTCTTCGACCCCAAAATTCTGCATAATGATTTTGATTGACAATCGGATCGGAATACGCAAAATGCTATTTTGATGACTGGTTTTTTCCTTTTGAATCTGAACAAAGGAGGTCTCCGTGAGTTTTGTTCATCTCCATTTACATACAGATTATAGTCTGCTTGACGGTGCCTGTCGTTTAGGCGATGTAATTGAGCGGTGCAAAGCGATGAATATGCCTGCGGTTGCCGTGACCGACCATGGCAATATGTTTTGTGCTGTTGATTTTTACTGTGCGGCAGTAAAAAGAGGGATACGCCCCATCATCGGATACGAGGCTTATCTGGACGCGCAATCACGCTATATAAAAACTGGAGGTCAGCGAGACACATACCATTTGACGATTCTCGCAAGGAACACCACGGGTTATCATAACCTGATGAAACTTGCAAGCATCGCTTATCTTGAGGGTTTTTATTACAAGCCGCGCATAGATATGGAAGTCATACGCCGCTACAATGAAGGGCTCGTCATTCTGTCAGGCTGCGTCAAAAGCGAGTTGTGCACTCGCATCTTAAACGGCGATTATGAAGGTGCCAAGAAGACTGCTCGAACATTTTGCGACATAGTCGGCAGAGAACATTTCTTTATCGAACTTCAGAGGAATGGTCTTGAAGAGCAGAGACAGTGCGAGTCGCATCTTTTGCGAATCGCCTCGGAATTGGGAGTCGGGGTTGTAGCGACGAACGATGTGCATTATATTGACAAGGAAGATGCAGACGCTCAAGATGTTCTGTTATGCATCAACACAGGCAAAACGGTTGACGACCCGAAAAGGATGCGACTCGGTTCGTCCGAGTTTTACTTCAAGACTCCTGAGCAGATGAGAACCCTTTTCGCCGACATTCCTCAAGCGGTCGAAAACACCCTCAAGATTGCAGAGATGTGTCACCCGGAGATTGAATCTAACCAACTTCACATTCCTCCATTTCACTCAGACGACATTCCCGATAACTTGAAACTTTTCCGCCATCTGTGTGAAGAGGGAGTAAGACGCCGATATCCTGATTTCGATAGCCGTCAAGATTTGCAGAAACAACTCCATCACGAGATGCACATCATCGAGCGGACAGGATTCGTCAACTATTTCCTCGTCGTGTGGGATATAGTGAGATACGCTCGTAGCAAGGGGATTTCAGTCGGTCCTGGAAGAGGTAGTGCTGCGGGTAGCATAGTCGCTTATTCGCTCGGAATCACCGATATTGACCCAATGAAGTACGGACTGCTCTTCGAACGGTTCTTGAATCCTGAACGGATTTCGATGCCCGATATTGATATAGATTTTCCGCCTTCAGGAAGAGACGAGGTTATCAATTACCTGCATACAAGATACGGAAGCGACTGTGTTGCGCAGTTAATCACATTTGGAACACTTCAAGCACGCGCAGTGATACGAGATGTTGCGCGTGTGCTTGAGATTCCGCTTCCTGAAGTGGATGCTCTTGCAAAGAGGATTCCACAAGGTTCAACGATTGACGAAGCGCTCAAAGATGACGCTACACTTGCGAGTCTTGCCGCAGACGAGACCTACAACCGCCTTTTTAAAATATCGAGGCAGATTGAAGGATTATCGCGCCATACATCAACACATGCCGCAGGGGTCGTCATTGGCGACAAGCCTCTTATCGAGTACTGTCCGCTTTATCGCGCAGATGGCGAAACAACAACCCAGTATCCGATGAGTGCTCGTGAATATATCGGTTTGATGAAGATGGATATTCTTGGGCTTGCTGTCCTCGATGTTATAAAACGCTCAGTCGAAGATATTGGCGACGAAACGATCGAAGCTCAAATGAGCGACCTATCAAATAAGAAGACCTATAGCCTTCTCCAAAAAGGGGAAACCAAAGGTGTGTTCCAACTTGAATCAGACGGGATGCGCAACCTGCTTATACGAATAAAACCGACGAAATTTGAAGATTTAATCGATATCCTCGCTCTTTACCGTCCGGGACCACTTGGCTCAGGTATGGTTGAAAATTACATAAAAAACAGGAAAGGTGATGAGAAAATCTCATACTTACATCCGGCACTCAAAGAGATTCTTGGCCCGACATACGGCGTCATTCTTTATCAAGAACAGGTAATGCGAATAGCGAATGTTCTTGCAGGTTTTTCTTTAACGGAAGCAGACCACCTGCGCAAGGCGATGGGTAAAAAGAAGGTTGAGATTGCGGAGGAATACAGAGAGCCTTTCATAAAGGGAGCGGTTAAACGAGGTGTTCCGCAGGAGATTGCGGAGAAGGTTTACTCTCAAATAGCGGAGTTTGCGTATTATGGGTTCAATAAAAGCCATTCGACAGCATATGCCATACTTGCGTATCGGACTGCGTTTCTTAAGGCAAACTTCCCGCGCCATTTTATGGCTGCGCTTTTGACTTCCGAAGAGGGCAGTTCTGACAAACTTTATGAGTACATCGAAGACTGTCGTAGGAGTGGAATAAGAATCCTTCCACCTGACATAAACAAAAGTCTTGCGCATTTCAGTGTCGAAGGAGACTGTGTGCGCTATGGTTTAACCGCAATCAAAGGCGTCGGGCATCGCACTGCCGATGAAATAGTCGCAAAGCGAGCAAAAGGCGGAGAATACCGCTCGTTATTTGACCTGTGTGAAAGGCTCGATACTCGCACCTATAATAAGCAGTCGCTTGAAGCACTAATCAAGGCAGGCGCTCTCGACTCTATCAACCCGAACCGCGCACAACTGCTCGCAGTCTTGGAAGAAGCGATAGAAACGGGTGCAGCCCATCAGAGAGATATCGAGAAAGGACAGAAAGGATTGTTTGGTTCGTCTTCGAGTTCTACGATAGCGATGCCGCAGGTTAACCGCCTACCTCACATTCCTCCACCTTCGGAAATGCAACTCCTCGCGATGGAGAAAGAATCTCTCGGATTCTACCTAACATCGCATCCATTGATTCGGTTCAAGGATAGAATCTCCATTTTTTCAAACACCACTATATCCGATTTGCAGAAGGCGAAAGAGAAGGTCATCATTGGAGTAATTATCGAGGGAGTAACCAAAAGGCGTTCAAAGAAAGGCGACCCGTATATACAACTCTCTGTAAGTGACCTTACAGGAAGCACGGAGGCTCTCGTATTCTCTCGCACGGCGGAGCGCATCGAGCCTATTCTTAAGGAAGATTCTGTTGTACTTCTCATCGGGAACCCAGACACCAAGCGTAGCCCACCGAGCATCCTTGTAAACGATGCTCTAACTCTTGAAGATGCTTCGGAGAAACTTGAAGGCGAACTGAGACTCCGAATCGAAGCAGATAACGAAACCCTTTCGAAGTTAAAGACGGTTATCGAGAAGAATCCAGGGAAAACCCGGGTTAAAATCTTCATATCAGACGGAGAAAAAGAGGCGGTAATGCGTCTTCCAAGAGAGTTTGCGATAACTCCTTCTAACGAGTGCCTTCAAGAGATTCTTTCTCTGCCTGGTGTGACGATTGCCTCATAAAAATCGGCTATTCGTTACTTCTCTGCCTCTTTCGGATTCATCACACGCCCGATAAACAAGATGCTTCCGGTAGAGTTCTCTTTTATGAGGAAGATAAACGGATGGTCGGCACGGAAAGTCGGCGGTTCTTGAGGTACGCTTTTCGTCCCTACTATTACTGCGGTTGCCGCTGCTGCCTCTGTCCCTTCCTCGTTCACATCCACATACGCCTTATGCACAACTGCCTGAATGAATAGATTCTTCTTTCCGTTCATTCCAGAAAAATCGGCTTTAGACTCGTCAAAAGCGTCGGGCATCCCCATCTCTTTAAGCACCTCATTCAAGCCAAACTCGCAAGTCACCTTAAACCTCGGCAGATACACATTCACTTCTCTTATGGATAAAGAGGCTACCCACTTATTAAGATTCTCACTATTCAGATTCTTCTCAACATCAGCAAGTCCGTCCGCCTTTTTCGGCAGCAATACAACCATCGAAACTTTCTCGCCTACATACGGCATCTCTAAGATTTGAAGAGCATCGTCCTCTCCATACTTAAATTTCAGATTTTTTATTTTCGACCGAAGATGCGCCAAAAACATCGTCGGAACTTTCACCTTTTCTCCTGACGCCTGCGTGAAGTCCGCGTCCTTTGTCAAATTCTTGTCAAACTTTATCGCCCAATCACCTTTAAAGTAAATGGCATTCGTTAGAACGAGTCTCGTCAATGGTGTAATAACATTTTTCTTTATCAACTCCTTGATTTTCTCTTTCGTCTGCTCTTCTACCCATTTGTTGATGGTCTGACGAGCGCCTTCGGTATCGCCTGCAAAGTCAACCTGACGGAGCCCTGCGCCGTAAAACTTCTTCACCACATCCAAGAAATCATCAAGAAAAATGTATCCTGTCTGCCCCCACAACGCATTGGCGATGCTCAATTCTATTCCTTCCTGCTTCTGAATCTTCATAGTGTCGGAAAGCGCGCTGAACGCTGAATGTAGTTTCTCCTGCCCAAGTGTGAAATCAAGCACCTTCTCCATCTGCGCAGCGGTATCACCTCTTGCACCTGCATAAGTCATCGCCAACGCTACGGAAATGCTATATGGTGAGAAAAACAGATTCCCCGCCTCTTTCTCCTTCAACTTGCTATAAAGAGAGACCGCAAAATCGCTGTTCCCTTTTACTACTGTCTCCGTGTCCGAACCCTTCTCCTGCGCGGAAACCGTCAGAGCCGTTACTCCGAATACTACTACCACCATTACAAACCAAATTCTTCCCATTTTTTCCTCCTTCCCGGACGACAAACCAGTTCAAAATTATAACACCTCTACCTTGAAAGTTTTTAAGAAAACTCCGATTAGACGGCAGACGAAAAATCATATTAACTGAACAGACTTTTTGAAGATTTTAAGCGAGAGGTCTTCGGAATCGGGTGATGTTTTGAGAGAGCGTCTGCGATACGCTGTGGCTCAGGAATCCTATATTTTCCGCAAAGAGTCAAAACGAATTTTACCGCACTCGCAAGCGAGATTTTGTGACCAACCGAGACGACAAGCGGCTTTACTCCGTCTTTGGTTCGAAGAAGCATCCCGATAACTTCTCCGTCGTCTCCAATCAACTCCGTCGTTGCTCCCCGCTTCTGTCCTAAATCTGATGCAGGTCTCCCAAATAGGACTGTCTTCGCGCAACCAATCGTCGGCTTATCTAATAGGATTCCGATGTGCGATGCGATTCCGAACCTGCGTGGATGGGCTACTCCCTGACCGTCAATTATCAGTAAATCAGGCTCCCCTTTTAACCGCCTGAAGGCAGAGAGCAAAGGTGGTGTCTCTCTGAACGATAGGAGCCCCGGCACATAAGGGAAGACGATTTCTTCCTCAATGATGGTCTGTTCAACCAGTTCAAGTTGCGGATATGAAAAGAGGCAGACAACTGCGCGGGCTTTCTTCTGCGGAAAAGCAACATCAGCAGCGGCGATTCTCTTCACTTCCCCGAATCGGTCTTCTTGAACGACATTTTTTGAAAGTTGAAGTTGAAGCCTGATAGCGTCAGAAGGTGTCAGGTTCCAACTGTGACTAAATGCGGGTGTCAAGCCCATATTAGACCCATTTGGCAGTCTCTTCGCCGATTATTCTATTTTTTTCATCAAGGGAGATAACCTTCGTGCGTCCGCTCGAAAGTTCGTTTTCGCCTGCAAGCGCATAAGCGAGAATGTGGATTTTGTCTCCTACTTCACCGAGCCGCGCAGCAGGTCCGTTGAGGACGATTTCCCCACTTCCGCGTTTCCCTTTGATGACGAAAGTGTCGAACCGTAAGCCGTTGTTTAAGTTGACCACAGTAACCTTCTGATATGCAAATAAGCCACTCCGTTCAAGCAACTCCTCGTCAATCGTGATACTGCCACCGTAATAGAGTTGCTTACCTGTTATTATCGCATTGTGAATCTTCGCCACCAAAACTTCATAAAGCATCGCAGAAAATCTCTCCTTTTTCCGGATTGATTATTATATTATCTATCAGCCTCGTAGAGCCAATAAAAACGGCGATTCCGATGACAACATTTCCCGTAATGTATTCGACAGGTTTAAGCAAAAATGGGTCAACAATCTCAATATAGTCAATCTTACCTCCTGCCTCTTCTATCACTTTACTCATCTCGGAGATGATTCTCTTCGTCTGGTAAATCTTTTGCTCGACGATCATCTTCTCCACTTCTTTAAGCACCTTGTATAGACAGACTGCCCGTTTGCGCTCGTCTTTTGAGAGATACTCATTCCGAGATGACATCGCAAGCCCGTCAGGTTCGCGTTTAGTCGGCACGAAAACCAACTTAATGGGAAAGTCAAGGTCTAATACCATTCTTTCAATCACGCGACATTGCTGATAATCCTTCTGTCCGAAATATGCGACATCAGGCTGGACGATATTAAACAGTTTGGCGACGACGGTTAAGACGCCTCTGAAATGGCCTGGGCGTTTTGCGCCACACATTCCCGCTGATACGATAGGATGAGGCTCGACTGTTGTGCCTGAATCTTTCGGATACATCTCATCAACAGTCGGAATAAATATCGCATCTACGCCTGCTTCTTTACACATTTCGCAGTCCGCTTTCTCGCGGCGCGGATATTTCGAAAAATCCTCTTTCGGACCGAACTGAAGCGGATTGACGAAGAGCGAAACGACCGTCTTATCGCATTCGGAAACGGAACGCTCAAACAGTGAGATATGTCCCTTATGAAGGGCACCCATTGTCGGCACGAACCCTATCTTATAGCCCTTCTTGCGCCAACCGTTACTCAACGCCGTCATTTCCATCTTTTTACGCAAAATCTCCATCACCACTCCTACCAATCTGGAAAAAGCACACTCCCTTTTGGGATAATCGTTTTGACATCGAGTTCTTTTCGAGTTGGGTTCCAGAGAGCAATAATAAGAAAACGGTTCCTTGCATATTCGAGAGTATCAAAACGGCGATAGACATTCAAAAGGTGGTCAACCGAGCGACTTATTCCTGATGGAGAGATGATTAACGATGAGAGAGGAAGTGCGACTTTGCTATAACCGAGTAATTGCGAAATATCCTTTAAGGTTATGGGAGTGGTTTTACACTCAATAAAAACGAGTTGTGCTGTTTTTGCAGTTGCAATTACAACAGTTATATCAACTCGAATATACGGCTCCCTTGTGTTAGGATGTCCCCATTGAATACACTGAACAGGAACATTCAACTTTTGTTGTAATAACGGAACAGAAACCCTTGCCTCGGAGATTTCATCAATCCGTTCCCTAATCTGATGAAGGCTATGCTCCATTTGCTCCTTTTGGTTATATGAGCGAGTCTGCCCTATGGCTTCAAGATTTCTAAATGGAAATTCGATTACAATCTTATTCCCACCACTTCCGCTATAAAGAGACCCTCTTGCGATTATCAGCCCAAGCACATATGCCATATCAGGGTCAAGATAATTCTCAATTATGCTCACCTGTTTTTAACCTCCTTCACTCTTCCTGCACCACTTTTCTTGAATATAAGGATAAATTCGTGAACTTTATCCACTCTAAACACAGAAGGATAACCCAACGGCCTTAGGTTGTTGTATTCCTGTTTTCTGTTCCAAATGATTATGTCGTCAAGGACAAATCCTACTTCTTGAAGGAAGTGAGACAAGTCTATGTGGTAGGGATAGAATCTGCTGCCTTTGCGAATGTCCATTACGACTACAATACAGTAAGCACTACTTTTCAGCACAGAATAGACTTTCACAAAAACGCGTTGTAGTAATTTCAAAAATTTACCATAATCCTTCACATCGCCAACATTATTCTGGTGCTCGTTGTAATCGCGTATCTCCTTGTAGTCAGCTGTTCTCTTTTGGCTGAGAATGTCCCAGTAAGGAGGGGATGTAATACATATGTCCACAGAATGCGGATGCAAGTACTTATCGAGGTTTATCGCGTCGTCGTGAATTACAACCGCTTTAGCCAGATGATGGTTGAATAGGGTTTCTTGCTCATCAAGCCTCTTCTGGGCAATATCAGTGTACTCTTTTGAGATGTCGAAGCCGTAACCTGTCTTTCCTAATTCTCTGGCAGCAAGCAGCGTCGAACCAGTCCCAAAGAATGGGTCAAGAACAACCTTTTGCTCGGTAGTCGTAAAAGCCTTAAGCAAGCGGCGCACCAGTTCTAACGGGAATATCGCAGGATGATTAAGTTTACACTCGGAAGGACTTTTCTGGATGTCATCCCACACGCTTATCGAATATTGAAGCCATGTCTTACCGTCCAGATCGTTTGCCCGTTTTTTGGCTCTCTCTCTATGTATCGTATCGTTATGTTCCCAAAGAAGAGCCGTTGGTCTTTCCACCTTTGGATTACGCATTATCTTCTCCTTGTTTTTCGTCTTTGGCAATTATCTGCCTTTCTCGTCCTTTTTTCAAGAGAAACTTAATGGATGATGGATTGAAGCAACTGGGCGATTGTTAAGCGGATTTCAGGATGGCGTAGGTTCGAAGCGAACTCGCAGAGTGGTTCAAGAACGAACCGTCTTATGTGCATTCGCGGATGAGGTATCCGAATGTCTGGCTTCTGCAAAACGGCTCTACCGTAAAGCAGAATATCTATATCGAGCGTGCGAGGTCCCCATCTTTTTTTCCGTTTCCTGCCGAGAAGCCTCTCGAGCGTTTGGGTGTATTTTAAGAGTTTATGCGGCGGGATACGGGTTCTAATCGCGATGCAGGCGTTAAAAAAATCGGGCTGGTGTTTGGGACCACCTTGGGGTGCGGTTTGGTGAATCTCAGAACATGCGATAAGTCTTGTCATCGGTGCGGATGAGAGTAATCTGATGGCGCAAATGATGTTTCTCAAACGGCTGCCGAGGTTCGAGCCGAGGGAAAGGTACGCAGTTACACTCATCAGGCGCCTCGCATCATCATTCCTGCTCTTTTGCCGTCTTGTCTACTGTCTGAACTTGTTTACCGCGTAGGATGTTCACAAGATATAGAACCGGACCGTAGGCAACATAGATTAAGAATCCAACTGCAAGTGCTATTTCGCGCACCAATGCAGCAAGACTGCCCAAAAAGACGAGGTAGGCAAGGTAGTCGAAAGTTCTTTTCCCATGGAGGAACCTGTTCAGCATATGGGCGTAGTGGATGCGGCTTGAGACCATCAGAAATGCCAGAATAATCATAATAAGCGGTAGCCCATTTCGTATCGATGAGATGATGGAGTTTATAGTGTGCTCACCTAATACATCGTTCAGATACTGTGAAAAATCGCTCTCCTGAGGACGCGAGAGAAAGCCATGGAGGATTACAAGCGACGCGACGAGTCCTGCTGCGCCTGGGGAAGGAAGCCCCCTGAACCTCATATGGTGCTCGACATCAGGTTTGGTTTCAACATTGAAACGAGCGAGCCGCAAGATAGCACCTAACAAATAAAGGAGACAGAAAAACCATGTGACCTGCGCCCAAAACATTTCGGTCTTTCCCACTGCGAAGAACTTTGAGTTCCAGACGACGACGATTGTGGCAGGTGCTACTCCGAAAGTGATGGCATCCGAAAGACTATCAAGTTGTGCTCCGAAGTCGCTCGGCGCACGGGTTAGCCGTGCGACGCTTCCGTCAAACGCATCGAATAGCATCCCTGCAAAGATGAACCACGCCGCTGTTATAAGATAGGTCTCATCGTTCGTTTTTAAGTAAGATGTTACTTTTATGATTGACGCAAAACCACAGCAGGCGTTTCCTAATGTGAACAATGACGGAAGGATTGAAGTTTTTCTCATACTTCAAAAACTCCAATTACCGTCTCTCCTGCTTTTACGCGCTGTCCCACTTCAACGGTTACCTTAAACCGCACCTCACTCGGCACATAAACTTCTAACCGCGAGCCGTATTTAATCATACCGTATCGTGCGCCTCTTTGCAACTGCTCACCTATATGTACCGCGCATATAATTTTGCGCGCTATGACCCCTGCTACTTGTCTTACTGCAATCTCGCCAAACCTCGTTCTCAAGATTAAATCCACCGCTTCATTCCGATGTGACGCATCCGCTCTTCCTGCGTTCAAAAATTCACCCTCTCTATGTTCAACCTTTAAGACTTCGCCGCTCAAAGGTGAGCGGTTCACATGGACATTGAAGACCGACATAAAGACCGCTATTTTCTTCGACTTCCCGACAGGTGAATGCTCGCTCTCACAGATCTCGACTATTTTCCCATCCGCCGGTGAGACCATTTTCTCTTCGCCATCAGGAGGCATTCTTTCCGGGTCGCGGAAAAACCTTAACGCAACAAAACAAAGCGGAACGATGAAGGCAGCGGGAACAAGCCCATAAGGAGATTTCTGAAAGAGTGCGCTGAATCCAATTGCTCCAACTGAAAAACAGAGTACGGCAATCGAAATCTTCACCTCTCGCGCACCGTATTTGGTGAACATTTAACATTCCCTAAAACGCTTAATGTTCTGTTCAATCATCTTTGCGAGTCGCACCTCGATGATTCTATCCTTGGTAAAATCACGCAGTTTGACCCTGTTTTCCAACCCTTCACTATAAGATGCCTGCGGAAGTAAGCCTATCAATTCGCTTTCGCGTATCTTTACCCCTTCCTTTTCCGCGAGTCTCTCTATCTCTTTGTAAACTTCCTCTATTCCGGTTTTGGTGAAGTCAACGAGGTTGATGGAAATCTGCGCACATCCTTGTTTTTCAAGGAAAAGCCCGAGCGCCTTGACCGCAGGAAGTCCGCCGTCTTTTTCTCTGATTCTCTTTGCAATCCTTTTCGCAAGTCCAACATCCTCGCTCTTAAGGTTTACATTGTATGCAATCAGAAACTGACGCGCTCCGACCGCTATTGCACCTGCGGTCTCGTGTATCTTTTCAGGACCAAAATCCGGTTTCCGTTCAGGGTTCTTTCCTATCTCTTCTCTTAATCCTTCAAACTCTCCTTTACGAACATTAGCGAGATTTCTCCACATCTCTTTTCGCGCTGCGTGCTCATACAAATATACAGGTATACCGAGTTCCTTCCCGATGCGTTCACCGACCTCGTTAGCGATACGGACGCAGAGAGCCATATCGGAATCCCCGAGCGGCACGAACGGCAAAACATCGGTTGCTCCCATCCTCGGATGAGAGCCCTTGTGCTTGCGCAAATCAATCAACTCGACGCTCTTCTTCACGAGCGCAAACGCCCCCTCCTTGACCGCCTCTTCTAACCCTGCAAAAGTTATCACACTCCTGTTGTGGTCTTCATCGCTCGAACAATCCAACAGATAGATTCCATTAACAGCACAGAGAGAATCTGCTATTGCATCAACGACTTCTTTACGACGCCCTTCCGAGATATTCGGCACACTCTCGATATATTTCCCTTTAAGTTTTACCATCATCGTAACCCTTACAAATTGGAGAGAGGAGATTTCCATCTATTGCGTAGGTTGTTAACCACCTCTTCTACTACTACATTCCCTGAAAGTCCTATTATCTTCAAAACAGGCTTTTCTGTGGTTTTTCCAATCAATGAATAATCGACTCCTTCCATCAACTTTTCGAATCTCTTTCTTTTGTCAGAGTCGACCTCTACTATGAACCTGCTACAACTTTCCGAAAACAGAATGAAATCGTCTCGTTTGGGCTCCCCTTCATAAGGAACATCTTCAAGCGAAATTTCTGCTCCGATGTTGCCTCCGAAAGCCATCTCAGCGACCGCGACGGCAAGCCCCCCTTCTGAGCAATCATGACAAGCGCGCACGCACCCGCTTATTATCCCCTTATGTAGTGCAAGGTATGACGCCATCGCGGTATCTGCGTGCACCTTCGGAATATTTCCGCCGAGTGCATTATGAAGTCTGTAATACTCCGAGCCTCCCAATTCAGGATATGTCTTTCCGACAATATAAACAAGGTTGCCTGCTTTTTTGAAATCACTCGTTACAGTTTTCGTCACATCATCAACGATTCCGAGCGCTGAGATAAGAAGCGTATGAGGAATCCTGATGCGCAGGCCTCCTGCTCTGAACTCGTTGTTCAAACTGTCCTTCCCACTGATAAACGGAGTGCGAAACGCTTTTGCGAAATCATAGCAAGCAAAGCAAGCGCGCACAAGGGCTCCTAATGTCTCAGGGTCGTCTGTCCTTCCCCAGCAGAAATTGTCCAATAATGCGATTCTTTCCGGATTTGCACCTACTGAGATACAGTTTCTAATAGCCTCATCGAGCGCTGCTGCCGCCATCCAGTAAGGGTCAATGTGGCTATACCGCGGACAGATTCCACAGGAAAGAGCAACACCTCGCTTCTTCCCAAGAACAGGCAAAATCACAGCAGCATCCGATGGCGCATCAAAATTGCATCCCACTAATGGCTTTACAACCGTCCGCGATTGCACCTCATGGTCATATTGCCGAACCACCCATTCTTTTGAAGCAATGGTATAAGACGAAAGAAGGGATAGAAGCGCTTCTGTGTATTGTGGTTTCTCTTCTATTTTCGGCTCTTTCGGTTTCGGCGGCTTCCAGACTGCCTTGCGTACGATACGCGGTAACCCGTGATGTAAAAACTTCATATCAAGATTCGCCACTTCGTTACCGTTGTAATAAAGTCGCAACCGCCCATCTCCTGTGAACTCACCTATATCCGTCGCCTCTACATCCTCAGATTTAAACAACTCAAAGAGCCTATTGAGTTTTTCCGGCGGTACAGCGAGCACCATACGCTCCTGCGCTTCTGAAATCCAAATTTCCGTGTACGATAACCCCGCGTATTTTAGTGGTACTCGTTCAAGATTCACGCTGACTCCTAATTCCGCCCCCATCTCTCCAACAGCGCTACTTAACCCCCCGCCTCCGCAGTCGGTTATCGCATCATAAAGTTCCTCGTCTCTCGCCTTCATCAATACATCTAAAAACGATTTCTCCGTGATTGCGTTTCCAATCTGCACCGCTCCTGACGACATCTTCTCGCTCTTATCAGTCAACTGCAATGATGCGAAAGTGACACCGTGAATACCATCTCTTCCCGTTCTGCCGCCCACCAGAACGATTCTATCGCCTTTTTTCAGCCTCTTAAAACTCTTATCTTTTGGTATCAGCCCGAGCGTGCCGCAGTAGACCAGCGGGTTCCCAACATAGAGTTCGTCAAAAAGTACTGCTCCGTTTACAGTCGGAATCCCCATTCTGTTTCCGTAATCCCGCACGCCTGCCACCACTCCTTTCATAACGCGTCTCGGATGAAGACATCCTTGCGGAATCTCCGAATAACTCATATTCGGTGGTGCAAAACAGAAGACATCCGTATTCGCTATCGGGTATGCACCTAATCCTGTCCCAAGCGGGTCTCTGATTACTCCACCGATTCCTGTGGTTGCGCCGCCATAAGGCTCGATGGCGCTTGGATGATTATGTGTCTCTACCTTAAAACAAAGATTATATTCATCGTCAAACTCGATTATTCCTGCATTGTCTTTGAACACCAACACACACCATTCCTTCGCCAGTTCCTCCGTCGCCCGCATTATAGTCCGTTTAAGAAGATTGTCTATCAATTCCGTTCTGCGTTTCTCTCTGTCAGTATAAAGTATCTTCCCGCGCATCGTCTTATGGACACAATGTTCACTCCAAGTCTGAGCGAGCGTCTCCAATTCACAATCGGTCGGCTCTCTTCCTTCCTTCTCAAAATACTCGGCAATCGCCTTCATCTCTTCGAGACAGAGAGAAAGGAGTCCCTCTTCGCTGATTCTCATAAGTTCTGAATCAGTTTTCCCCCTTATCGGAACCGTTATAAGAGAGAACTTATACGGAGGTGGTTCTTCCGGAAAACTTAACCTCCTTCCGCTGAAATCGACCTCATCAATGACCTCGTTTGCAAGCACCCTCTTTGCAATCTCTTCTAACTCGTTATGAGAGATTTCGCCCTTAAATAAAAACTTCTTCGCAGTTCGCACTCTTCTTGGATGAAGTCCCATTCCATTAAGCGCCTTCTCCACCGTCAGCGCAACCGTATCCATTACACCTGGCCGCCGTGCCACTTGCACCACAACATAACCTTGCTCATCTAAAACAGACTCACAAATAGCATACCGCTCAACGACTGCATCCGCTAATAAATCGGCACCTATTCTCTTAAGTGCCCTTTGGTCGAATTCTCCGTCAAGAAGATAAACACGCACGATTTTGACATCCTTGACACTCTTTATCCCCAAGTCAGCAATCGAGCCGAGAATCCCGTCCGCTTCAGCGTCGAACAACCCATACTTGTATGCTACCTCAATGAAATAAACCATCGTACACCTCCTGAGACTTACTCATCAAAAGAGAAACAAGTCCTCCTTACCTCCAACGCAGGCTCTGCACTGCTATTTAGGTGGTTTAGGAATATGTGGAGGCTTCGGAGGTCTTTTCTGTAACGATAAATACCAGACTCCTTCCTTCTCTATGAAATCCCAATCGTCTGTCTTTTTATCAATCACAGGTCCTTCTTTTGTCTGCCGTTGAACCTCTGTATAAACTTTCACAGTCGCTTTTGTCTCTTCTATCTCCATACTCTCTATTTTCAAAATCTTGAACTCCGTCAGCGAAATTCCGAACCCTAATATTTGCAGGAACCTTTGTGCTGCCTCAGTCCTGCGCAACTCAGGGTCAACGGCGCTTACCAAATCCTGAACTCGTTTCTGCTTTATAAACTCGAACAAATCGTTCACCCGAGCACTTAAAATCCGATACCGCACTATCTCTGCCCTCAGTTTTTCGCGTTCTTTAAGCAACTCCTCCGCTTTCGGAATCCCTTGTCCGTCCAACTCGCCCTGAAGGAGAGCATCTGCTTCATCGAATTTCAAACTCTTCGCCTTCTCGAGGACAGCGTTCGAAAGCGCCCTAAAAGCGGTCTCGGCACCACTGATGACACGGTCAAAGTATCGTGTATCCGCTGCAAGTGGCAGTATCTTGAAAAACATTTCAAATGTTTTATCAGGTGCCTCTGGGTTCTCATTCCAAAACCTCTCCGCATCCTTTAACCGTCTCTCAATCTCCCCTGTGCGCGCAACAACAAGAAACGCTATCAAAATAATCAATACCGCTACGACAATCACTCCATATGTCAGTACTCTCTTGGACTTCGTCAACTGCCTCTTCTCCGAAAGAGCGTTTATCGCCGCTATCACTTCTTCCCAACTCTGAAACCTATCCGCAGGCTCTTTTGCCATCATTTTCATTATAAGCGCTCGAACACCCTGCGGAATCCCTACATCCTTAGGAAATTTCAATGCCTCTATCTTCTGTTTTGCTAACACTTCTATGGTCGAAGCGCCTTCGAACGGTACCTTCCCTACAAGCGCATGGTACATCGTCGCACCAAGTGAATAAATATCCGCTCGATGGTCAACCGACGCTGAATCAACCGCTTGCTCAGGTGCCATATAAAACGGCGTCCCCATTATCGCACCAGGCATCGTAACGCCCGGAAGGTCTATTCGCTTGGCAAGTCCCATATCCGCCAATTTCGCTACCCCGTCTTTACGGATGAGTATATTCGCAGGCTTGATGTCACGATGTATGACTCTGCAAGTATGAGCATAAGAAAGAGCACTCGCTATCTGCCGCCCGATGTTCAACACCTCACTCACTTCAAGGCGCCCTTGCTCGAAGATTCTTTGTGCGAGGCTCTCACCATCAACAAACTCCATCGCGATATACGCCTTGCCTTCAACCTCCCCTGCGTCAAAGACGGTTACTATGTTCGGATGAAGCAATCTCCCCGCCGCTTTCGCCTCCATAATGAACCGCTCTTTCAGGTTTTTATTCTCAGAAAGCGAAGGCGAAAGCAATTTCAATGCGACCGCTCTATCAACAGATTCTTGATACGCATAATAGACCCGCCCCATACCCCCAGAACCGAGGATTCTCTCTATTTTATAGGCGCCGATTCTTTTACCTATAAGAGAATCCTCGACTGTCCCTTCCTCAACAAGAACCGTCTCTCCGCTCTCTGACAGCGCCGCCTTGCTCCCACAAGCAGGACATACGAAATCGCCTGCACGGTCTACACTGACAACGCTTAATGTTCCACAGAAAGGACAGGGCAATGTTTTCTCTCGACCCTCTGTCACCTGAGTATTCCTCAAATAACTCTACAAAGATTATAACGCTTCTTGCCCTGCTTTTTAATCGGAAAAAGCCAAACGAGCGGTAAGGTAATCGAAAGACAAATTGCCTGTTTTAAGAAGATTTATGCGGCGTCGGTCTGCTTCTTCCGTCCGACTGTAGTTTCTTTAACATTCTCCTTTAGGATAGCCAAATTGTTGATTCTCTTGATTGATGCTCCTAACGACGAGAGTCTCTGTTCAATCTTCTCGTAGCCGCGGTCGATGTGCTCGATGTTGTTAACGATGGTTACGCCATCTGCGGCGAGGGCTGCTAATACCAACGCCGCCGAGGCGCGCAAATCGGTGCCCGAGACTGGTGCACCATAGAGTTTCTTTACACCAGTGACAATAGCGGATGGACCTTCCTTTCGTATATCAGCACCCATACGGTTCAGTTCAGCGATATGCATAAACCTTTCTGGAAAAACCTTCTCTGTTATAACAGAGACACCATCGGCAAGAGCGAGAAGTGCCATCATTTGGGCTTGCAAATCCGTCGGAAAACCAGGATACGGCTCGGTCGTAACGGTAACAGGCTTGGTTTTAGAACCGTTTGGAACCGTCGTCAGAGAATCGCCGTCTCTTTCTATACAAACCCCGCAGTCTTCTAACTTTTTAAGAAGAGACTCAAGATGTTCGCAAACGGCGCCTTTGACGGTGATTCGTGAGTTAGTTATAGCACCTGCAATTAGAAAAGTGCCTGCTTCGATTCTATCAGGAATGACTTTATAGGTTGCAGAGTGGAGTTTTTTTACGCCGATGATTTTGATGACAGATCCACCGATACCCGAGATTTTTGCTCCGCAAGAATTCAAGAAATTAGCGAGGTCTTGGATTTCAGGCTCACACGCAGCCTGGCGAATCACGGTTGTTCCTTCCGCCAGCGTCGCAGCCATCATCACATTAGCGGTTGCAAGAACAGAAGAGCCAAAATTACCAGCGAGATGGATCTCAGCGCCGACGAGTTTTGGGGCAGATGCCTCGATGAACCCGTGTTTAATCTCGATTCGAGCGCCGAGTGCTTCTAACCCTTTTAAGTGCAGGTCAACAGGGCGATTTCCAATAGCGCAACCACCTGGAAGTGCGACCTTTGCTCTTCCCCTCGCCACAAGAAGCGGACCGAGAACGCAGATTGAAGCGCGCATCTTCGAAACGAGTTCATATGGCGCCTCATACTCGTTCGTGCTTCTTATGGAAACAGAAACGGCACCGTTCTCCTGCTTGACTTCACAACCCAGCCTCTTTAAGAGTTCATACATTAGACTGGTATCACTCAAAACAGGAACGGAATGGATAGTGCAGGGTTCGCCGACAAGTATGGTAGCAGCGAGGATAGGCAGTGAAGCGTTTTTTGAACCTGCAACATTTATTAAACCCTTGAGCCGTTTTCCTCCCTCAATAAGTAACGCTTCCATTCTCTCTCCTTTTTTCTGGAAGTGAGAAGATAAGATTCATATTCTTAAAGGCAAGGTCTGTATGAAGAAGTCGAGGATTGAGTGAAGTAACGGTAGGACAACATAAGAAGAATGTTTTATTGTTAAGCGCAGTGGAGATGTTCTGGGGTGTAGGACTCGGCTTCGTCCACATACAGACAGTTGCGCCGGCTTTTCTCGACGACTTAAAAGCGACCGCATCTTTCATCGGACTTGTTGCCGCAGCATCTGCAGGAAGTATGCTAACGGCGCAATTTCTTTCAGGCTTCGTCGCCGAGAAATTCAAAAAGAAAAAAGTGACCATAATCATTCTCCATTTTCTCGCACCGATAACTTGGCTTTTCGTGTTCGTCACCAACTATTATTTCGTCAATTTTGCCTCTACCTATCACATCGGAAAGATGAGTTTGTTGATTTCGATGGTCGTTTATTCACTGATTATGGGCGCAATCGTGCCTCTCTACTTTGCATTCATATCGGGTCTCGTTCAGGAGAACCGGCGGGCAGGTGCATTTGGAACCATCTTCGCAGCACAATGTCTTGCAGGTGCTGTCGCCGTATACTTCGTCGGAGGCTTAACGAAAGAATGGGAATTCCCTCAAAACTACGCTATGCTTTATCTTTTCGCCTTTCTTCTCGCAACAGTAGGGAACCTGTTCCTGTTCGGGACACAAGAGAAAGTGGACGAAAAAGCTCCCATTAAAAGAGGGCTCGGGGACTATCTCAAATCGCAGGTAAGTATTCCGTTAAAAGATAAGCCATTTCGAAAGTATATTTACGCAAGACTGCTTCTGTGCGCTAATCTTGTTATTCTGACATTTATGGTTAAGTATGCGAAAGAACGGTTTTTTGTAGGTGGAACAGAATGGGCACGATTGTTCGCTTTCTACTTCTTGTTGGGGCAGGCGCTTGGAAACCAAGTGTTCGGCAGAATCGCTGACAAATGGAGTTACAAGGCTGCAACGGTTATCGGAAGTGTGCTGACAGTCCCTGCGGTCTTGATGGCGCTACACGCTCAAACAGTTCAGTTTTTTATGTTAGCGCAGGTGTTAGCAGGCGCGTCCTATGCGTCAATTTGGGTAACTCATATGAACATTATTGTCGCCTTTGCACCTCCTAACGAACGGACGCACTATATTGGACTAACCGCAGTCATAAGTTCTATCCCAATGATTATAGGTTCGGCTGTTGCGGGCTGGGTGATGGATGTTTGGGGTTTCCCTGTTCTATCAACAGCGGTAATCGCTATAAACGCCGCAGGAACACTCCTACTCTGGTTCGGAACGAGAATCCCGGAAATCTCGAGCCAGAAAGAGGTTCCTCCTACTCGGTGACTTACGATTCTTTGACAAATGCACTGCCAGAACATCATCTGTATTCGAATACGATTTTTATTGGAGCGGACAAGAGTAAAAGATTACAATTCATATCAAAGAGTTGGAGGATACCGTATGAGATTTCTGCATCGTGTGGTTCTGATTTCTCTTATCCTTTTCTGTTCGGTTGTCGTTTACGGGGAGACATTCGAGTATAACGGAAGGCAGAGGAGTTATGTGGTAGCGGCGCCGAGTTCTTACGAGAAACCGCTTGGCGTGTTCGTCTTGCTCCATCCGAACGGCGGAAATGGTGGTACGCTTCTTGGCTCATGGGCGAAGATTGTTCTGCCTGATGGAGTAATGTGCGTCGGGCCGAACTCGATAAGTCCTCAGGAGGCATGGCGTGACCAAGACAACGATGGAATCGGTTTTATAAAAGCACTCGTTGATGATGTCGCAAAGAAGTACAAGATAGACCGCAAAAGAATCTACATCGGCGGATACTCGGCAGGCGCTTGTCAGGCGGTAAGAATCGGACTCCCAAACAGTGACTATTTCGCAGGAATAATCACTTATGCAGGTGCGAGTGGTCCTGGACTTGGTCCTCGAAAGATTCCTGTTGCGCTTATCCACGGTGACAAAGACACCAATGTTGATGTTGAAGGTTCGCGCAAATGTTACAAAATGCTTAAGGATGCTGGCTGGCCTGTCTGGTACAAAGAGATACCTGGTCAGGGGCATAGTTACAATCCGAGTTTCAACGAAGAAGCGTGGAAGTTTGTGAAATCTAATCCTCCGCAAGACCCACCGGAACTCGTTTTCAAAGAAAAGATGGAGGAGGCAAAGTCTGCATTCGACAAAGGGCAGTATTCTAAGGCGTATGAGGCATACAAGGCAGCGTTAGCCACAGGAGTGAAAAAAGAAGAAGCGGAGGCAGGAATGAAAGCGGTTGAGGAAGCAGGAGAAAAAGAGATTCAAGAGGCGTTGAAGGATGCGGATAAGAGCCCTGTAACCGCTAAGAGCCGTTTGAACAAGGTGAAGGCGAAGTTCAAGGGGACTCCTGTTGAGGAGAAGGCGCAGAGGGAAATCGAAAAATTATCAGGTGAAAAACCGAGAATAGAAAAGAAGGAAGGCGAAAGCCAAGGAGTTGAAAAGCAGCAGGAGAAAACCGTCTCGGCTGAATCCTTAATGGAAAGAGCGGAAAAATTGCTTAAAGAAGGGAATGTTGATGCTGCAAGACAATGTCTTGAAAGGCTCATTGAGGAATATCCTGATTCTCCTTTAGCCGAGAGTGCAAAGAAAAAATTGGCGGGGCTTTCTGAGACCGACAAATAGCGCTTCGTTATGGATTGTTTTTGCGAAGAGCGACCATTAAGGCAAGAATGTCAGCAGGGCGAATCCCGGGAATGCGCGACGCTTGGGCGAGGTTATAAGGCTTGATGCGGTTGAGTTTTTCACGCGCCTCGTAACTGATTGTTTTGATTGAGAAGAAGTCAATGTTATAAGGAATCAGTTTCTTTTCGAGTTCTGCAAGCTTGAGTGTATCGGCTTGTTGCTTCCTTATATAACCTTCGTATTTCGTCTCAATCTCAACCTGCTTCTGAACATCTTTTGAATAATCCTTAATTGACGGTTCATATTCGGAGAGGTTCTCTATTGCCATATCTGGACGACGAAGGAGTTTTGATAAAGGGGTTCCATCTTTCTTTTTCTCTTCAAGAATCTTTTTCAAATCAGAGATGGCTTTCTCTTTTTCAAATAGTCTCTTATACCGTTCTTCTGAAACGAGCCCGATTCGGTAGCCGATAGGAGTAAGCCGTCTATCGGCGTTGTCTGAGCGCAAAAGTAGACGATATTCCGCCCTTGATGTGAACATACGGTATGGCTCGTCAACACCCTTCGTTACAATGTCATCAATAAGAACACCGATATAGGCTTCTGAACGGGACAGGACAAGGGGTGGCTGGTTTTTCAGTTTCAGTGCGGCGTTGATTCCTGCGATGATTCCCTGCGCCGCAGCTTCCTCGTATCCTGTCGTTCCGTTCAACTGCCCTGCGATATAAAGTCCTTCTATGAGTTTCGTCTCAAGCGTCGGCAATATCTGTTCGGTCGGCAGAAAGTCATACTCGATGGCGTAACCGTAGCGCGTTATCTTCGCATTCTCAAGACCAGGAATCGAGTGGACGAGTTTTTCCTGTACCTCCGCTGGAAGCGAGTTTGAGATTCCGTTCAGATAGAACTCCGTCGTGTTAAGCCCTTCGGGTTCAATGAAGATTTGGTGGCGCGGTTTGTCCGCAAACTTGACGACCTTATCTTCAACAGAAGGACAATATCGAACTCCCTTCGCCTTGATATGTCCACCGTACATAGCGGAGCGGTGAAGATTCTCCCGTATGATTCTGTGCGTCTCTTCCGTTGTGTAAGTGATGTAACAAGGAACTTGTGACCGCTCGATTTTTTCGTTAAGAAAAGAGAACGGTACAATTTCCGGGTCTCCGTATTGCGGCTCAAGAGCGGTAAAGTCGAGTGTCCTTCCGTCAACCCTTGGAGGAGTACCTGTTTTTAAGCGAGAAGTCTTGAACCCTAATTTTTCAAGCGATAGAGAAAGCCCTTCCGATGAGTTCTCTCCTGCTCTGCCTGATGGATATGAGCGGTCGCCGATGAATATTCTTCCACGCAGAAAAGTGCCTGCCGCAAGAATGACCGCTTTGGCAGTAAAAGACAACCCTTCACGAAGAACAGTTCCCGTAATGTGGTTCCCATTCGTCAAGATTTCTTCAACCATTCCCTGAACGAGGTGAAGATTCTTCTGGTTCTGGAGTGCGCGGAGCATTGCGGTTTTATAGAGGGTTCGGTCGCATTGTGCACGAGGAGACCTTACCGCAACGCCTTTTTTCGTGTTCAGCATACGGAACTGGATGAGCGATTCATCGGTTGCAAGAGCCATCTGTCCGCCAAGTGCGTCAATCTCACGGACTAACTGCCCTTTTGCGATTCCTCCGATGGCAGGATTACAAGACATCAAAGCGACTGTATCATACGAAACGGTAATAAGCGCGGTTTGGAGTCCGAGCCGTGCGGACGCAAGCGCCGCTTCACAGCCTGCATGTCCTCCTCCGACGACTATCACATCAAAATCAGACATAAACCTTTCGATGAAAACCGCTCATAAAAAGTATACCAAAATTATGAGTAAAAGATGGACTTGTTCAGCGAAAAAACGAAAGAGAAAAAATACAGGTTTCGGGTCTCGGTTACGCAGACGGCAGAAGAATCGAAAACACCGTGCCTTTACCAGGTTTACTCTTGACCGCGATTCTGCCATTGTGGTTTTTAATTATTTGGAGGCAGATGGAAAGCCCAAGCCCTGAACCACCTTCCTTTGTTGTAAAAAATGGCACGAATAGGCGTTTAAGGTTCTCTTCTGGGATTCCTGCTCCATCATCAGCGATGATTACCTGCGCACTTCCGTCGTAACCGTTTTTCACGCGAATCCGAATACGCCCGTTTTCTTTTACCGCATCAATCGCGTTCATAATCAGATTCAAAAATACCTGACCCATCTGGGAGGAGTCTACATAGGCTGCGACTCTTTCGTCGAACTCGCGGATGACTTCCACGCTCTTCTTCCGCAATTCATATGTTAGTAATGATATAGTCTCTTCGAGTAACTTAGAAAGACGGACGGTCTCCAACTTCTGTAGGGTCGGCTTTGAATGTTTGAGAAGTTCAAAAACCTGCTCCTTCGTTCTGTATAGGGTTTTCAGCAGTCTGTTAAGGAGATCAGGCTCAACAGGCTCACCCGGCTTGAACATCTGAGCGATTCCATAAGCGGCAGCAAGAGGGTTCTTTATTTCGTGAGCGATTCCAGCGGGCAGTCTCTGAATGGTTACAATCCGTTCGTTTTCAATAAGCCGCGCCTGCATCGCTCTGATTTCCTCAAGACGGCGGTTAGTTTCACTATGGAGACGAATCAGTTCGATTCCCATAGCGAAAATCACGCCGAGTGTTGATAGAATCTCCTCTTGTAAGTTGTCAATATATATTTTTTCTTTGGTGCAGATAGGGACGAATCCTATGATTCTATCTTTAAGGGAAAGAGGAACAATAAGAAGCATCCCTTCTTGACAATGTTCCTTTGCGAACTCAGGTATTTCTTCAACCACCGCGACGGTTCTGTGGCGAAGAAACTTCAGAAGTTCTTTGGGGGCAACCGCGGGCACTTCGAACGGTGCCTTGTAGAATTTAAGGTTGAACCTTTGGTCTTCATAAAGATAGACTGCGCAGAAGACATCCTTGCTACCAAGTGCTTCGGTAAGGATTTCGACAGCAAGATGGAGTAAGATGTCTGTATTAAGACTTGAACAAGCCATATGGACCGCACTCGATATTGTAGAGATTGTATTAAGAGTGCAGATGAATCTCTCTGTTCGCCTACCTTCCATCTGGGAGACTCCTCTTAAACGGAGCAGATTTTATGCGGGAGAACAGTCTCTCTCTCTCTGCGGGATATCTGAGGGGAACTCTCCTTTCGAGTATATAAGGGAAAGAGCGGAAGGGTTTGAAATAATTGGGAATCTACGCCATAAGAAGTGTTTTTTGTACATCGGCGTTCCCGAACACCACACATATTAAATATAACATATAAAATTGATATTTTCAAGAAAAATCTCTGCAAAATTAAGAATTTAGACGACGGAAGGACCTTTTTCATTCTCTTTCCTCCTCGGAATGAGCATTTTCGCTTTTACATCGTCGCCGAGAATAAGATGTCCGTTGTGGAGTTTTGCGACGAGTTTGACGCTGAAAAGTCCGAGCCCCTCGTTTTTAACATCAAACTTTTTCCCATCATCGTCAACATTTAAGATAACACTATTCTCGTTTTCAAGAACAGATACGACCACATTTCTTGCACCTGCTTCGACCGCATTTATTATGAGGTTCAGAAGAGCGGATTTGATTAGAGACCTTTCTGCAACGAGTCTTGCGTCACCGCTTGTATGGAGTTTTGCATTGTTCTTTTGAAGATACGGATTCAAGAAAGTCTTAAGTTCACCGAGAACGGATTTAAGAGAGATATATCTTAACTTCAGTCTTCTGAACCTTACGAGGGCAAGAAAGTCTTCACAAGAGTTCATAATTCCCAGAACGGCTTTCTTCGCTCGATTGAAATATCGTATGTCGCCACTATTCTTGAAGGCTTCGCAATTTTCAAGAATTACCTGTAATCTGTTTCGCAAGTCGTGCACAAAACAACTCATCATTATTCCTGCCCTTGTTATCCCTGTCTCTCCAAGAAACATCCTGTCATCCTTTCTTATATACTGTCATCATAAATGGTGACATATTTTTGTTTGTTGTCAAGTATTTTGTGCACATTTTTTAAAAAATTGTTCGATATTCATCCGAAATGGTTGACAAAACTGTTTCCGAGAATTAGATTTATCGAAGAGGAGGCTTGAGCGAAAATGGAGACAGAAAAAGTAGCGGTCGTTGCGCAGGAGGTATCCGCTCTGCTCGGACAAAAGTCCATAGCGCGTCAGATTCGGGATTTCCTGCTCCTCTTTTTAAACCGAATCAGATTCGAAGACTTCGAAGAGCACAGAGTTTTCCTTCGCCGTCTCTTGGAAAACAGCGCAATCAATCGTCGTAACCTCCTCATCGGTATCCTTCTCTCTTTCTGTAAAATGGCGAAAGAGATTGAACTCCCCATAAACGAGGTTCTTTTCATTCTTGACGAGTTGACAGAAAAACCAGAAGATTCCCAGCCTTCATCTCTTGATGCGTTACCTTTTGCGAGTGCGAGAACCTCCGCAGACGGTAAACTTCTCGACTCAAACGCGCCTTTTCGTCAGATTGCAAAAGAGCACAAGAGTTTCTCTGCAATCTTCCCAAAAACGGTCCTCAAAGAAGGCGATTTCACCGCCGAAAGTTTTGAAGGAGATTCTTTTGAACTCCATATTCGAAAAAAAGGCGACGATTTCTTCCTCGTCGGATTTCAGATAGCCAAAAGAAGTGGTGAAGAGTTCCACCAGATGTTGCGCAGACTGAGAAAAGAGCAGGGCTACACTCTCATAGCGTTAGCCGAAAGGTTAGGAATCGCAAGAGGCTACTTACACAACATAGAACGAGGGAAAGTCGTTCCCTCATACGAACTGATTGAGAAGACGGTCGCATTACTCGACCCCGAAGGGAAGAATGGGCTCTTTTTAAGCGGTGCGGTCGCAAAAATCCCACTGAGATACCGCGCTTTACTCTCAAGGATGGTATGATGAACCCGATAGCGCTCGCAGTCTCTTTCGCAATTTTCGCTCTTTTCGTCTGCGTCTGGGGCTCAACCCTTTATGCCACAGTGCGCAAAAGAGGCGGATTCTGGACTTATCTACCTGTTAGAATCTTCGCTTTGCTTACGCTTCTTGCTTCTGTCTTCGCCGTGTTATACGGATTTTTCATCGAACCGTATTCTCTCACCGTGACGGATACCGGAATAAAGATGGAGATTAAGAGACCGCTCGTTATCGTTCATTTAAGTGACATCCACTACGAGGGTGCTCGCAAAACTCTTGAAAGGCTCGCTAAGGTGATTGAAACCACAAAACCTGATGTCGTCTGCATCACAGGCGATTATTTCAACCGTGAAGGAGATACCGAAATTGCGGATATGCGGAATTTCATTGAGAGAATCTCAAAATTCTGTGGCGCAGTCCTGTCGGTCTCAGGTAACTGGGATAACCCGCTTACTATGGAAAAACTCTTTGAAAACTCGCCCTCTAATGTATATCACGAGACTTTCGTTTATGAGACAGAAGAGTTCGCTTTCGTTCTGTTGCCTTTCGGACTCGAAAGGTTTCTCGGAGATTTCGCGGTTAAGACTTCGGAAAGAAAGAAAAAGATTCTCGTCACACATACTCCTGACCTGATTGAAGCCTGCTCAAACAGCGGTCTTTTCTGTCTCTACCTTTGCGGACATACACACGGTGGACAGGTGCGCTTGCCGCTTATTGGACCGCTCCTTCTGCCGACAAAGGCTTGTTGGCGCTACCAATCGGGGTTTTACACGACCGAAAACGGGATGTATGTTTATATCAACCGCGGTGTGGGAATGACAAGCGTCGCCCCGAGAATGAGATTCTTTTGCCCTCCTGAGATAGCGATTATCAGACTCTTTCCTATAAAGTGATTTCTTATTCGCTTTCGAGCGATTGAAGTGCGGAACCGATATCGTCAAACATCGGAAAGAGTGAGATTGCGCCCAATTGTTCAAGAGGAAACCGTAGACAATCAGGGGTTGCAACCAGAGAGATTTTGGGTCCACCGACAAGAGAAAGGCTTTTATGCGCAAGAAGGACGGAGATTCCAGCGGAAGAGACTTTTTTGAGTTCAGAGGCAGAGATAACAATATATTTCAGTCTCTTTTTTCTGAACTCATCTAACACCGTTTTCAGCAGTTCCGCTCCCTCGTTGTCTATCTCTCCGCGAAGAACAAGAACAGCGGTGGTCTTTGGTTGGTCTCTAACACTTATCCGAACTTCAAGTTTGCCGTTAGGAGTTTTTCTTATATCCTCTGCCATAACCTTTTCTTTTCCTCAATCTTTATGATGTTTTCAGTGTGAAACTGACGGTCGTTCCACGATTAGGATTCGATTCAATCCAGATTCTGCCGCCAAGTGCTTCAACTAACCTCTTCGACACGACAAGACCGAGTCCCATACCTCTTGTTCCTTCTTTAAGCGTCTTTTCTGTCTGAAAGAGTTTATCAAAAACTCTTGATAGCGCATCTTCAGGTATCCCAACTCCGTTATCGCAGACGGAAATCTTAACGAAAGAATCTTCTTCTTGAACATCTACCTTCACACGCGTGTTCGGTGGGTTATGGAGAATCGCATTTGAGACGAGATTTGAGAGAATCTGAGTAACTGCGCTCCCGTCAAAGTAAGCCTTATACTCCTTTTGGAGATTTAATGGCTCAATAACTATCTGTTTGTTCTTCGCAATAGGCTCTAATGTGGCAAGCACCTCGCTGATTACAGGACGCAAAGGCGCATACACAATTTTGAGTTCCACTTTTCCTGTTTCGAGTTTCGTTAAGGTGACTATCTCTTCGATGATTCGCTCGAGGCGCTCAACATTTTTTGCGGCTATATTCACAAAATTGAACTCTTCCGATGAGAGTTTTCCGCCATCTTTTAAGAATTGAACCGAAGACTTGAGCATCGAAAGAGGCGTTTTCAACTGATGGGAGATAGTGATAAGAAGTCCTTCTTTCAAAGCGTCCATTTTCCGTAGGTGGCCAATCATCTCTTCCTGTATGCGAAGTTTGGCTTCCGTTTCTTTCGCCTCTGCTTCTTTCGCTGCAGCCTCTCGGATGGCTTCTATGCGCGAAAGTTCAAGTGAGTAGAATCCAACAAGTGCGTAAATTATCTGAATCTCTTCAGTGCTGAAATGGTCGGGCAGTGTACTCGAAAACGAGAATATCGCACACACCTGACCACCTTTAAGAAGAGGAACTGCAACGAAAGACTCCAAAGTTACAGGAAGCGACGGCTCAATCGGAACACCTTCCAACTTTAACTTAAACTCCTCCTTTGGGATGGTTTTTTCGGCAACCGTTGATACTGTCGCGCTCATTTTTTCTTTCAGGGTTTCGATAAACCGTTCTCCAACAGGTGCTCTGATTAAAACCTTCATCTCATTCGTATCGGATGTTAAATCAAGAATCGCCATAGCGGTGAAATCAATAACCTTATGCGCATTTTGCTTTATCGCTTCCGTAACCGTTCCGATTGAAGGCTCAGACTCCTCTATATTAGAAATCGCAGCACCAAGCAGTGCCAAACCTCCTGACAACTTCGCCAAACGGAGTTTTCTCTCCTCTTCTGTCTTTTTAATGGTGATATCCTCAAGAATAACGAGAACAAGTTTGTCTTGAGACTCTCTTTCTTCGAAAAGAGGGATAACCCTGCAGAGAAGGGTAATCTTCTGACCGTCCTTTGTTGTTAATAAAATCTCTTTTGGACCTACAGGAGAGTTGATTTTAAGGGATGTTTCTATGTTCTCCTTCAAGAATGAGAGTTCAATAAAACTTTGAGAGATTTCAAAGAGTCCTGCTCGGGCAAGTTCATCACGGTGGCTTCCTATTAAATCGCAAAACTTCTGGTTACACAGAACGACTTTACCTGATGTGTTGCAGACAACGAAGCAGTTAGGCGAGTTTTCCGTCAGTGCTTCATAAAGAGAGAGCGTTCGTTGTAACGCTGCGGTTGTGTTTTTTATGATTTCGTTTCTTTCTTTCGTCTTTTTCTCTTCTTCCTGAAACTGTTTGTAAAGGGCAATGACTTCCGACAGATACCCTGCTGTCAAGGCTGAGATATAGAAGAAAGCGAACCAGAGGAGAGTTTCGGTACTTACAGGTTTTCCTGTTTGTGAAGGAAGGACCGCAATGCCGTAACAGACTGCGCCTGCTAATGCGGCGATGAAAGCCATATAAAGCCTTTTGCAGAGTGCTGCGATGAGGATTGTAACGAAGTAAGGAATGATGAGAGCGAGAGTTTTATTCGGCACGGTAGAAATCAGAAGGAGAAGCAGAGCCACTATGGTTATGTCAAACAAAAAACCGATGGTAGTAAGAAGTGCAAAACGGCGTTCGAATATTCTATATGGAAGCAAGGGAAAAAAAAGACTGTAAAAGATAGCCACCACAGTCATAAAACAGGAGATAAGAGTGTGAGTGGTAAAGAGATTTTCATAATATAAAAGTCCTATGACGCAGGCAGAGAATAGCCATCTAAGCGCTATAAGAGCGCGTCTTGACATCTTCAAGTATAATAAGGAAGATTCCTCAACCATATAACACACCTTTACAGAAATTCGATTATATTAAGGTTAGATTGCTAATGCAAGTGACAGGAATCATTTATAAGGTAATGATTTTTTCTATTGATAGAATAAGCGATTTTTAGTAAGATAAAGGAGAGCAGCATTTGTGAGAGGTGGCTTCTATGAAGGTGTTGATTGTAGGTGGCGGAGGGAGAGAGCACGCGCTTGCGTGGAAGATAGCCCAATCGCCGAAGTTGAAGAAGCTATACTCGGTTCCGGGAAATGTTGGAATGGCTGAGTTGGGAGAGTGTGTGAAACTCAATCCGACTGATGTGGAGGAAATAGCGGAGTTTGCTGAGAAGCAGAATATAGATTTTGTGGTTGTTGGTCCTGAGGCACCTCTTGCGGCGGGAATCGCGGATGCTCTCATTAAGCGGAAGATTTTGGTGTTTGGACCGAAGAGGCGCGCCGCGGAGATCGAGAGTTCAAAAGCGTTTGCACGAAGATTGATGAAGAAGCACAATATACCAGGACCGAATGCTGAGATATTCGCTACCTATCAGGCTGCGAAGGCATATATTACGGAAGCGAAGATGCCTCTCGTTATCAAGGTGGATGGGCTGGCATCCGGTAAAGGCGCATTCGTCTGTTTTGACAGGGAAGAAGCAAACGATGTTCTTGAGCAGATAATGAGGGAACATTCATTCGGCGATGCGGGGAATCGTGTGGTTGTTGAAGAATATCTTGAAGGAGAAGAAGTATCGTTTTTTGCTCTGACCGATGGGACGACGATAATGCCTTTGGAGACGGTTCAAGATTATAAGCGCGTTTTCGATAATGACATGGGACCAAATACAGGAGGAATGGGCTCCTATTCTCCGGTTCCCTTCGTTACGAAGGAACTTTACGAAGATATCGAAAAGAAGATTCTTATTCCGACTGTTCATGCGATGCGTGTAGAAGGGCGTTCGTACAAGGGCGTGCTTTATGCAGGTTTGATGCTTACGAAGGATGGACCGAAGGTTCTCGAATTCAATGCACGGTTCGGTGACCCTGAAATGCAGGTATTGGTTCTGCGACTTAAATCCGACATTCTTGAACTTCTTCAATTATGTGCGGAAGAGAGACTTGCGGAAGCGAAGGTTGAATGGGGGAAAGGTGCAGCGGTTTGCGTCGTTCTCGCTTCTGGGGGCTATCCTGGTAAATATGAGGTCGGTTACCCGATAAAAGGATTGAAAGATGTTAGTAAGATGAAGGATGTTGTCGTGTTCCACGCAGGCACGGAACTCAAAAACGGAGAAATAGTGACTGCTGGAGGTCGCGTCTTAGGAGTAGGAGCATACGGCAAAGACATAAAAGAGGCGCAACAGCGTGCATACGAGGCGGTTAGCTACATAAAGTTCAATGATATGCATTACCGCTCGGATATCGCTGAGAAAGCGCTTTAATAGAACGAGGGTGATTAAAAAGAAGGGTTGCGGAGGATATTCCTATGGCGGAGAAGGAACGAGAGAAGAAGGTTTTGGGAACAAGGAAGTTCGGTTCCCTGCAGAGAAGTAAGTCTCTTAAAGGAGAAGAGAAACAAGCGAGAGAAGAAAAGAAGGATACCGAGGTAGATTCAAGAATCGGGCATATAAAAGTCTTTGAAGGAGAGGAGAAACAGGACAGAGTGTATCCTTTAACAGGTAAAGCGGTCTTTTATGCTGGGCGTTCGAGCGAGGTTGATATTCCGCTTTCTGATATGAAAGTATCAAGGAAACACTGCAAGATTGAAAAGAAGGGCAGTCGTTATCGGGTGACTGATTTGGGAAGCCGCAACGGGACATATTTGAATGGAAAGCGCATTAGGACAGAACTCCTTTCGGACGGTGACCAGATACGAATCGGATTCACCGTTCTTCAGTTCTTCCTCGCTGAGCCTGGGACACACATCGTTGAATCGAAGATGCAGGAGCGCACTTGTGCCCTTTGTGGCTGTAAAGTTTCAGAGGCAGATATACTTTCTAACAAAGCGGAGGAGTTAGACGGAAATGTCTATTGTGCGAAATGTGTGGAATCTGTTGAAGCAGAAGGCGGAGGCGAGATGGTTGCGACGACTCCAACCGACTTAAAGCCCCCTATAACAGAAATGCCTACTCAAAGAATCACGGAATCTGAGAAGCAGAAGATTACACCTTCAAAACAGGCGAAAAAGAAAGAAGGAAAGAAAGAAGAGGAAGAAAAGAAAGAAGAATCTCTCATCGAGTTCGAAGAGGTAAAAAAGGCTCCCAAACCTCCTGCCCGTTCTTCGCAGGAGACTATCTACGATATCGATTCGAAAGGGTTGGACGAGATTGTTGCGCCGCCGAAAAAAGATGACCTTCCAGACATTGACGATTTAAACATTGAGGAATTGCTCGAAGAATAACAGAGTAGAATTTTTGATTATATTTTATTGAAAAGAAGTAAAAGGACAAATAGACTTATAACTTGTTTTATTTGTAAGGAGGTGTTTTGTGGTAAGAGTGTTTTTAGTCCTTATATCATCTGTTTTGGTTCTTTCGGTCTTCGCACAGGAGTTGGAGACCGTCGGGCGCATAGTAGATGGTTGGGAATACGCGGAACTCAAAGACCCGCGTCCGACATCCGAGTTTATGAAGTACAGTGACAAATGGGAGCACAAAGAAATCTTCGTTGGCTCGGAGTTACGCACGACAAGAGGCGACAGGTCAGAGTTTGAACTAATGTTCATTGACGGGAGTTATGTCTGTATGCTTCCTCGGACCCAAATCGTCGTTGGGAAGGAAGGAGAGAATGTTTCCCTTTCGATGAAAATCGGCGGGCTGAAAATTACAAGTGGAGGCAAACTCCTTGTCATAACACCAGAAGGTAATTTAAGAGCAGAAAAAGGCGCGGAGTATCGGGTCATACTTGAAAAAGACGGGAAAGAAGCGGAATATACCGCAGTCAAAGGAGACCTCGTCGTTACCAATCGGCTTGGCGTCTCTTTCACTTTGAAAGAAGGAGCACAAGCTTTCCTCAGATACAACCCTGAGGAAGACTCTTACTCATTGGTGATTGCTCCCGAATCGAAAGCGAGAGTGACTGTTAAAGGAAAGGATGAGACTCATGAAGTAGGAGTAAACGGATTAGTAAGACTGTTGGGCGCGGGGGGATTCAGCGTGGAAAAAGTCGGTGAGACGCCGAAAGAAAGAAGGCTGCATGTAATCGTCGAAGGACTGGAAGCAAAGTTTGGTTTCAATCTACTGTTCGGTGGATGCGACTACGAAGTAGACGCAAATTACAATTACTATCGTGGCGGGATTGACCGCTTCGAATTGGGCAAGGCGGAATTCGTCGTTAAGGGAGAACTCAAAAACTACTTGACGATACTACTTTCTGCCGATGCCTGGAAGGATGAAGTCCTCAATAATGCTTACCTACAAGTCGCCTTTTCCGAGAAGAAATATCTACCTTCTTTCAGGTTCGGTCAGTTCCGTATTCCGTTCGGAATTGAACTCCAGAAAGGAACGGAAAGTTTGCTGTTTGCCGATTACTCACTCATCACGAAATACGGTTTCTGTGGACTTCAAGCCCAACCCGATTCATATGATGCTGATTTGATGTACGACATAGGGGTTGCTGTATACGGATACCTTATTGGTGAGGAGAAGCCGGAAGGAGACGCAGGGTATTTTGCAGTAGATTACAGGGCAGGCGTATTCAATGGCGCGGGACGAAATGGGACAGAAAACGATACGAAGAAGACATCTTCTTCAAGGCTCGGAATTCGCCTTGCGAAATGGCTCTCTATTGGCGGCTCATACTATGATGGCAGTACGACGACCGCCACTGAAGAATACCACAGATACCGCAGAGGAGCAGATATCACTTTCGACTTTGACTTCTTCAAACTCACAGGAGAATACATTTATGCTTCTGACGACCCACGCGTCGGCAAGCATGGCAACAATACCGAAGGGTTCTATATCCAAGGACAACTTCCTCTCTCTTTCCTCGGAGACGCCGAGATGTTCAAAGAGACTTCTTTCATTTTCAGATATGAAGTGATGAACCCAGCATTCAAGTCTATTCCTGGGATTTCAAGGGATGATTGGGAAAAGGTTACGAGATGGGATGTGGGCTTCAGATATGAAGCGTCAGAGAATATAGCGTTTATTCTTTTCTTTGAGCATCTCGACCAAGGAGATATTCGTTATCCGCTTGGCGTCAAAGTGGGCGAAGCAGACGATATTATCAAGTTCTTTGTTGCCGTCAAATGCTGGTAGTTTGAAAAATATCAGAGGATTTCCTGAGTCAGGGCGGCGGTGTCTTTTTAATCTCCGGCTTTCGTTAAGGGGCGTGAAGGAGAGACAAGATGAGCGAGTATGTTTCATTTGAACAGTTCAAGAAGATAGAACTGCGCATCGGCAGAATCGTGTCAGTTGAGAACCATCCGGCAGCGGATAAACTCTACATTATGAAGATTGACATCGGTGGCAAACTCGTTCAGTCGGTCGCAGGACTTAAACCATACATCACGAAAGAAGCCCTCGAGAACAGACTCGTTGCGGTGGTCTGCAATCTTGAACCTGCGATGTTGCGTGGGGTGCGCTCGGAAGCGATGCTTCTTGCAGCGCAAGAGGGCGAGAAAGTCGTTTTACTCGTGCCGGAGACGGAAATCAGCGTCGGCTCCATCGTTAAATAGATGAGTGTTTGCGGCGGTCCGGTTCGCCTTCTACTTCAGTAGCTTTTTGAAGTCTTCAATCGCTTTCTCGAGTGTAGGTTCTTTCTCGTATTTGAAATGTTCAACTAATCTTCCTTCTTGCTCTTTCTCATCGAATGTAATCTCACTCATCGTGCAAGTAGTTTTTAGTTTGCCTTCTATCTCTTCTTCTGTAACAATCACGAAGATGTTTCGTTTGAAATTGCCATCTTTGTCATAAACTCTAAACCGATAGATGAAGCGATAGCCTGGCAAGTTGTGCTTAAGTCCTCTGTAAACCTTGACCGTTAGTTCGTCTTCTTTGAACTCTTTTTCGAGGAGTTCAGGAGTTTCGAGATTGAGCTCAGCGAGCATAGCGAGGGTCTGCGTGTTTCTGAGGTTTCCACCGAGACGATAGTAACGAAGCGCAAAGACTATCGCTTCAATGCAATTGCCCTTAATGAGCATAACCTGAGCGTAATGAAACGAGGCTTCTTTATCGAAAGGATTCAGTTCAAGGCATCTTTTAAGATGCTTTTCAGCGTTGTCCCAATCTTTTTGGATTCCGTAGAGCGCTCCGATTGTAAAGTGTGCCTCCGCAAAGTTGTTGTTTTTCTCCAAAGATTTCTTCGCGTACGAGAAGCCTTTTTCTACATCCTTCTTTATAAGATAGGCTCTCGCAAGCCATATAATGACTTCGGGCTCATCTTGCGCCTCCTTGTAAAGTTTTTCGAGTTGTTCGAGTGCCTCATCTACATCTCCGTTCCTCAAACTTTCCTTTGCTTTTTCCAAGTCAGCACGAAGATGTTCAGCGAGAGGTGGAAGGAAAAGCATACGGCAGCGATGGAAGAGAAGTTCATAGAAATCTGGTTTAAGATTCGGAATGTCGAGTGTTCGAGCGAATGTCGAGACCGCTTTCTCCTTTTCTCCGACCGCTGCATACGCTTCTGCATATTCTCTTATGAAGTCAACCGTTTTTGCGCCCAGACTATCCGCTTTTTTGAAGAAATCCAACGCTTCCTTGTGAAGTCCACGTTCCACCTGAGTCCGCGCCATCTCTATATATGGAATCGGGTCTTTTGGAAAAATCTGTGCCATTTTCTCATAAGTCTTCAACGCCTCATCGTATTCGCTTAACTCCCTATACGACTTGCCAAGCCAGAAATGACCTTCTGGACGGTTCGGGTCCACCTCGACACACTTGGCGTACTCTTTCTTGGCGTTATCGAAATCTTTCTCGGAAGAATAAATGTAGCCGAGTCCAAAATGTCCAAAATAAAACTTATCGTCAAGTTCTATAGCCTTCTTATAGAATTTGCGCTCTTCCTCAATATCAGTCTGCAGGCGCCCCATAAGATAATTGAAAAGTGCACTGTCAGGCTTAACTTTGAGATACTCGGCATATACTTTAAGGAGTTTTTCGTGGTATCCACGCTCGCGCATAATATCCTGATAATACCTGTGCGCATCAACATTAGTGATGTCCGCTTCAAGCGCCTGCTCAAAGAGTTTGAGTGCGCCGTCTATATCACCTGTCCCGTAAAGTTCCCTTCCTTTCGTCACGAGTTCAGACGCCTTCTTGGCGTCCTTCTCGTCCGCGAGAATCGAACCAGAGATAGATACTATGATGAGAAGGAAAGACAAAAAGCGACACTTCGACATAGTCAATTCCTTAAAAACACCATTAGAAATTATACGAGCGCAAGCGCGGAAATGTTGTCTAAAAACTTCCAAACTAAAATTACCGATTTTTTCTTTCGATGAGAGGAAAAATTCGTAGTATTAAAGCAGGTTTTTATCATCGACGAAGATTGGAGGAACATAGTATGCCCGAAAGTCTCCAAGAGTTTCCTGTCATATGGTTCCAGGGTGCCGGTTGTTCAGGTTGTTCGGTTTCTCTCTTAAACACCACTTTCCCCTCAGTTGCAAGTGTTCTTCTCGAACAACTTCTTCCAGGCAAGCATATAAATCTACGCTTTCATCCCACGATAATGGCTGCAAGCGGCGAGCCTGCTATTTCGGCGATTCGGGTTGTCAAGGACGAGTTTGCGGACAATTTCATACTCGTTCTTGAGGGCGCCTTACAAGAGAAGGTTTACTGCTCCATAGGAGAATCGGATGGAAGAGAGATATACCTTAGCGAAGAGTTCAAGGATGTAGCCGAGAGGGCGCTTGCGATAATCGCATTTGGTACTTGCGCTGCGTTTGGGGGTATCCCTTCATCCGCTCCGAACCTGACAAAATCTCATGGTGTCGGAGAATTTTTGAAGACGAACAACATTAAGAAACCTTATATAAATATTCCAGGTTGTCCGCCCCATCCGGATTGGTTTGTAGGAACGGTCGCTTCTGTTCTAATCTACGGACTACCAAAACCTGAATCGCTCGACGAGGTAGGAAGACCCAAACGGTTCTATGGAAAACTGATTCACGACAATTGTCCAAGAAGGGCATATTTTGATACAGGAAGATTCGCGAAACGGTTTGGTGATGAAGGTTGCCTGCTTGAACTCGGTTGCAAAGGACCTCAGACTTACGCTGACTGTCCTTTACGCCTTTGGAACGGTGGAACGAACTGGTGTGTCGGCGCAGGAGCACCCTGCATCGGATGTGTCGAGCCGGAATTCCCGAATAGAAACTCTCCGTTTTATGAAAAACTTCAAGAGAAGAGGTTCAGCGAATTCTCCATAAAGACAAAATAAAGGAATAAAGCAGGAGGAGTAGATATGGCAAAATTGATTATTGACCCAGTGACAAGAATTGAGGGACACCTGAAGATAGAAGCACTTATTGACAAAGGGAAGATAAAGGAAGCCAAGTCTTCGGGAACGATGTTCCGCGGATTCGAAGTGTTCCTCAAAGGACGGGACCCTCGCGATGCGCAGCAAATCACGCAGCGCGTATGTGGAGTCTGTCCAATATCGCACGGAACTGCTTCTACGCACTGTCTCGATTCGGCATTCAACATCGCAGGAAAGATACCGAAAAACGGACGCATCTTGCGCAATCTCATTCTTGGCACGGAATACATTCATTCGCATATACTCCACTTCTATCATTTGGCAGCACTCGATTTCGTTGATGTTGCGGCAGCCGCCGAATACGACGGAATGGATGTGGCGTTGCAGACAGTGCGAGATTTCATCTCGGCAGGTGCCTTACAGCCGTTCACTCCACGCTATGAGGGCGACTATCGTCTCTCCAAAGAGCAGAACCTTTCCGCCATTTCAAGTTATGTTGAAGCACTCCGTATAAGAAGAATCGCCCACGAGATGACAGCGATTTTCGCAGGCAAAGCTCCGCACGCTTGTTTGGTTCCAGGTGGAGTTGCTACGCAAATAACAGAAGACAAGATTGCTGCTTTTCTATGGCGCTTGAATGAATGCCGCAAGTTCATCGAGAATTACTATCTTCCGGATGTCGTTATGATTGCGGAGGCGTATCCTGATTATCAATTGGTAGGACGCGGTTGCGGCAATTACCTGTCTTACGGAGTATTCGAACTGACAGATGGTGATACAGACCTTGCAAATCGTCCGAAGTTGCTGAAGTCCGGCACAACAAGCCGCAAACTCGAATACAAACCGTTAGACTTAAGCAGAATCGCCGAAGACCTCCATAGCAGTTGGCTTGACGGTGAGATGCATCATCCTTCTAACGGAATGACCGTTCCTAATCCGAATAAGGAGAAGGCATACTCATGGCTTAAGAGTCCGCGTTATGAGAACCAGCCCTATGAGGTAGGTCCTCTTGCGCGGTTTATGGTCGCTTATGCAGGGGGAGACGAAACCGTGCGCTCAACGCTTGACGCTTATGCGGAAGAACTCGGCATCACTATAACCGACTTGCCGTCTGTGATTGGACGCCATCTGACAAGAGCGATTGAGACACAACTCGTTGCTAATGCGATGTCGGAGTGGGTGCTTCAATTAGAAGTCGGTGCTCCAACTGCGACAGAGTTTACGATTCCTGAATCTTCGGAAGGGGTAGGGATTACTGAAGCCGCAAGAGGCGCTCTCGGGCATTGGATTAGAATCAAGGATAAGAAGATAGAAAACTATCAGTTGGTTGTTCCAACCACTTGGAATGCTGGTCCAACTGATGAAAAAGGGAAGCCAGGACCGATAGAACATGCGTTGATTGGTACGAGAATAAAGGACGAAGAGAATCCATTTGAGGTTGTTCGGATCGTCCGCTCGTTCGACCCTTGCCTTGCCTGCGCCGTACATATCGTTGATGCGCGGGGTAACACGAAACAGACTTTCAAGGTGCTATAATGTCGAAAATTGTCGTAATAGGTGTCGGTAATCCACTCCTCGGCGACGAGGGGTTAGGAATCGCCGTTGTCAAAAGGCTGAAGGATGAGAAACTGCCTGTCGAGGCTGAACTGGTTGACGGTGGTACGGACAGCCTTGACGCACTGATAGATTCAAAAGATTCTAAGTGTGTCATAGTGGTTGATGCCATTGACGGAGGCGTTGAGCCAGGAACTCTTATTCGCCTTACCGGAGATGAACTTCTTAAAACGAACTCTCTCCCACTTATCTCCCTCCATCAATTGGGACTGAAAGAGAGTTTATGTCTTGCAGAGCTTTCAGGATTTGACAGGAAGAAACTCTCCGTCATCGGAATGCAACCTGCAAGCCTTGCGCCGTCTGAAGAACTCTCGGCGGTGGTAAAAGAGAAGATGGATGAGTTAATCAATTGGATAAAGGAAGAAATTCGGAGGGCATTAGATGATACACACGAGCAAAAAGCCGATTGAAGAATTGGTTACAGCACTCGAAGGAATCGATAAGGTTTTCATCGTCGCCTGCGGTGGGTGTCCGGTAGGTGCAGAAACGGGCACAGAAAGTGAGATAAACGGACTTTCGCAATCTCTCAAAGAGAAGGGGAAAACTGTTACAGGAAAAATCTCTATTGATTTTCTCTGCAACAAGATTCTCACGGGCACTCGACTTTCACGCGTTCAAGAGAATTTGAAAGGCATACAGGCGGTTGTCGTTTCCGCCTGCGGAATAGGTGTTCAAGCGACGGCGAAACTGCTTGATGTTCCTGTTATTCCTGCGCTGAATACAATCAGTCTCGGTGGGCTTCAAGGGCTTTATCCTGCCTCGGAGAAGTGTGGTGAGTGTGGCGACTGTGTACTCCATCTTACCGCTGGAATATGTCCGATTGCAGGCTGCGCGAAGCATCTTTTGAACGGACCCTGCGGTGGCTCGCAGAAAGGTATGTGCGAAGTTGACCCACAGAACCGAGAATGCGCTTGGGACAAGATTGTAAAGCGTTCGATAGAATTAGGACGGCTCCATATACTCGAGCGTCCTATCAGCGCGAAGAACTGGCAGTTGCCTCGTCTTGATACGAGAGAGTATTAAAAAAGAATGTGAATAAGGAGAATATAGAGATGGAAGCGAGCGCGGTTTACAGCAATCTCCAAAAGTTGCTTATGCGGGGCGAGTTCGTTGTAACGGGGGAATGCGGGCCTCCTAAAGGCGCAGACCGTTCAGTCGTCGAGAAAAAGGTACAGTATCTCAAAGGCAATGTTGATGCTGTTAATGTTACCGACTGTCAGACTGCTGTTGCGCGTTTAAGTTCACTTGCGACCTGCCTCATTCTTAAAGAGAACGGAATCGAGCCAAACCTTCAAATGACCTGCCGCGATAGGAATAGAATCGCAATAGTTTCGGATTTATTCGGCGCATCGGCGTTAGGAATCCGTAATCTTCTCTGTCTCACAGGCGACCATCAAAAGTTTGGGAATTTTCCGACCGCAAAAGGGGTTTATGATTTGGACAGCATTTCGCTTATTATGATGGTTAAAAAGATGCGTGATGAAGGCAAGACGCTGACGGGCGAAGAGATTGAAGGAAAGCCCCAGTTCTTCATCGGCGCAGCGGAAAATCCTTTCGCAGACCCGCTTGAATTTCGTCACATCCGTTTGAAGAAAAAGATTGAAGCAGGTTGTCAGTTCGTTCAAACACAATGCATATACGATATACCGCGGTTTAAGGAGTGGATGAAGCGCGTAGTTGACGACGGCTTGCATAAGAAATGTTATATCCTTGCAGGCGTGACCCCGCTTAAATCCGTCGGTATGGCGAAGTATATGGCGACTTCTGTGCCAGGTATGATTGTCCCTGACTCTTATATCGAACGACTTAAAGCAGCGCCGAAGGACAAGCGCGAAGAAGAAGGAATCAAGATTTGTGTCGAGCAGATACAAGAACTCCGCGAAGTAGAAGGCGTCGCTGGTATTCACCTGATGGCGATTGAATGGGAGGAGAAGGTTCACGAGATAATGGCTCAGGCGAGACTTCTGCCGCGTCCGAAAGTTGAGTAAAAGAGAACCTTTTAGAGGGCGGCATATGGAAGTAGTATTGCCCTTCCTCGAAGGTCGGGATATGATAAAGGAGGCAGGCGGAGAAGTTTTCCGCCTGTGCTATCAATGTGGCACCTGTACTGGCGTATGCCCGTGGAATCGCGTAAGCACTCTTAACATCAGGAAGGCGATGCACGAAGCGGCGTTAGGAGTGCTTGACATCGAGTCGGCGCAGAACTGGCTCTGCGTGACTTGTAATATGTGTGTCGAGAGATGTCCGCGCGGAGTGAAAATCATTGACTTTTGGCGCTCACTCAGGCGGATTATGGTTGATGCCCAGATGGTTCCGGTTGACCTCCGCCGTGCATTGAGTTCTATCTCGACCGATGGGAACCCATACATAGGCGAGAGGAAAAAGCGCGCGGAGTTTTCTAAGACTCTTGGAATAAGACCGTTTGAGCCGACAATGGAATACTATTTGTTCCTCTGCTGCGCTGCCATTTACGACCCTCTGACTCAATGTATGGCGCAGACTCTTGTAAGGGTGCTTAATACCGCTGGTGTTAGTTTTGGTGCGCATCCTGATTCCGAGGTCTGCTGTTCCGAATCTGCCCGTAAGGTAGGCAGCGAAGATATGTTTCAAACTGCCGCCGCACAGAATATCGAGAATTTCAAGTCGTCAGGTGCGAAGAAAATTCTCGTTATCTCTCCCCATTGTTACTGGACTTTTAAGAACGAGTATCCTGAGTTAGGTGGTAAGTTTGAAGTTGTTCATTATACTGAACTGTTGTTCGAACTGGTTTCAAGCGGACGCCTGAAACCGAAGGCGAAAAAACCGATTAAGGTAGCATACCATGACCCTTGTTATCTCGGCAGACACAGCAAAATTTATGAAGAGCCGAGGGAAGTCTTACGCGCGGCGGGCTACGAACTGGTGACTATGGCGGAAGAGCGGGATGCGGCACTTTGTTGCGGAGGTGGTGCAGGCCGCATCTGGATGGATACCAAAAAGGGTGAACGGTTCTCCGACATTCGTGTGAATCAGGCGATTGATGCAGGTGCAGAAGTGCTTGCTGTTGCTTGTCCATACTGTTATGCTAATATGGCTGACAGCATCATTACAGAAGGAAAAGAAGGCAGGTTACGGAGTGCTGACATTTCGCAACTCCTTATAGAGGCACTATAGGAGACAGAACCGTGGGTGATATAGGCAAAGAGCCCAGAATAGGAGTTTTTATCTGTCACTGTGGAACAAATATCGCGCAACTTGTTGATGTTGAAGCGGTTGCCGAGGAAGCGAAGAAGATGCCGAATGTTGTTTTTGCGACTGCATACAAGTATGTCTGTTCTGACCCGGGGCAGGACATCATCAAGAAGGCGGTTAAAGAACAGGGGCTGAACAGAGTCGTTGTTGCGGCTTGTTCTCCTCGTATGCATGAGTCGACTTTTCGTAATACTTGTCAAGCGGCGGGGCTTAATCCGTATCTTTTCGAGATGGCGAACATCCGTGAGCATAACTCATGGGTCCATCTTGATAGGAAGTCGGCGACAGAAAAAGCGGTAGCGCTGGTTGCTGCTGCTGTTAGAAAGGCGTATTATCTTGAGCCTCTTGAACGAAAAGAGAAAGAGGTAGTCAAGTCAGTGTTGATAGTTGGAGGTGGAATCGCAGGGATACAGGCTGCGCTTGAGATTGCTAATTCGGGGTTCAAAGTTTACCTTGTCGAGAAGCAACCTTCCATTGGTGGGCATATGATACAACTCGATAAGACATTTCCGACTCTTGACTGTTCCGCCTGTATCTTGACTCCTAAGATGTCAGATGTGGGTAAGCATCCGAACATAACGCTTCTAACTATGAGTGAAGTGCAATCCGTTGAGGGTTCAATCGGAAACTTTAAGGTGAGAATAAAACGCAGGGCGAGGTATGTTAACGAGAAGGAATGCACTGCTTGCGGTGAATGTGCTAAAGTCTGTCCTGCAACTGCCCCTGATGAGTTCAACTTAGGGCTTTCTACACGAAAAGCAATCTATCAGCCGTTTCCTCAAGCCGTTCCTTCTTCTTATCTGATAAAGATGGATGAATGTTATGGTTTCGACGCTTGCGGCAAGTGTTATCAAGCTTGCGAAAAGAGATGCATTAACTTTTTTGCAAAGGATTCTTTCGTAGACATAGAGGTTGGAGCAATCATTCTTGCAACAGGCTATGATTTGCTTGACCCTTCTTTACTGCCGCAGTATGGATGGGGACGAGAGATAAATGTCCTTAATTCCATCGAATTCGAGAGGCTGCTCAACGCATCAGGTCCTACGGGCGGAAAAATCATTCGTCTCGACAATCGTAACCCTGTCCGTTCTGTGGCGATTCTTCATTGTATCGGTAGCCGTGATGAGAACTATTGTAAATACTGTTCTCGTGTTTGTTGTATGTATGCGCTCAAATTCGCCCATCTGATACGCGAACGGCTTGGTGATGAGGTAGAAGTTTACAACTTCTATATTGACCTGCGTTGCTTCGGCGCAGGTTATGAAGAGTTCTACAAGAGAATCAGCGACGAAGGAGTTCAGTTCATTCGTGGGAAAGTCGCTCGCATTCTATCTTCCAAAGAGGCTCCGAAAGGGCTTGAATGCGAAGAAGGACAACTTATTGTCGAAGCGGAAGACACGCTACTCGGCAAGGTAGTGCGTCTTGCAGTTGATATGGTCGTTTTGTGTCCTGCTATAGTTCCCTCGGATGGGACTGCTCAACTTGCGCAGATTTTCAAAGTGCAGCGAAGAGCCGACGGATTCTTTATGGAGCGTCATCCGAAATTAGACCCCGTCTCGACTCTTACCGATGGAATCTTCATCTGCGGCTGCTGTCAGAGTCCGAAAGATATTCCTGACACTGTTGCTCAGGCGTCTGCTGCTGCTGCCCGTGTTCTTAATTATCTCTCTCTCGGCAAAGTCACCATTGAACCGCTTATCTCCGTTGTTGACGAGGATGTTTGCACAGGTTGTCGTGTTTGTAATCTTGTCTGTCCGTTCTCGGCGATAACATACGATGTAGGAAAGAATAAATCCGTCATTGACGAAGCCGTGTGCAAGGGTTGCGGTATTTGTGCCGCGACTTGTCCGTTTGGCGCTATAAAGAACAAACAGTTTACCGATGCGCAGATTATGGCTCAGATTGAAGGAGCGCTGAAATGAGTTTTGAACCGAAAATCATCGGCTTTTTGTGTAACTGGTGTGCGTATGCAGGTGCAGACCTTGCCGGTGTATCCCGTATGAAGTATCCGCCTAATATCCGAATCATTCGTGTAATGTGCACAGGCAGACTCGACCCGCAGATGGTTCTCAAAGCGTTCGCGAGCGGTGCAGACGGCGTATTCGTCGGCGGTTGACACCTTGGCGACTGTCATTACCTGGATGGTAATGCGAATGCGATGCGCAGAATCGAACTACTACACGCGCTCCTTCCGCAATTTGGTATCGAGCCTGACCGCTTGAGACTCTCGTGGGTCTCTGCTTCTGAGGGAGAGAAATTCACACGCGAAGTTACGGAGTTTACCGAAAAGATTCGTTCGCTTGGTCCTCTCAAAACATATCAACTGTTAAAGTAGGAGTTTTTAAGATGTCAAAGCCGAAGGTTGCAATCTACTGGTCGGCAGCCTGTGGTGGTTGCGATGTTAAGGTTCTTGATACGAATGAGAAGATTCTCGAAGTTGCCGCAGCGGTTGACCTTGTTCTTTGGCCTATCGCGCTTGACTTCAAATACAAGGATGTTGAAGCGATGGCTGACCGCGAAATTGACCTTTGCATCATCAACGGTGGTGTCCGCAATTCCGAGCAGGAGCACATAGTGAAACTCTTGCGCCGAAAGTCGAAAGTTGTCGCGGCATTAGGAGCTTGCGCTATTTCTGGTGGGATTCCAGCGCTTGCCAATCTTTTTGATGCGCAATCGATTCTTGACTATGTCTATCACAAAACCGCTTCTATTGATAATCCTCAAGGTGCTGTTCCGCAGCCTGAATACGATGCCCCAGAAGGCAAACTCTCCATTCCGAAATTTTTCGAATCGGTCTTTGCTCTCGACCAGATAATCGATGTTCAGTATTTCATTCCTGGCTGTCCGCCACCGCCATCGCTTATTGCGAAAGCGCTTGTTGCGTTCATTCAAGGTACTCTTCCTCCGCCTCCTGCGACAGTTGCAGGAGACGGAAGCGTCTGCGATGAATGTCCACGCGAGCGCAAGCGTGAAGCAAAAGTCAAAAAATGGAAGCGCATCTCACAATTCACCCCACCTGCCGATACAAAAAAATGCCTGCTTGACGAGGGGTTTTTATGTCTTGGTCCTGTGACACAAGCGGGATGCGAAGCGCTATGCCCCAAAGCGAATATGCCCTGCGAAGGCTGTATGGGCAAAGCGAAAGGTGTCATTGACAAAGGGGCAAAGATAGTCTCGTACATCGCATCTCTTACCGATGCAAATACCGAAGAGGAGGCAAAAGCCATTCTTAAGGATGTTATAGACCAAGTGGGTCTTTTTTATCGTTTTGATTTACCAAAGAGTCTAATTAAAGGGAGGCGCAAGGTATGAAGAGAATCTCTATTGACCCGATTACGCGGCTTGAAGGGCATGGAAAGATTGAGATTTTCCTTGATGGCAATGGCGAAGTAGCGAACGCTTATTTTCAGGTGCCTGAACTGCGCGGTTTTGAAAAATTCTGTCAGGGACGGCCTGTTGAAGAACTTGCTCGTATTGTCCCGCGTATATGAGGAGTCTGACCCGGTGCGCATCATATGGCTTCGGGTAAAGCCATAGATAATGTGTATCGGGTGGAGCCGCCGTCGGCGGCTCGCAAACTCCGCGAACTCAACTATTGCGCACATATGGTTCATAGCCATATCGCGCACTTTTATGCACTCGCCGCTCCTGATTTCGTAGTCGGTCCTTCTGCGTCGCCTGCGGAGCGCAACATACTCGGCGTCGTTCAGAAAGTCGGGAAAGAGGCGGGACTTAAGGTCATTAACGCTCGCGCCGCTGCCCAAAAAGTCCAGCAGATATTAGGCGGTCGCGCAACACACCCTGTCTGTAACATCCCCGGCGGAGTTTCTCGCCGTCCAACAAAAGAAGAAGTTGAAGAAATCAAGAAAATCTCCGAATCCCTTGTCTCTTTCGCTGAATGGTCACTTCAACTTTTCGATTCGGTAGTCCTAAAAAATAAAGCCTATGTTAACGCTATACTTTCTGATGCCTACACCATCAAAACGAAATACATCGGACTCGTTGACGAGAAGAACCGCTTGAACTTCTATGACGGTATGGTCAGAGTAATTGACGAAAAAGGTAAGGAAGTCGCCAAATTCGCGCCATCGGATTATCTTACTTACATTGTTGAGCACACAGAACCTTGGACTTACATCAAGTTCCCATATCTCAAAAAATACGGATGGAAAGGGCTCGTTCTTGGGGAGGAGTCAGGAATCTACCGTGTTGCGCCGCTTGCAAGGCTTAATGTTTCTGATTCGTTAGCGACTCCGAAAGCGCAGGAGCATTTCGTAAAATTCTTCAAAACGCTCGGCGGTAAACCTGTCCACAACACACTCGCAACCCACTGGGCGCGGCTTATAGAACTCCTTTATGCAGCGGAAAGAATGGTTGAACTCTCAAACGACGGCGAGATTCTAACAGGAGAGATTCGCATTATCCCAACCGAGACTCCGAAAGAAGGGGTCGGAATCGTTGAAGCGCCACGCGGCACGCTCATCCATCACTACAAGACCGACAACAACGGCATAGTCACAGATGTCAACTTGATTGTCGCCACAGTGAACAACAACGCCGCAATCTGTCTATCCGTTAAAAAAGCTGCTCAATCTCTGATTCATAAAGGGGAGGTCTCCGAAGGGTTGCTAAACCAAGTGGAGATGGCTTTCCGCGCATACGACCCTTGTTACGCTTGTTCCTCACATTCACTACCAGGGCAGATGGCGCTTGTTGTCAACATTTATAACCCTGATGGCTCGCTTTTGAAGAGTATTTCACGCTGATATGGTATTTAAGCGGTGACTGGGTGCTATGTGTTAGATTCGGTAAATGATTCTATTGCTTGGTGCTTCTATCAACCGACAAGGCGGTATTACCTGCTTCTAATTGCTGGTTAGTGGCTTTAAGACATATCAAGCGTTTTGCTTGAACTTATGCGCTTTTCAGATACAATTCGATTTTTAGCAAGTTTTTCCAGGAGGTATGAGGTTATGCTGACTTCTTTGTTCTTTCCAAGGAGCGTTGCTGTGATAGGAGCATCTGGACGACCATTAACCATCGGCTATCGTATCATCGAGAACTTGCTTTCCTATGGCTACACAGGTTCCGTTTTTCCTGTCAATCCCAAAGGCGGCGTGATTCGTTGTATCCGAGCATATCCAACTGTCAAAGAGATTCCAGATGAGATTGACCTTGCGCATATTGTCATCCCTGCGAATATGGTGCCGCAAGCAGTCCGTGAATGCGGGGAGAAAAAAGTCAAAACCGTTATCATCAACTCCGCTGGTTTTAAAGAGGTTGGTCCTGAAGGTGCTGCGCTTGAGGCGGAAGTCGTCAAGATTGCAAAGGAGTACAATGTTCGCGTGTTTGGTCCGAACTGTCAGGGGATAATCAATTCCGACCCATCTGTTCGTGCTTACTGCAATTTTACCTTTACTTATCCGAAAGAGGGGAACATTTCAATCGTTGCGCAGTCAGGCGGTGTCGGTGAAGTGCTTAACCAACGGCTTGATGAACTCGGAATCGGCGTAAGGATGTATGCGTCAAACGGCAATGCGTGCGATGTGTCGATTCCTGAAATCATCGCTTACTGGGGCAAGGATGAGAAAACGAAAGTCATTATCGTCCATATCGAAAACCTTGCTAATCCGAAGGAGTTCCTTGAACGGGTAAGTGCAGTTACTCGTAAAAAACCTGTTCTTGCTATGAAAACAGGAAGGACAACCGAAGGCTCAAAAGCGGTCGCATCGCACACGGGCGGTCTTGCAGGTGAGGACAAGGCGACTGAAGCACTTTTGGACAAGTGTGGCTGTATTGTATTCCGCGATGAAGAAGAACTTTGCCAGGCAGCGATTGCGTTCAGTAAACAACCGACGCCAAAGGGCAATCGTGTCGGTATGCTCACGAACACAGGAGGTCCTGCAATCATCGCAACGGACCAACTCGTCGAAGCAGGTTTGGTTATGCCTTCTTTAAGCGAGGAATCTCAGAAGCGGCTGCGTGGAACACTTTATCCTGCTGCGGTCGTCTCGAATCCTGTTGATGTTCTTGCGACAGGAACGCCTGAACACTGGGAAGCCGCTGTTGACACTCTTATCAAAGACGAGAACATCGATTCGATTTTAATCAACTTCGTTACGCCGTTTTTTGTGGACACAGTCTCCTGCGCCAAGAAATTCGCTGCAAAAGCGCCTGAAGCATTTGACGCGCTTAAACCGATAGTTATGTGTGTGATGACAGACCGCCGCAAATGGCTCGATACCCTTAAAATCATCCATTCGGCGAACATTCCGGAGTATGAGTTTCCTGAAACCGCCGCGAAAGCGCTCATTGCACTCGCTCGTTACAGTGAGGTCTTAAACCGCCCCTATGACGCACCGCGCGAATTCGACGATGTTAAAAAGAAGGATGTGGAAGAAGTGTTACTGACGGTTGCGAAGGAAAAACGCACGATTCTTACACAGGCGGAGGGGTTTACCATCTTACAAGCGTATGGAATCAAGACTGCGAAATGGGCAACAGTTAGGAGCCCGAAAGAGATTGACTCTGCGGCGAATTCGGTTGGTTTTCCGTCTGCGCTTAAAATTGATGACCCGAGAGAAGCGCTACATAAGACCGAAAAAGGTGCTCTGGTTCTCAGCATAAAAGACAAACCTTCCCTTAAGAAAGCCTCTGAGCGACTTTGGACACAGTTTGGTGAGAAGACGCCGATGGTTCTCCAAGAGATGATTGATGAGGAGAGAGAAGTCATCGTCGGTGCACTCGCACAACATGGAAACATCCATCTTATGATGTTTGGAGCGGGCGGGATAGCGGTTGAATTATTACGCGATGTTTCTTTCTCTATTGTGCCGCTCTCGCCATCAGAAGCCAAACGGATGATACAGCGCATAAAACTCTTACCGCTGATTTCAGGTTTCCGCAAATACGCTCCCGCTGATATAGACGGACTCGCCGAAATGCTCGAACGCGTCTCCGCTCTCGTCAACGACTTCCCACAAATCAAGGAGTTAGACATCAATCCGGTTAAACTCCCTGCTGCGCCAAAATCTCCTGTTGCCGTCGATGTTCGTATCGTCTTATAGCGTGACTAACCGACAATCCTATCTAACCTTAAAATGGGGTCTGACATAACCGTCTGACGACTGAGAAGAAACCCTTTGCCAAAGGTGCTTTTGACCGATGATGCCGTCCAGAAAATACGGTTTTTTGTTTTGAAGCCCCCATCCCTCTCGCTAACTTAATAGGAGGGGTAAGGAATGGAAAAGAAGTATCTGTGATTTAATCAAAAATCGTTTGTTTTCGTCCGTAGGTTTGGGAAAGGGGTAAAAAGATGGCAAGTGGCATAAAAGAAGATGTGAAGAAGATTGTTGACAGATATGGTGGAAGTGCCGATTCTCTGATTGCTATATTACAAGATATTCAAGGCGTGTATCGGTATCTTCCCGAGAATGCTTTAAGAGAAGTATCTGCTCGGTTGAAACTACCACTGATTCAGGTCTACGGTGTAGCGACATTCTTCAAAGCGTTCAGTCTGAAGCCGAAAGGCAAGCATCTGGTCACGGTTTGTCTGGGAACTGCTTGTCATGTTCGCGGTGCATCGGCTGTTCGGGACGAAGTGGAACGCCAATTGGGGATACGCTCAGGCGAAACGACGAAAGATGGAATGTTCACTCTCGAAACCGTGAACTGTCTTGGAGCCTGTGCGTTAGGTCCGATAATGGTCGTTGACGGTAAGTATTACGGACAAGTGACCGCAGGAAAGGTAAAGGAAATCCTGGATGCGTATAGGAAAGGAGAAGTGGTCAAAGAAGCAGAGATAGAAATAAAGAAAGAGACGCATATTGTGAGGAAGAGATTGTCTTCTCCTTCCGATTTGGAAGAACTGTGCAAGAGATTGAAGAAGGAAAGAGAGACGGAGAAGCCCTATGTAGCGGTCTGCGGAGGTACAGGTTGTCGTTCTTCTGGAAGCCTAAAAGTTGCAGAAGTGTTAAGAAGTGAGATAAAGAAGAAGAAACTCGCAATAGAAGTTGATTTCAAACTTACGGGATGTCACGGGTTCTGCGAGAGAGGACCTCTCGTTGTGATATATCCTGAAAAGATAATGTATCAGCGCGTAAAAGTAGAGGATGTTTCTGAGATAGTTGAAGAGACGCTTGTAAAGAAGAAGGTTGTCGAAAGACTGCTTTATACTGACCCTGCGACTAACAAGCCTGTTACGCATGAAGATGAGGTAGGATTTTATAAGAAGCAGACGAGAATCATTTTCGCCAACAACGGGTTGATAGACCCTGAACTGATAGAGGACTATATAGCGATTGGTGGTTATTCGGCGTTGGCGGATGTGTTATTCAAGTGGAAGCCTGTGGAAGTTATTGAAGAGGTTAAGAAGAGTGGTTTGCGTGGTCGTGGCGGTGCCGGTTTCCCGACAGGGCGGAAATGGGAAGAATGTCGCAATGCACCATCTTCCGATGGCGTCCGCTATGTTATTGGTAACGCGGACGAGGGAGACCCAGGCGCATTTATGAACAGGTCTCTATTGGAAAGCAATCCGCATAGTGTCATAGAAGGGATGGTCATCGGCGCATATGCAATCGGTGCTCACTATGGCTACATTTATGTTCGGCACGAGTATCCTCTTGCTGTGAAGATGCTCGAGATAGCACTTGAGCAGGCGCGAGAGTATGGGCTTCTTGGTAAAAACATTCTCGGCTCGGGGTTCGATTTTGATATAAAGATATCAAGAGGCGGTGGCGCATTTGTATGCGGTGAATCTACTGCATTGATGGCGTCGCTTGAGGGTAAAATCGGAGAACCGAGAGCGAAGCACATACACACGGTCGTTAGCGGAGTATGGGGCAAGCCAAGCAACTTGAACAATGTTGAGACTTGGGCTAATGTGCCGCTTATCATCAACAACGGCGCAGACTGGTATTCCAAAATAGGCACCGCAGGTAGCAAAGGTACAAAGACTTTCTCCCTCGTCGGCAAAATAAACAATACAGGGATAATTGAGGTTCCGTTTGGAATCACTTTGAGAGAGATAATCTTTGATATAGGGGGTGGTATTCCTGGCGGCAAGAAATTCAAAGCGGTTCAGACAGGCGGACCATCAGGTGGTTGTCTTACTGAGAAGCATCTCGACATTCCAGTTGATTAT
>Ga0123519_10000406_pt1 | contig 76297 bp, 71 predicted proteins | sample YelNatPaOPRAMG02_FD_87396 | JGI IMG/M metagenome (GOLD analysis project Ga0123519, IMG submission 87396) | Hot spring microbial communities from Yellowstone National Park - Yellowstone National Park OP-RAMG-02 (version 2) | ecosystem: Environmental > Aquatic > Thermal springs > Hot (42-90C) ...
AAAGGAGCGTGCAGGATGCTGAAGGATATCGAGATTGCCCAGCAAGCGGAGATGAAGCCCATAGTGGAGATTGCCCGCTCGGTTGGCCTCACCGAGGACGAGCTGGAATTGTACGGCAAGTACAAGGCCAAGGTATCGCTGGAGGTGCTGAAGCGGCTCAAGGATCGACCCAATGGCAAGTACGTCGTGGTCACTGCCATCACTCCCACTCCTTTGGGGGAAGGAAAGACGGTCACCACCATCGGGGTATCCCAGGCCATGGGTTTGATCGGGAAGAAGGTCTTCACCTGCCTGCGCCAGCCCTCACTAGGGCCTGTCTTCGGCATCAAGGGAGGTGCGGCCGGGGGGGGCTATTCCCAGGTGATCCCCATGGAGGACTTCAACCTCCACTTCACCGGGGATGTGCATGCGGTGAGCATAGCCCACAATTTGCTGTCCGCCTTCATCGATGCCCACATCCTCCACGGCAACAAGCTGGGGATCGACCCTTTGAGCATCACCTGGAGAAGGGTGGTGGATGTCAGCGATCGAGCCCTCCGGCACATCGTGATCGGCCTGGGCGGGTCGGAGAACGGCTATCCCCGGGAGACCGGATACGATATAGCGGTGGCCTCGGAGGTAATGGCCATTCTGGCGCTAACCACCGATCTCTTCGATCTCCGGAAAAGGCTGGCCCGCATCCTGATAGGATTTACCTACGACGGGAAGCCGGTGACCGCCGAAGACCTGAAATGCGCGGGTGCCATGACCGTCCTTCTCAAGGATGCCATCAAGCCCAATCTCATCCAGACCCTGGAGCACACCCCCGTATTCGTCCACGCCGGTCCCTTTGCCAACATCGCCCACGGTAATAACTCCATCATCGCCGATCAGATTGCTTTGAAATTGGCCGATTATGTGATAACCGAGGCCGGATTCGGAGCGGATTGCGGGTGCGAGAAGTTCATGAACATCAAGTGCCGATATAGCGGCCTGGCCCCCAACGCGGTGATTCTAACCTGCACCGTCCGCGCCTTGAAAATGCACGGGGGGGCGGGAAGGGTAGTAGCGGGCAAGGAGCTGCCCAAGGAGCTCACGGAGGAGAACTTCCCTGCCCTAGAAAAGGGGCTGGAAAACCTGGAGAAGCACATCGAAAATGTCAGGCTCTTCGGGGTGCCGGTGGTGGTAGCGATCAACCGCTTCAGCACCGATACCGACAAGGAGATCGATTTCATCCGCCAGCGGGCGCAGGGCTATGGGGCGGAGGACGCCGTGCCTATCGAGGTTTGGGCCAAGGGAGGACGAGGGGGGACGGAGCTGGCCGAGGCAGTGGTCAAGGCCTGCGAAAAGCCTTCCCAGTTCCGGTTCCTCTATCCCCTTGAGGCCTCGATCAAGGAGAAGATCGAGATCATCGCCACCAAGGTGTACGGGGCGGATGGGGTGGATTATATGCCGGCCGCAGAAAGGAAGATCAAGTTGTATACCGAGATGGGCCTGGACAAGCTTCCCCTCTGCATGGCCAAGACCCACCTTTCGCTCTCTCACGATCCTTCCCTGAAAGGGAGGCCTCGCAACTTCCGGGTGCCGATCCGGGACATCAACGCCTCGGTGGGGGCAGGATTCCTTTACCCCCTGCTGGGAGAGATGAGGACCATGCCAGGTCTCCCCTCGGTCCCGGCCGGCACCTTTGTCGACATCGACGAGAAAGGACGGGTGGTAGGCCTCTTTTAAGGCTGGCTCGATTCCGAGGGGAAGAGGGAAATCGATCCGCTGTTGGTGCGAGAGGAGAAACGATCAGTCGATCCCCGTTCGGGGCGGGATAGCGAGTCATTGCTCCGGTCCGGAGAGGCGATCGCGGAGCTGGTGGGATCCGGCTATCGCATCGTCCAGTCGCTGAGGGGTTACCGCTACTCACTGGAGGCGGTATTGCTGGCCTCCTTTGCCTCCTCCTTCCCGGCCCGATGGGCCCTGGAACTGGGAATGGGAAACGGAGCGGCCTCGCTTCTGTTGGCCCGGAAGAGGGATGCCCTCAAGATCCTGGGAATCGAGATCCAGGAAAGCTTGGCCAGTCAAGCCTGGCGCTCGATCTCGCTCAATGATCTCCAGGACCGGGTCTTCGTGCTGGTGGCAGACTGGAAGGATGCGCGTCACCTCCTCCCTGGGGGTTTTTTCGATCTGGTCTTCAGCAATCCCCCCTTCCGGGAGAGGGGGTCGGGAAGGGTCAGCCCCCGCCGAGAGCTAGCGATAGCCAGGCACGCCTCCCGGCAGGCCCTGGAAGAGCTGATCCGGTCCGCCTCCTGGGTCCTCAAGGCCAAGGGCGTTTTCGCCCTGATCCATCGGGTGGAACCCCTGGCGGATCTGCTTTCCTCGCTTTGCCGGGCCAGGCTGGAGCCCAAGTGGCTTCGCCCGGTGCAATCCTTTCCCCAAGGAGCAGCCGAGCTGGTTTTGGTGGGGGCGCGCAAGGAGGGGCGGCGGGGTCTCCAGATCCTACCTCCCCTGGCCCTTTATTCCAGTTCCCGGGAAGGATATTCACCGGAGTTACAGGCCATCTACGATTCCTTCAAACCCGCACGCGCCGAGGTCCCATGAGATCCAAATACCTGAAGGTAGCGGTGGCCCAGATCAGCCCCGCCCTGGGGGACCTGGACCGGAATCTTAGCCTCCACCTGCGGATGGCGGAGGCAGCAGCGGAGGCAGGGGCCCAGCTGCTCGTGTTCCCGGAGCTGAGCCTAACCGGTTACTTCGTCAAGGACCTGGTTCCCTCCCTAGCCCTCACCCTGGAAAGCCCGCATCTGGACGGCCTGAAGAAGATGAGCCGCAGGCTCTCGATCGTTGTGGGCTTGGTGGAGGAGTCAGCGGACTACCGCTTCTACAACTCGGGGGTGCTGCTGGAGGAAGGCGAAATCAAACATGTTCATCGCAAGGTCTATTTGCCTACCTATGGAATGTTCGACGAGAGGAGATACTTTGCCTCCGGGGGGCGGCTGCGGACCGCCCGCAGTGTTTGGGCTCGCCTGGGGATCCTGCTGTGCGAAGATCTCTGGCACCCCTCCGCTCCTTATCTTCTCTCGCTGGATGGAATGGAGGTGCTGCTGGGCCTTTCTTCCAGCCCGGGGAGAGGCCTAGGGCCGGGAGAGAAGCTGGAATCGGTAAGGGTGTGGGAGTGCTTGAATTATGCCTATTCCTACCTCTTCTCCAGCTTCGTGATCTTCGCCAACCGGGTAGGTTACGAGGATGGCGTCCATTTCTGGGGGGGATCCGAGATCCTGGCGCCAGGCGGTGTGCTGTTGGCCAAGGCCAAGTATCATGACGAGGATTTCTTATTGGCCGAGCTCAAAGCGAGCGATCTGCGTCGGGAGAGGGCCAGCTCTCCTTTGCTGCGGGACGAGCGCCCCGAAATGATAGTGCGAGAGCTGGAGCGGATCCTGGAGAAAAGGGATGGCTAACTGGTGCTCGAAGGACGGAGGGAGGGAAAAGGTTGAAGGCGGGTCCACCTGATCTGACCGTCAATTGCCCCCTGCTGCGTCGAATCCTGGTGGGGTTCATTGACAACGAAGTTCGGAAGATGGGATTCCAGAGGGCGGTGATCGGGATCTCGGGGGGGGTCGATTCCTCCCTTTCCGCCTTCCTGGCAGCGGAGGCCCTGGGACCGCAGAATGTGTGGGGGCTGATCATGCCCTACCGCACCAGCAGTCCGGAAAGCGTGGCCCATGCCCGACTGGTGGTGGAAAAGCTGGGGATCAACTCGGCCCTCATCGACATAACCCCCATGATCGATGTCTATTTCTCCTCCTTCCCGGAGGCCGACCAGATCCGAAGGGGGAACAAGATGGCTCGGGAGCGGATGACGATCCTCTACGACCACTCCGCAGCGCTCTCCGCCCTGGTGTTGGGGACGAGCAACAAGACCGAGCTCATGCTGGGGTATGGCACCTTGTACGGCGACATGGCCTGCGCTATCAATCCCTTGGGAGATCTGTTCAAGACCCAGGTGAGGCAACTGGCCTCCTACCTAGGGGTGCCGGAAGAGATAGTGAGGAAGAAGCCCAGCGCCGACCTGTGGGTTGGGCAGACGGATGAGGAGGAGCTGGGATTTACCTACGAACAGGTCGATCAAATCCTTCTGCTCATGATCGATCAACGATACGAGATCCCGGATCTGGTAGAGGCGGGGTTCGACGAGGCTTTGGTGAAGCGAGTATTCGAGATGGTCCAATCCTCCCAGTTCAAACGACGTCTCCCCCTCATAGCCAAGGTTTCCGATCGCACCATCGATCGCGATTTCAGGTACCCCAGAGATTGGGGCAGGTGATGGCTGCCTTGCGGCGCCTGCCGAGGGAAGCGGATTATCTGGAGGTGGGAGGGGTCCGGGTCGACAGGAAGATATTCACCCTCCCCTATACCTGTGACCCCATCCTCTATGGCTGCCAATCGCAGTGTTGCTATCGGGGATGCATCGTCAACCAGCGGGAGATAGACAGGATTGCTCGGCACCTCTCGCATATCGGCGATAACCTCCCCCCGAGCCAGCGGGATGCGCGTTTCTCCCTTTCTTCCTTTGTGGCGGACTGCAAAGAACAGTGCCCGCAGGGTTGTGAGATCCACTGCCTGGAATGGGAAGCGGTAAGGCTCCATTTCTCACCTGGCGAGGACCCGCGTTGTCTGTCTTATCCGGCGAAGATGTGCCTGTTCGCCTACCAGCGGGGAGAAGTGGGTCTTTGCGCCATCCATGCCTACGCCCTGAAGGTGGGCATGGAGTTGAGCGAGATCAAGCCCCTGGACTGTATCCAGTATCCACTTTACCTGGGTGAAGACGGAGAAGGACGCCTCCTGGGGATCCAGCAGAATCCCCATTTTTCGCACCTTCCCTGCCTGTTATATCCTCGCGGAAAGCCGATGGTCATCAGTTTAGGCTATGCCATCGAGGCCCTCCTGGGGAAGGGATTCTATGAGCGGCTCCTGGATCTGGTGTCCCGCCCCTCATGGCTACTTCCCGCGTCCGGATCATTCTGAAGAAGGGCAGGGAGGGTCGCCTCCTGCGCGGCCATCCCTGGATTTACGAGGGGGAGATAGGAGGGATCGAGGGCTCGCCGCTTGGCGGCGAGGTGGTGGATGTGTGCGACCACCGGGGCCTCTTTCGGGCCCGCGGCTATTTCAATCCCCGCTCCCAGATCCGAGTCCGGATCCTCTGCTTCGAACCGGAAGAGATAGATGAAGGGTTCCTGCGCTCTCGGCTGCAACGAGCGATCGAGAGGCGGCAGCTCCTTTCTTTGCCCTCCGATGCCTACCGGCTCGTGTTTAGCGAGGCCGATGAGCTTCCTGGTCTGATCGTCGACCGCTACGGCCCCTACCTGATCGTCCAGATCCTCACCCTGGGGATGGAGGTGCGGCGGGAGGCGGTCGTGGAGCAGCTGGTGGAGCTCCTCGACCCGCAAGGCGTTTATGCCCGCAACGACCTCCATGTGAGGGAACTGGAGGGTCTGTCCCGGGAGCAACGCCTCCTGTGGGGAGAGGTTCCCGATCGTATCCTCATCCGCGAAGGAGGACTTTCCTTTTTGGTGGATGTGAAGGAAGGACAGAAAACCGGGTTCTTCCTGGACCAGCGCAACAACCGCCTGGCCTTGCAAGGTCTGTGTACCAATCGGCGGGTCCTCGACTGCTTCTGTTATTCGGGAGCCTTTTCCTTACAGGCGATCCGGTTCGGGGCCTCCTCTGTCCTGGGAATCGACATCTCTCCGGAGGCCATCTCCTTGGCCCAGGAAAATGCTGCTCTCAACGGTCTCTCTGATCGTTGCCAGTTCCAGGTGGGAAATGCCTTCGACCAGCTCCGGGCGCTGGAGCGAAAGGGGGAAAGGTTCGATCTCATAATCCTCGATCCCCCGGCTTTCACCAAATCTAAAGATGTCCTGGAGCCGGCCCTGCGAGGTTACAAGGAGATCAACCTGCGGGCCCTCAAGCTACTGGATCGAGGGGGAATCCTCCTAACCTGCTCCTGCTCTTATCATCTTTCCCCGCAATCGTTTCTGGGAGTCGTGCAGGAGGCCGCTGCCGACGCCGGCAAGAGGGTGCATCTACTGGAATTCCGCACCCAGGCTCCTGATCACCCCATCCTCTTGAGCGTTCCCGAGACCTGTTATCTGAAGTGTGCAATGCTGCGGGTGCTATAGGTCGCGGCAAAACTGGGATCGATGTTAGGGAGAAAGGAAGGGGGCCACCATGGTGAAGCGCACATCCTATGCGGAATGGAAGGGGACATTGAAGGAGGGAATAGGCAAGCTGAGGTTGGGCAGCGGGTCTTACGAGGGCCCATTCACCTATGCGTCACGCTTCGAGACCGGGGCAGGCACCAATCCGGAGGAGCTGATCGGTGCGGCACACGCTGGCTGCTTCTCCATGTTCCTGGCCGCGCTGCTCACCCAGGCGGGATTTGTACCCACCCGCATCGCCACCTCCGCCACGGTGCATATGGGGGAGGGCCCCACCATTACCCTGATCGAGCTGGACACCGAAGCGGAGGTTATCGGACTGAGCGAAGGGGCCTTCATGGAGCATGCGGAGGCTGCCAAGAAAAACTGTCCGGTCTCGAAGGCATTGGCAGGTCCTGAGATTCGACTCCATGCCCGCCTGCTGCAGCCGGGAGCATAGGGCTTGCCCTTTCAAGAACAGAGGGAAGAGATGGTTTCCCTGCTTTTCCGATCCCAGGGTCGACCCCCAAAATGGGCTCATAACCAGGGTGGGACTAAGTGGAACCCGATATCTGGGAGTCTCCTTCGCCGGCCCCTGATGATGTTCCTGGCAGGGGCGTTCTTCGCTCTGACCTGGGCAGACCAGATGCTTCCGGCCTTGGTTGAGGCCTGGGAGCTCGACCTCTATACCAAGGTGCAGGAGTTTACCTGGAAGGAATTCTATGGCGGTTCCCGCCTGCTCGAAGAAAGCGGCCTGCTTTACTCCCTGGCGGGGGAATTGGAGTTCCCGGTGCGACGGTTTGCCGTTTGGGGTAGGGGGGAAGCTTTCGGGGGATCGATCGATTATCGGGGCCAGACCTGGGGCGGAGAGCCGGTGAGGACCGACGCCAACTACTTCGGGCTGAAGGGGGAGGGAGATCTGGGCTGGAGGGCGTTGGAGTCGAGGCAGGCGAGATTGATCCCCTTTGCCGGGTTGGGATACTGGTGGTGGCTTCGCGACCTGGAGAGCACCGGCGAGGCCACCGGCTATCTGGAGAACTGGTCCAGTCTTTACCTCCGCCTGGGGGGCAGGGGAGATTACCAGCCTCTATTCGCGGCTTCCCTCCTCCGCCTCTTCGCGCAGGCAGCCTTGATCCTTCCCCTCTACAACGAAAACAGGGCCTACCTAGGCGAGGTAGGGCTGAGGGATGTGAGCCTGCATCCAGGAAGGAGGCCGTCCTTGAGCGCAGAGGCGGGGTTGCGGCTGCATCGGGTTCGGGTGAGCGTATTCTACCAGGGGCTGCGCTTTTCCAAGTCCCGGGCAGTGACGGTAGAGGAAGGGTTGGCGGTCCTGCAACCCCGTTCCCGGGCCGACCTCTGGGGGGTGGCGGTGGGAGCCTCCTTTTGAAGAGGGTTGGTTACCCAGCCTGGCCGCGGGCGGGACTGAAGGGAAGAAGGAGAGATGGGAAGGGAAAAGGGGCTGCCGATTTGGCAGCCCCTTTTCTATTTCTATGTTTTGCGGAGGCTCACCTCCAGCCCAGCACGCCCGACCAGCTGGAATCGGGGTGCTTGCCGGCAGGCACACCCTGATAGAGGATGACCGCATCCTCCAGCTTGGTACCCACGATCTTGATGTCGTCGTAGGTGCCGATGCCGTTCTCCTTGCACTCGCGGAGCCCGCCGTAGATCCAGGGCAGGGTGCCCATGCACATAGCCCCCACCGCATCCACCGCCACCGGATCCCTGCCAGCTATGATCAGGTCGGAGGGTACCGGCTTGCCATGGAAGGCCCCCCAGCCGTCCATGCCCCACAATCCATCGACGATGGAGAAGTGGGCAGGGGCGATGGAGTTGATATCGGCGACCACCCGGTGCATGTTGTTGTGGGGAAGGCCGAGTTTGATCGCGCCGTATACGGTCCGGGGAACGATCCCGACCGCCACATTCTTGAGGGTCAGGCTGATCCCGGAGTTGTCATGGGTCTTCATCTTGCCGATGCTGATACGGCAATCCGCCTTCACCCATTCGTTGGGGAGGACGTACTCGGGAAGGGCGTTGGTTTTGGTCTTGGGCTTGAACTTACCGAGGGTGCAATTGACATCGGGATCGAGCAGCTTCACGCCCATCTTATCCGCCCAATCCTTGTAGCCATAGACGAGATAATAGGCGGCCGCCAAGCCGGCATTGGGCCCCTCCAGGATGGCCACGCTCTTGGCCCCCTTCTCCAGTGCGATCTTGCAGACCGCCTTGGCCACCCGAGCATCGGTGAGGATCGACTGCATAAGGTGGTTCATGTACTTCTGATCCGGGACCGGGAAGCGGACCGGGTCGATGTCGTTCTTGGTCAGCTCCATGGAGAGGACATACCATGCGTCCTGAACCAGGTTGACCTTGATGCAGACACTGTCTCCCCGCTTCACCGGGAGGCCGCCTGCCAGATCCACCGCCTGGCGCACCATCTTCTCGATGTATTCCTCGCTCTCGGGGGTCCAGGTGGTCTCCCATCGCTTGGTGAAGTCGAACATGCTGAAATTCCACTGCTCTCCCGAGAGCTCGTGGTTGTCCGACTTCACGATGGATACGACCGGTCCCGCATAGGCGAGACTGGCCCCCACGAGTAGGATCAATCCCGCGAGCAACAGTGCCTTCCTCATCTTTTCCTCCTTTGACCGCTTGAGTTACCTCCGCCTACTGGTGCCGCAGCTTTACCTTTGGTTCGTGCCCGCCATCACCTCCTTCTGGCGATCAGGTCCCGGGGGGGGCACCGGAGGCCAGACCCCCGAAAGGCCCGAATATCTGGGAGGTACCCTTCAAGGCCAGCTGGTAATAGTACCTCCGTCCGGGTTCGACCTTCTTGTCGTAGTAGACATAGGTTTTGGTGATGACATCGATGAATTCACGGTCCCCCATCCTGATCTCGGCTAACAGGGAGTAGGGCCCATTTTCCCTGTCGCTGCGGTAGATCTCGAAGATAGCCGCCGCTCCGGGAGGCGCGGCCGCCCTCCAGGTCAGCCTTACCGACTTGAACCAGTCCAGGACCTGGAAATCGGATAGGACTACCTGCTCTTGCAGCAGGGCCCCAGCCGGGTTGAGGAGGAGGAAAAGGAGAGCGGAAAGGACGACGATCGTCCCTTTACTCCATTCCCCCCGACACCCTCTCCCAAATGCAAAAGGCCCGCGAACCGATTGCGGCTCTACGGGCCCTCCTCTCAGTCTTCCCATGGCTTCTCCCGTTCCTTTCTTCCTTTGCTGAGAAAGGGGTCTGCTGAGGCATAGGACCGTGATTAACCTTTTATCTATCGCACCAAAGCCTTCGAGTCAAGAGCTTTCTGGCACCTCCGCGGCAGGCATGGATGCCGCACTCCAGGAAACCCTTCCCGGCCCCACAATGCTCGTGCTATATTGGGAGCGCAGATCGTTGGGAGGTGAGGTCGGTGAGGCACATCATCTTGGGTACTGCTGGGCATGTCGATCACGGAAAGACGGCCTTGGTGAAGGCCCTGACCGGGATCGACACCGATCGGCTGAAGGAGGAGAAGGAGAGGGGGATCTCCATCGAGTTGGGCTTCGCCAAGATGGCCCCCAGCCCGGAACTGGAAATCGGGATCGTGGATGTGCCGGGTCACGAGCGGTTCGTGAGGACCATGCTGGCCGGAGTGGGGGGGATCGATCTGGCCCTTCTGGTCATTGCCGCCGACGAGGGGGTCATGCCCCAGACCCGGGAGCATTTGGATATCTGCCAGTTGCTGAAGATCAAGAAAGGCGTCGTTGCCCTCACCAAAGTGGACCTGGTGGATGAGGAGTGGCTGATGATGGTCAAGGCAGAGGTAGAGGATTTCCTAAAGGGGACCTTTCTGGAGGGAGCCCCCATCATCCCCTGCTCTTCCCTTTCCGGATATGGATTGGCGGATCTAACCTCCGCCATTGCCAATCTGGCTAGTTCGGTGGCTGAGAAACCGATCTCCGGTATCTTCCGCCTTCCCATCGATCGGGCCTTCAGCATCAAGGGATTCGGAACCGTGGTAACCGGAACCATGCTCTCCGGCAGCATCCGGGTAGGTGAAGAAGTGCAGGTGTATCCGCGGATTGACCGTTTGATCAGCAGGGTGCGGCGTCTTCAGGTCCACAATCGTTCGGTGGAGGAGGCCTATGCGGGGCAGAGGACGGCAGTGAACCTTCCCAACATCGAGCTTGCCCAGGTGAGGCGGGGCGATGTGCTGAGCCTTCCTGGCCGACTTCGCTCCAGCCTCCTCTTGGATGCCCGCTTCCTCCATTTGGCCTCATCCCCTCGACCCCTGAAGGCGCGTACCCGGATCCGCTTCCACGCTGGTACCTCGGAGATCCTGGGGCGGATAATCCCCCTGGAATCGGAGGAGATTCCGCCTGGGCAGGAGACCTTTATTCAGATCCGGCTGGAGGCCCCCATCGCCCTGCTGCCCGGAGACCGCTTTGTGATCCGCAGCTATTCCCCCGCCGTCACCATCGGCGGTGGGGAGATCCTGGATGCCCACCCCCAGCGACACCGCCCGCGCCACCAAAAGACCCTGGAGGCCTTGCGGCTCCGGCTGCAGGGAGATCCTTGGCAAAGGTTGGAGGAGATATTACGGGGATCGGGTCCCCGTCCCTTCTCCGCATCCGCCCTTTCCCTGGCTTCTGGTATGGACAAGGAGACGGTGCTGCGCCATTTGGAGGATCTGGTCCGGGAGGGGAAGGCGGTAGCCTTGGCGGAGAGGGAGGAACTTTATGTTCACGGGGAGATCTACCGTCGGATCGGGGAGCAGATCCTGGAACAGCTCTCCCGCTTCCACCAAGAGGAGCCATTGAAGGATGGTATGATGCAGGAGGACCTGCGCAATCGCCTCTCCCTCTCCCCTGAGATATCGGTCTTCCAGAAGGTGTTGGGCTATCTGAAGGAAAGGGGAGAGGTGGTCGTGGAGAAGGGAAAGACCCGCCTGGCCGGGCATCGCCCGCAACTGGGGCCGGAAGAAGAGAGGATCAAGGACGAACTGGAGAGGATCTATCGGGAGGCAGGATTTCAGCCTTCTCCTCTGGCCGAGGTCCTGGCCCAGGTGTCCCGGGACGCAAGGCGCGCCAACGATCTGGTCCAGCTTTTGCTAGAAGAGGGGACTTTGGTCCGGATCAAGGGGGATCTACTCTATCACCGGGAGAGCTACGAGAAGGCGAGGGGGGCCCTCCTCGACCTCTTGAGGGGCAAGGGCGGGAGCGTCTCCGTTCCCGAATTCAAGGATCGGCTGGGGATCACCCGCAAGTGGGCGATACCCTTGCTGGAACACTTCGACGAGATAAAGCTCACCCGCCGGGTGGGAGACGAGCGCGTGCTCTATGGATCTTAGGGAAGGGCTTTGCCATTGACAAGGAGGGCAGTCGATGGCATTATGCTTTCCCCAGTAGCGGGAGGGTGGATTTTCGTTGCACACAATGTACGGCAATGTACGGTACAAGGAGGAGCGAATGCTGATCCCTGGTCTGGGGTTGTCAGAGCTGGTTGTGATCCTGGTGATCGTCCTGATCATCTTCGGGGCCGGCAGGTTGCCCCAAATCGGCTCCGGCTTGGGGAAGGCCATCCGCGGCTTCAAGGATGCTATCGAAGGGAAGGAGGCTGCGAAGGTGACCGGGAAGAAGGGGCCGAAAGGCGAGGTGAAGGAGGATCCGGAGGAGGCGGAAGAAGAGTGAGTCTTTGATGGAAGGTCGAGCGAAAGAACCGACGGAGGGTCGATGGCAACCAGAGCAGCCATCTTCGAGACCAATCTGCCCCAACTCAGGCTCAAGGCCCGGGGCAAGGTGAGGGATATCTACGATCTGGGGGATACCCTGCTGATCGTAGCCTCGGACCGCATCTCCGCCTTCGATGTGGTCATGCCCGATCCCATACCCGACAAGGGGCGCATCCTCACCCAGCTCTCCATCTACTGGTTCCGGCGGATGGAGGATCTGGTCGAGAACCATCTCTTGGCCACCGAGGTAGAGGACTTCCCCCCGCCCTGCCAGGAATATGCGGAGGTACTGAAGGAAAGGTCCATGCTGGTGAAGAAGGCTGATCCCTTGCCCATCGAGTGCGTGGTGCGGGGCTATCTCTCCGGCTCGGCCTGGGCCGAGTATCGGAGCCGGGGATCAGTCTGTGGAATCGAGCTTCCTGGCGGCCTTCTGGAGTCTTCTCCCCTCCCCGAGCCCCTATTCACGCCCGCCACCAAGGCAGAACCGGGCCACCACGACCAGAACATCCCTTTCTCCCAGGTAGAGCACCTTCTGGGGAAAGAGCAGGCCGAACAGGTCCGGCGAATTTGCCTCGCAATCTATCGACGGGCCCAGAGGATCGCGGAGGAGAAGGGGATAATCATCGCCGACACCAAGTTCGAGATGGGCATGGTGGAGGGGAGGTTGTTGTTGATCGACGAGCTGCTCACCCCCGACTCCTCCCGCTTCTGGCCCCAGGATTCCTATCGCCCGGGAGGTCCCCAGCCCAGTTTCGACAAACAGTTCCTGCGCGATTACCTGCTTTCCCTGAATTGGCCCCAGAGGCCACCGGCTCCCACGCCACCCCCCGAGATTATCGAGAAGACGCGCGAGAAATACCTGGAGGCATTGAAGCGGCTTACCGGGATCACCCTGTAAGATGTCCCTCTCGGATAGAGGAAAGGGAGTAGTCCTGGTAGCAATCTCCGCGTTTGCCTTCGGATCCACCCCTATCTGGGGCAAGATCGCTCTCTCCTCCGGCCTGAACATTGAGACCCTGCTGGCTTTCCGGCTGGCCTTGGCTTCCTTTTTGCTCTGGGTCGCGATGTTGGCCTCCGGCTATCGTCCCATGGTAGCCCATCGGGAGCTGGCCCGCCTCTTCCTTTTGGCTACTCTGGGCTTTGGGATCACTGCCTTCTGCTTCTTCACCGCCCTCTTACATATCCCGGCCTCTTTGACCCAGATGGTATTTTTCTCCTCCTATCCCACGCTGGCCACCCTTCTATCTGCCTGGATCCTTCGGGAACCGCTGGGAATCCGCAAGATGACGGCCTTGGTGGTGGTCGTGGCCGGCGGCATTCTCCTGGTCGGTTCCTCCGGGAGGGAATGGAACAAGCTTTGGTTGCTCCTCCCTCTGGGGGCAGGAATGGCCTACTCCCTCTACCTGGTGCTGGGGACCAAGCTGTTGGACCGCTATCCTCCTCGGGTGGTGAGTCTCTGGGTTATCACCTTTGGGGCTCTCCAGTTCGGCCTCTACGGCCTCTTCCGGGGACGGCTGAGCTTGGCCCTTGCGCCTTCCAGTTGGTTCTTGATCGGCGTGATGGCCCTTCTTTGTACCGTAGTCTCGGTGCTCAGCTTCTTCGCCGGACTGGAGCGCATCGGGGCCTCCCGGGCGGCCATAGTCAGTACCCTGGAGCCGGTTTTTACCCTTTTCCTGGCCGCCCTCTTCCTGGGGGAGAGGCTGATTTACCCGCAGTTGCTGGGGGCGGGAGCGGTCGTGGCGGGGATCCTCCTGCTCCAATGGGAGAAGGCAGGTTACCGGGCTGGGCGACGATGGTTGGCCGGGGCTGCAGTCGGGCAAGGGCAGGATAGAGGGCGGGGAAAAGGATGCGTCGCCGGAAGATAGCTCCTTCGCGCGATTGGGGTAAGGGGAGGGATGGGCGCTAGAGGGAATAGACAGAAACGAAAAAGAAGGCGCTGCGTGCACGCACGCAGCGCCTTCTTCCTCCTCGAGCCGGGGACGGGCCACGAGGGAAGGTCGGAAAGGAAAGCCTCAGATCTTCACGAAGCCCAGTCCCAGCTTGTTCAGGGTCTCCCGGGTGGGGACTCCGCTCTTGGGATCCCAGCCCCGAGCCTTGTAGTATTCGTCCAGCTCCTTCTGGAATCCCTCCGGGGTCAGCTTGTCCCCGGCGTAGGGGCCGTAGGTGAGGGGTTCCCACGCCCGCGCCGGCAGGCTGTCGTCGGCCCGGGTGAAGCCCTCCCGCATGTTGAAGGAGCGCTCCAAGGTGTAGATGCGGCGGGCCGTATTCCAGTAGTCTTCCATGGTCAGCTTGAACCCAGTGGCGGCGTTGAGGAGCGCGCACAGATCTTCCGGCTTGATCCCGGAGAGCACCGGAAAGAGGCAGACCCCCAGCGAGTCGTTCATGGCCCGCAGGTTCTGGGTGTCGATATCCCCGCCGGTGAGGTGGTCGGCGCCTTTGTTCGCGGTGGCGTAGCTGATGTGCATGGTCGAGCCCTTGGCCCGGATGTTCCAGGCGGCGAAGCCCTGGCCTTTGGTCTCCATGGCATAGGCCTCGCAGCCCTTGCCCCAGGCCGCCACCATGGCCCGCAGATTCTGGCCGATCAGCTTGCCACAGCCATCGGCATAGGCCACCTTCTTCTGGATCTCCAGCATGGCATCCACATCGCCCCACTTGAGGTCGATGCCGTCCAGGTCGGCGGCAGTGATCACGCCCTTCTCCATGCACTCCATGAGGAATCCCAAGACATTACCCATGGAGATGTAGCAGAGGCCGTAATCGTCGGCGGCAGCGATGTTGGCCTGCCAGCCCGCCAGGTCCTGGACCCCGCAGTTGGCCCCCATCATCACCCCTTCGTACTCGGGGCCATCGTGGGTCATTCCCTGGAACTTGCCGGAACGGACCACGCCCTTGTGCAGGCAGGCGATGGGGCACATGAAGCAGGCATCGTTGCCGACCCAGAGGTTGCGGATGGCGGTCTCCCCTTCCATCCCGTCGATCTTATCGTAAGTCCCTTCGCGGAAGTTGTAGCACGCCTCCTGCCCCCAGTCGCTGGCCCCGGAAAGGACCATGGCGGTGCCCAGGCGCCTCCAGTCGGCAAAGCCGAAGCTGCCGCTGCTGGACATCATGTTCTTGTAAGCCGAGATATTGGCCTTCTTCCAAGCGGCTGGGTTCTGGATGCCGAGGGGCTTGCTCCCTTTTACGATCACGAACTTCAGCTTCTTGGAGCCCATCACCGCCCCCGATCCGCCCCGGCCGCAGGCGCGATGGATCTCGGTCATGATGTTGGCGTAACGGACCCCGTTTTCTCCCGCCGGTCCGATGTAAACGCTCCTCCACCGGGGACCGAAATCCTTATCCAGGGTCATCTGCAACTCGTAATTGCCCATTCCCCAATATTTGTCGGCGGGCCGGATCTCCACCTTGTCGTCCTCGATGACCAAACACACCGGGCTGCGGGCAGCCCCGGTCACGATGATGGCATCGTAGCCGGCGAACTTCAGCTCCGGGCTGAAGCGGCCCCCGGTGGTGGTATGCAGGATCCCCGCGGTCTTGGGATTGGCCTTGGGGAAGGTGGTGCCGGATTTGGTTACCACAATGGTACGGCAGGTAGCCGGGGCGGGAAGTCCGTTGAGAGGACCGGACAGGATCATCAACGGATTGTCGGGGGCGAACGGACTTCCCCCGGGCTTGGTGCGATCCCACAGCCACTTCGCGCCCAGGCCCCGGCCGCCGATGAACATCTGCGCCTCTTTCATATCCAAAGGCTTGTTGGCGATCTTTCCCGTGGTCAGATCGACCTCCAAGACCTTGCCTGCATATCCTCCAGGCATCTCTCCTACCTCCTTTTCTCGGGTGGAAAGGGATCGTCTATTTCCAGTTGTCGATGATCATCTTGGGCCCGCCATAGAGGGTGTCGATCGCCCACTGGGCCAATACTGACGCCGGCTTGGCGGCATACATCCCGTCCGTGGTCCGGGGTACCACCATCAGGGCATTGAAGGGGCACTGCTTCACGCACTTGGGATCGCCCTGACACAGGGTACAGAAGCCGTCCGGATACCCCTGGGCGTTCTGGTAGAGGTTGCCGTTGCGGTTGCTCTTGCAGGCCTCCACGCAGTTTCCACACTTGAGACAACGGGCCGTATTCAAGGCCAAGGCCTTGGTCTTGGGATCCTCGTAGAGGGCCCTCCTGCCGTCCTTATCCGGCTCCACCGGGCAGGCATTGACGCAGGGCCGGTCCATGCACTGCTGGCACACGATCCCGATGTGCACCCGGGGCTCGTAGCGGTAGATCTTGATCCGGGATTTGGAAGGATTCACCTCCTGGTGATTGGCCATGGCGCAGGTCAGCTCGCAGGTCTGGCATCCGGTGCAGATCCGGTAATCGTGGACGATCCGCCCACCTACCACCTTTTGCCCCTGAGCTACCTGTTCCAGCGGGAAGTAGTCGAGATCGATGGCCTCGGTGGTCTCCTTCACCAAGAGGGAGCTCAGGGCCAATCCTCCCGCCCCGATGGCCAGGCCCTTCAGGAAATCCCGCCGGGTGGGAGCCGAGATCCTCTTTCCGAGTTCCGATCCCTCCTCCGGAGTTTCCTTCTTTGCCATTTTCTTGAGATCCAACACGCCTGAACCTCCTTTTCCTGGATGAAAGACGCTTTGAGTTTTGTCACCCTAGAACGGCTCTTTCTCCGGCTCCTCACCTCCTTTTCCCAGCCTGGTCTTTACGATGAGAGAAAACGAAAGGAGGCCTTCCTGGGAAAGGCCTCCTTTGCGCACTGGCGGGCTCGGGAATCGCTCCCCGAACCGTATCGCCCCGTCCTCCCCGGGGGAGGATCGAGGTCGGAGGCGAAAGATCGTCAATAAGCTCGAGCTATCCGCCCTCCGCTTTACCTCAACCGAGCAGCTCGTCTCCTATCAGGAGAGAGCACAGGGTCATGTTCTGGGCCCCTATGTTCCCGCTGGGGGCGAACATCTGCTCCCCCCAGGCCCCGGCGTTGCCGACTACGGGCGGATTCCCCAACAGCTCCATTATGCGGTTGAAGTTCTCCGCCACCTTTCCTTCCTCGGTCTGGAGGATGGTGAGCCTTTCCACGCAGTTGAACCCCACCATGGCCGCCACCTTTTTGATCCCCTCGTAATCCAGGGCGTAACGGAGGCTCCGGAGGTTGTCCTCGATCACCGAGTCGGTGGTTACCTCGAGTAGGTGGACGGTAGTTCCCACCGGTACTATGCCGCCGACCCCCAGCCCGTTCTTCTCCCGGATGAAGCGGAAGGGATCCTTGATCCAGATCCACTGGGGATAGATGTGCTCCTGGACCCCGATGGGATGCCACTGGTTGTAGGGGAACATGGCCCCGCTCTCCCGGGCCAGAATCTCCTCCCGAGGAGATCCGGTCCATTCGAACCACACCTCCAGGGCGGGCTTCCCGTCGATCTCGTAGATCTCGCGGAATCCATCCCCCGCGGTCACCACCCCGCACTTGCCGGCCACGGGCTTGTAGGCGATCCCGCACCCGTAGCCCATCTTGACCGGTCCGGAGAAGATGGTGATCACTATGGCATCATTGTAGGCCTTGCCCCGGAAGAAGACGAAGGCCTTCCCCAAGCTCCCGTCGTCTCCTGCACATCCGCCTACCAAGGGGGCCCACCCCATCACATCCTGAATCCCATATATCTCGTAGTCGACCACCCCCGCGTATCCATCGTCCATCATCATGACCGTGTAGGGGGCATGCTTGGCCAGGGCCGGGCCGGGGGCTACCTTCTGGAGGTCCTTCCAGGGGTTGTAGTTGAGGTCCTTGAGGGCGGCCAGGGTGGCCTTCCGCGCTGCCTCCCGGGGGCTGGCCTTGATTCCGGTGCCCAGGCCGATTCCCACCTTCAGATAGGGAGATTCCAGGAGCAGCACGGCTATCGACTTGGGGATGCAGCCCGCGGGGCAGATCGAGTAGCCACCCGCGTACCCCGTGGTCTGTCCGATGAGGGGGACCTGGGATCCGAGCACCGAGGTTACGCCGGCCAATACCTTATCGAAATCCTTGTGGGGCGGATCGGCGAAGGCCAGGGCCAAGATGGGCTTCTTGATCTTGGCCTTGGCCATGGCCGCCGCTTCCCTTCCCGCCTTCCAGGGATCGGGGTCGGTGCTGTAACCTGCTCCGGCCGCGACCACCTCGCCCCCTCCCGCCAGTGCCGGGCTCGGGTTGGCCCCTTCCAGGCCGGCCAGGCTTCCGGCCAGGGCCGCCGCACCGGCATACTGGAAGGTTTTCCTCATGAAGTCCCTTCTGGTCAGAAGCTTTTCTTCCATCTTTCATCCCTCCTCGATGCGTGCTTCAGGTTTGAGTGGAGGTTGTGGGAGAAAGGTCCGAAGGGCATGCCTGCCACCTCCGGGACATCCGGAGGGTGGCCCGGTAAGGTCGATCTATGCCTGATCCTGCGGGCAGCGAGGGAGAGGGGAAGATGATCGGTAGGGGTTTGCTGAGGAGGGAAGGGGGGAGGAGAGAGGGCGAAACAAAAAGACCCGCTCTCTTTGGGCAGATTGCGGGCCTCCCTAACCTGAGCCGACAAACCTTCGAATTTACGGGCAAGGTCGGTTTGCCTTACCCCGGTTTCATCGGTTTTCCTCCGGGCCAGAGCCGCAGTCTCAGGGGCCGATGATCACCGCTCGACTACTCGATTGTTTGGAGTCTTAGAACTACATCAATACTGTCCTGCTGTCAACTGTTTTTTGGCATCCCTTACCAAGACTGGAAGGTACATGTCAGTACCCATCAGTAAACAGGCGTACACCACCTTAAGTACTTGCGGGCATTCCCCTTGACCACCTCGAAATAGAGCTTTTGGATCTCGGCGGTGATGGGGCCCATCTTTCCCGACCCCACCGGCCGCCGATCCACCTCTATCACCGGGGAAACTTGGGCCCCGGTGCCGCATAGAAAGATCTCCTCGGCGAGGTAAAGCTCGCTCCTTCCTACCTGCCTCTCCGTCACCTCCAGGTTCAGCTCAGTGCGACAGAGCTCGATCAGGGTGGAGCGGGTGATTCCCTCCAAGATGTCTTCCGCCAAAGTGGGAGTGATCAACTTGCCGCCACGAACCAGGAATATGTTTTCCGCGCTCCCCTCCGAGATGAAGCCATCTTTGGTCAAGAAGATCGCCTCATCGTAGCCATGGTCAAGGGCTTCGCTCTTGGCAACGGCCGAGTTCACGTACCCACCCGCGATCTTGCAACGGGCTGGAATCGAGTTGTCGTCGATGCGGCGCCAGGAGGAGACGCCGACCCTTACCCCTCGAGAGATGTCGATATACGGTCCGAAGGGGATGGAGAATATGGTCAATCCCGTCTCCATATCGTGGAGCCTCACTCCTACCGTCTCGGTGGCGAAGTAGGCCAGGGGACGGATATAGACATCCTCCTCGGGATGGTTTCGGCGCAATAGCTCGAGCGTGATCTCGCATAGCTCATCTACCGTCAGGTTTACCTTCAGGCGAAGCAGAGAGGTGTTGCGAAGAAAGCGCTCATAGTGCTCCGGCATCTTGAAAAGGAAGAGCTGCTTCTTGGCTGCATTCCAATAGCCCCTGATCCCCTCGAATACGGCCGTGCCATAGTGCAGCGAATTGGTCATGACCGATACCTTGGCCTCGGATCGGTCCACGAATTTACCGTTGAAATAAACTGCTTCCATCCGACCCCCCTTTTCGATCTCCTTTTTTCCCGTTCAGCGGCCATAAAGGCTGATTCCTTCGCCCTCCTGCTCCAAGCTAAAAGCGCTCTTTCCGCCATCCTCGCCTCGGTTGGAGGAGGAACAGGCTAACTCCACCCCGCTTACCCGGAGCCCGAATCTCCACCGGGGGAAGCTTCGGCCGAACAAAGTTACATACCAGGCTGCATCTTGTCAACGGTTTTCTTGGGCCTCTTCGCGGCCCTGGTAAAGGATGAGTCGGATCGTTCCTTTGCTGCCTTTCCCCAATCAGACCATACAGGTCTGCCTCTAGCAGAGGTAACATGGCCGGCAAGCGATCAAAAGGGAGAGAATGGGCAGGCCGGAAGGGAGAAATAGACTTGACAGCGGGGACTCCATCCCATAGTATCAAACAGTCGATGACTCGAGCGGAAGCGGCTGGAAAATGGGGTGGTCACCAGGGCATGGTGGAGGGAGGAAAGGGGAAAGTAGCGGGACCAAAGGCAGGCCTGGAGCCCTATCTTCTCTTCCAGGTGGGAGGAGAGACCTTCGGGCTCAGGGTGGAGTCGATACGGGAGATTGTCAGTCCTGAGGGCTTGAGGCCGGTTAGCTCATTGCCTGTCCAAGGTGGCGATGCTTGGTGGGAGGTGGAATATCGGGGAGGCAGGATTCCCGCCTTGGATGCGCGCAAGTTTTTCGGATACATCGAGTCTCCGTCCTCGTCCCCTTCGATCCTGGTGGTGGGGGACCCGACCAGGCCATTAGGGCTCCTGGTGGAGGGGATAGCGGGGGTCTCGATGGTATCCCAGGCCGAGCTGAGGCCTTTTCCCAGCCAGGCTAGCTCCCTGGACCCCGGGTTCATCCAGGGGATCGGCAAGGTAGAGGGCAGGCCGGTCTTCTTTCTGAGCCGGGCCTTCGTTTCGATGATCGTGGAGTCTGTTCCTCTCGCCGATGGGACCCCTTCCCGATCCTGAACCGAAATCAGAGGTTGGCGAGCGGCTGAAGGGTAGGGCAGCCCCTCAGCGCGATTTCTTGATCTTCTCCCTGGATCGGAGACTGTTCGCGCTGGAGCTGGACCGGGTCGTTCAGATCGTGGGCGAAGCGCAGGTGGTGGTTCCCCCCCAGCGACTTCCCGGGGTGGAGGGGATCTTCGAGTTCAGGGGGGTATATATCCCTCTGCTGAACCTGCGGTTGAGATTGGGGCTGGAAGGGTCCGGCCCCGGATCGGCGATCGTGATCCTGGAGGAAAGGGGACAGCCGCTGGGCCTGTGGGTGGATTCGGTGATCAGGGTCGGTTCCTTCAATCCGGAGGCGGCATCGGCTCCCCCGCCCAGGCTTCAAGGGGTAAGGTCCGAATTCCTTCGCGGCATCTTCAGCTTTCAGGGGAGACCACTCCTGTGGATGGATGATCGTTCCTTGTTCGGCCCCCAAAGGGAGGGCTGCCCGGACGGATGATGGGCCGTCTCCGTCTGCAGTGCCAAGGAGGCCAGGGATAGCAGGGCTGCAAAGGAGGCCACAATGACTCCTCGTATCCTGGTTGCCGATGATAGCGCCACAATCCAAAAAGTGGTGGAGTTGACCTTCAGCAAAGAGGACTTCCAGATCGTCAAGGCAGTGAGCGGCCAGGAGGCAATAGCCAAGGCCAGGGAGACCCGGCCGGACATCGTGCTTCTGGACCTATCCATGCCCGACAAGAGCGGCTACGAGGTCTGCGAATCCTTGCGCAGCGATCCTCTGCTCCGGGACACGCCCATCATCCTCTTGGTGGGAGCCTTCGAGAGCTTCGATCAAGAGCGAGGGCGGAAAGCGGGGGCGGATGACTTCGTCACCAAGCCCTTCGAATCGAAGCAACTGATCGCCAAAGTCAAGCAGCATATCTTCGCGCGAACGGCTAGGCTCTCGGCAGAGAAGGCGGAGGTAGAACCGCAAGCGGAAGTGCTGCCCACTGAACCGAGCGGCTTTGGCCTGTCCGCTGTCTCCCGTGGGGTAGGCGCAAAGCCGGAGCATGGGATGTTTCCTCTGGAGCCTGAGCCCGCGATTTCGGTTCCCAAGCCGGAGGGCCTTGGGATTGCCGGGGAGGAAGCCAGGAAGGAGCCATCCTGGGAGTGGGAGGAAGCCCCGGTGAGCGCTGCCGTATCCGGCGCCGAACCCGCCGGCAAGGAAGAGATTGAAGGCAGCGTGACCGACGAGGAGCTTTGGAAGATGTTGGACCTGAGCGCGCCGGAGGCCGAACCCCTGCTACCGGGACCGATGACCAAGGAAGAAGGAGATCTGGCCCTGGTTGCGGAAGATAGCCCGGAGGCCTTCTTCGAACTTTATTCGCAGCCGATCCCTCCTGCTGGGGCCAAGAAGGAAGGGGAAGGGGAAGCCGGCCAGGCAGTGGCAGAGATAGAACCGAAGGTGGCCGCCCCGGGGGAGTACGGGGAAGAAGCCGTGGAAGAGATGATTTCCTTCGATAACCTGCCGCAGGCGATCCTGGTGGAGGAAGAGGAAGAGGTTCCATCCCCCGGAGTAGATCGAGGTGGAGGTTTGGAAGGCCTCGCCCCGTCCGAGGAGGCGAGGGAAGCAGGAGAGGAGATAGGAATCGCGGAGGCGGAGGTGGAGGTTGCGATCGGGGAAGAGGAGGCCAGGGCGGCCTTGACCGAGGAGGAACTGGAAGAGGTGGCGATTTCTGGTCAGGTGGTGGAATCCATCGCTGACCGGATCGTGAAAGAGGTTACAGAGCGCCTGGTCTCCCGGATCGAGAAGATCATCTGGGAAGTGGTCCCCGATCTGGCGGAGGTGCTCATCACCAAGGAGATCGAGAAGATCAAAGCCCTGGCGGAGGAGGAGAAGGAGATCTCCTAAAGGGGTGACTCTTCAAGGGGATGGAGGGGCAGGAGGCGCTCTCGATCCCCATTTTTTTGCTTTCCCTCATTCCCACAAGATACCGAGCAACAGGACGCCAAAGATAACAAGGAGCAGGGGAGGATGATTCCGGAAAAGAAGGAATACGACCATGTCCCCATCGAGGACAAATGGTACGCCTTCTGGGAGAGCCAGGGATATTTTCACGCCGATGAGAAAGCGGAGAAGGAGTCCTACTCGATCGTAATCCCTCCCCCCAACATCACCGGATCGCTACACATGGGCCACGCCCTTAACAATACCCTCCAGGATATCCTCATCCGCTGGAAGCGGATGCAGGGATACAATACGCTGTGGATGCCGGGGACCGATCATGCTGGGATCGCCACCCAAAATGTGGTGGAGAGGCATCTCCAGAAGATGGGACTCGACCGACAGAAGATGGGTCGGGAGGAATTCGTTCGAGCCGTGTGGAAATGGCGAGAAGAATCGGGTCGGACCATCCTTCTCCAGTTGAAGAAACTGGGGGCATCCTGCGATTGGGAGCGGGAAAGATTCACCCTCGACGAGGGTCTCTCGGAGGCCGTGAAGGAGGTCTTCTGCCAGCTCTATGAGGCTGGCCTAATCTACCGGGGGGATTACATCATCAATTGGTGTCCCCATTGCCAGACCGCACTTTCCGATCTGGAGGTCGAATACAAGCCGGTAGCGGGGAGGCTTTACTATGTGGAATATCCCCTCTGCCAGGGGGAGGGGGGAGTGATCGTGGCCACCACCCGTCCGGAGACGATTCTGGGGGATACCGCGGTGGCGGTCAACCCGAATGACGGTCGCTATCGGCACCTGGTGGGGCAGTGGCTTTCCCTGCCGATACTGGGGAGACGGATTCCCATTGTTGCCGACGAGTATGTGGATCCCGAGTTCGGTACCGGAGCGGTCAAGGTAACGCCCGCCCATGATCTGGCCGATTTCGAGATCGGGGTACGGCACGGCCTCCCCTCGGTCAAGGTGATTCAGGAGGACGGAACCATGACCGAGGAGGCAGGGAAATACCGCGGTCTGTCGCGGTCTACCTGCCGGGAGCGCCTCCTCCACGATCTGCAGGAGGGGGGGTACCTCCGCCAAGTGGAGGACTATTCCCATTCCGTGGGTCATTGCTATCGCTGTGCCACGGTGATCGAGCCGATGCTCTCCCGGCAATGGTTCGTTCGCATGAAGCCTCTCGCGGAACCGGCCATCGCAGCGGTCAGAGAAGGCAGGATCAGGATCATCCCCTCCCATTGGACCAAGACCTATTTCGAGTGGATGGAGAACATACGGGATTGGTGCATCTCCCGCCAGATATGGTGGGGACACCGGATCCCGGTATGGTACTGCCGGGGTTGTGGAGAAGTCATCGTATCCCGCTCCGATGTCACCCGCTGCCCCCGCTGCCAGGGGGACGATCTGGAGCAGGAGAGCGATGTCCTCGATACCTGGTTCAGCTCCGCACTCTGGCCCTTCTCCACCATGGGATGGCCCCGGCGGACACCCGAACTGGAGCGCTTTTATCCCACCTCGGTTCTGGTTACCGGATTCGATATCCTCTTCTTCTGGGTAGCGCGAATGATCATGATGGGCCTGCGCTTCGCCGGTGATGTCCCCTTTCGCGAGGTCTTCATTCACGCCCTGGTGCGGGACGCCGAGGGCCAGAAGATGAGCAAGTCCAAAGGCAATGTGATCGACCCTTTGGTGGTCATCGAGAAATATGGGGCCGATGCCTTCCGCTTCACGCTGGCGGCCCTGGCGGCCCAGGGACGGGACATCCGCCTCTCCGAAGAGAGGATTGCGGGATATCGTCACTTCTGCAACAAGCTGTGGAATTCTGCTCGATTCATACTCCTCAACACCCAGGGCTTCGATCTCAGGTCAGAGGATCCATTCGCCCTCAAGCTCGATCTGGCGGACCGGTGGATAAGGAGCAGGCTGGAACAGCTTATCGCCGGAGTAAACGAGGCTCTCGTCGCGTACCGCTTCAATGAAGCGGCTCAGTTCCTGTATCAGTTCTGGTGGCACGAGTTCTGCGATTGGTATCTAGAGATCGTGAAGGCGCGGATTCAGGCGGGAACCGACCAGGAGGGGATAAGGACCGGCAGGTATCTTCTGCTCGAGGGCCTGGGGATATTTTTACGGCTACTCCACCCCTTTATGCCCTTCATAACCGAGGAGATCTGGCAGTATCTTCCTCAGCGACAAGAAAGCATCATGATCTCCCCCTGGCCCCAGGACCGACCGGAGATTATCGACGAGGCGGCGATTAGGGCCATGGAGGATTTGAGGGAGATAATTAGGGTCGTTCGCAATCTCCGCGCGGAGATGAACATTCCCTACGCCAGGGAAACCGACCTGTGGATAAGGACGGAGAAGGAGGAAAGGATTTTCCCCCTGGGCGAAGGGGAGCAGTACATCCGCTGGCTGGGTCGGGTATCCGAGTTGAAAATCGGCCCCCGGATTGAGCCCCCCTCAGGGTGTCTCACCGCGGTGCTGAGGGGAATGGAGGTTTTCATCCCCCTGCGGGGAGTGATCGATCCCGAGGAGCAGCGGATTCGCCTCCAGCAGCAGATCGAGAAGGTAAATGAAGAGCTGGCCAGGGTTTCGCGGAAGCTTGCCGATTCCAATTTCCAGGCCCGAGCGCCTGCCCGTGTCGTGGCCCAGGAAAGGGCAGTGGAGAAGGGGCTCAAGGAATCACGCGACAAGCTCCTGTCCCACCTTCGACTGATCCATTCCTTAGGAAACAGCAGGAAGCCTGAGGGATGAGGGTGGCTACCGAAAGGAGGCCACACGGGATCATAGGAGGGAGGAGGATCCATGTGGAGGAGGTTACCTCCACTAACGATCTTGCCCTGCTGCTGGCGGCCAAGGGAGCGCCAGAGGGGTGGGTGGTGAGTGCGGAGCGACAGACCCGGGGAAGGGGCAGACAGGGGAAGAGTTGGGAATCGGCTCCCGGAGGGCTCTGGACTTCCGTCATACTGCGCCCCTCGAGTCCTGCCTCTGAAGCCGTTCTCTTCACCCTCATAGGGACGCTGGCCGCGGCCGAGGCGATCCAGCTATGTACCGATCTGAGACCGCAAGTCCACTGGCCGAATGATCTCTTCCTGCAAGGCAAGAAGCTGGGAGGGGTGTTGTGCGAGATGAGGGGCGTCGAGGGGCGGATCGCTTTTCTGGTGATGGGAATAGGTATCAATGTCAATCAGGGAAGGGAGGACTTTCCGGAGTGGCTGCGGGATTCGGCCACCTCTCTGTACATGGAGACGGGCCGAACCTGGGACCGGGAGGTCCTGGCCAGGTCCCTCTACCGCAGGCTGGATTGCTGGTATCGTTTGCTGGAAAAGGGGGAAGGGGAGCGGATTTGGTGCAGGCTGGAGGATTGGCGGGGAGGGCAAGAGGAAGGATGGGCGGCCCTGAGGGAATCGCTGAGGAAGTGCTGAGATGCTCTTGGCAGTAGATGTGGGAAATACCCAAATTGTGCTGGGGCTGTTCGCAGAAAGGACGCTGACCCATCACTGGCGACTTGCGAGCCGGCGGGAGCGTACGGTGGACGAGTACGGCCTCCTGGTAGAGCAGCTCCTTTCGCTCCACGGGGTGGATCGGCGAGGGATAAAGGGAGCGATCATTTCCTCTGTTGTCCCGCCCTTGCAGGTGATCTGGCAGGAGATGGTGGAGAGCTACTTTGGCCTCCGTCCGTTGCTGGTGGAGCCAGGGATCAAGACGGGTATGCCCATCCTCTACGATAACCCGCGGGAGGTGGGGGCAGACCGAATAGTCAACGCGGTGGCGGCGATCGAGAAGTACGGAACCCCTGCGATCGTGGTGGATTTCGGCACTGCTACCACCTTCGATGTTATCTCGGAAAAGGGAGAGTATTTGGGGGGGGCCATCGTCCCCGGGCTGCAGATATCGGCAGAGGCCCTCTTTCAGAAGGCATCCAAGCTGCCGCGGGTGGAGGTGACAAGGCCTCGCTCCATTGTGGGCAGAAATACCGTGGCCAGCATGCATTCCGGCCTTTACTTCGGATACTTGTGCCTGATAGAGGGGATGCTGACCCGGATCAAGGCCGAGATGAGGTTTGACCCCGTGGTGGTCGCTACCGGCGGCCTGGCCCGCACAATTGGGGAGGGTTGCCTCTGATCCACCACCTGGATCCCTTGCTGACCCTCGAAGGCCTGCGGATCGTGTACCAGAGAAACCTGCCCTGAGGCCGGGATGAGCGAGGGGAAGGGACCCGATTGGCGGCCTGAAATCACCCTGCCTGCTCAGCCCGAGTCCTGCTTGAGCTCCAGGATAGTCCGGGCTGCGAGCCGGGCGGCGACTCCGCACACCTCGGGGCAGCCGTTTCGGGCGTGCCCTCCCATCTGGTGAAAGGCCTGTCTCTCTTCGGGAAGGAAGAGCCGATAGGACCTTCCGTAACGGATCCGCTGAATCTCGGAGCAGAGGGAGTGGCCGATCTCTTTTCGGAATTCTCGAAAGATGCGGGCCGCCAGCTCCATCGCCCTATCGTACTGGTCTCGATCCTCCAGTTTCTCACGTCCCACCAGACAGCAGAGGGCCATGATGGCGCCGGAAAGGGCGCCGCAAGTCTCCCCCTGCCGGGCTACTCCCCCGGCCAGGGCGGTGGCAGCCTTGAGCACCTCGCGCGATCCCACACCTAGTTTTTCTTGCAAAGCTGCAAGAACGGCTTGACTTCACCCGAAGAAGTGCATGTCGTTTTGGAGTGCTAGCTCGAATATTTCCTCCAGAAGTCGGTCCCAATCCTGCATCCTCGATCCTCCCTCGCCAATAGACGGGGTGGAGAAGGGGCAACCTCACTCCCTTGACGGTTCAGGTAGCTGGGGATGGGATGCTGCGGTCAATCCCTCCCGGGAAGGTAGCCAATCATGCGGGCGATCTTCAGGTAGCTTTCGGGCAGGGGATACTCGGCTTGGAAGGAATACCCCTGGGGTAGACGGGATCCCGTCCCCTCCACATACCGCAGGCCTTCCAACAGATCCTCGAGCTTTGCTTTGGGCACGGTGAAGATCATCTCCTCGTCTCCCGCCATGGCCCGGTAGCGGTCCCCCCGACATGGCACCGCCACATAACACTCCCCGGTCTGGGCGGCGGGGACCACCCCGTAAACGCAGGCGGCATGACTGGAAAGCGCGCACTTGAGGCTGTATCCCTCTTTGTATTCCCTACCCAGCATCAGCAGACACAACTGGGCCGAGTCACAATAGATCATGACCAGATCGGGCTGGTAGTCGGTGGCCCGCAGGGGAGCGGAGAGGATGCCCAGGTATCTACCGACCGGCAGACGAGGAAATTCCTGGGCATAGTGCTTCCCCGCTTCCTGGGTGGCCACATCGCGTGGATAGCGGTTGTGGCCATCGAGAAAGAACTGGGGAGGTTCCGCCAGACCGTAGCCCACCACCGGCTCGAAGCACCAGTTGTCTTCCTTGCACATGGCGACGGTTTTGCCCTCCCGGCGAGAGATCTGAAAAGCCTGGCAGAGGGAAAGGTGATGTCCCCTATCCCGGAGAGGCCTCACCGCCCCTTCGGGTATATCCTCCGCTTTTTCCAACAGTTTCAGTGACAGGGGAAAGGTCTTGAGTCGTAGGCGCCTCTCCAGCTCCTCCCCGCATGCGCGATAGGCCGCGATGTCCATCATCTTTGCCTTTCTCCTCCTTCTGGTTACAGGTGGTTTGCCACTCCTACTTCTCCAACCGGTCCTTCCGGTCCGGCGCCCGAATCTACAATCCATCTTTGCCACTGTCAATCCCGTCGTCCCGTTTTCCTCCTGTATTTGGGATTTGGAAGAGGATGAGGGGAAAGGCTCAGGGGCCTTCTGGCTCGAAATGGGACGGGGGAAGGAAAGGCAGTGACTAGAGGAAGGGGAAATTTCGCTTGACAAAAATGGGACCTTCCTCTAATTTATGCCTTCAAATTCTACTTTTCGGTCCCTATTTGCTGGAGCGAGAGGGAGTAAGCTGTGAGAACCTATTGGGCGAGCGGAGTCGATATTAGCAGGAAGTGGTGGCTGGTCGATGCTCAGGGGAAGATCCTGGGGAGGTTGGCCTCCGAGGTCGCGAACCTGCTGCGGGGTAAAGGAAAGCCGACCTTTACCCCCTTTCTGGACCTGGGGGATCATGTGATCGTCATCAATGCGGAAAAGGTCCGGCTCACCGGCAGGAAGTTGAAGCAGAAGACCTATTATTGGCATTCTGGCTACCCGGGAGGACTCAAGTCGATGACGGCAGGGGAGATGGTGGCGCGACACCCCGAGCGCCTGGTGGAAAAAGCGGTGAGGGGAATGCTCCCCAAAGGAAAGCTGGGGGATGCCATCTTTACAAAACTAAAGGTTTATGCAGGACCGAACCATCCTCACGGGGCGCAGCAGCCCCAGCCCTGGGAGATTGGCGTTCGGTAAGGAGGTTCAATGGCGGTGGAGGCAGTGAGGTATTACGCTACTGGCAGGAGAAAATCCGCAGTGGCCCGAGTTTGGTTGGTGCCCGGAGAGGGCAAGGTGGTGGTCAACAAGAAGCCGTTGGAGCAGTACTTCCCTCGACCCCTCCACAAGGTGCTCATATCCACTCCCCTGAGGCAGTTGGGACTGGAAGGGAGATACGATGTGATCGCTAATGTTCAGGGGGGTGGCCTCACTGGCCAGGCCGGAGCGATTCGGCTGGGGGTCTCGCGGGCCCTGCTCAGCGTCGATGCTTCCTACCGAGGGCAGTTGAGGAAGGCGGGGCTGCTGACGCGGGACCCTCGAGTGAAGGAAAGGAAGAAATATGGTCAGAGAGGGGCCCGGGCGCGATTCCAGTTCTCCAAGCGATAGTCTCTTCCGTAGCACGATGTACCAGGGAGGCCGCACTGGCCTCCCTTTTTTTGCCTGAAAGGATGAGAGCATGTCCAGGTTGCGGGTGGGCGTGATAGGGGCTACCGGATATACGGGTGGAGAATTGCTGCGTTTTCTGGTCGGTCATGGGCAGGTGGAGGTTACCTGCGTCACTTCCAAGACCTATGGGGGACAGCCCCTGGCGGAGGCGTATCCGTCCCTCAGGGGGTTCCTGGACCTGGAATGTCTGTCTCTTGATGTGGAGAGGGTAGCCCCACTGGCCGACCTTTTCTTCCTGGGACTTCCCCACCGAATGGCCATGGAGACCGCCATCCCCCTGGTGGATCGAGGGAAAACGGTCATCGATCTATCGGCGGACTTCCGCCTGCGAGACCCTGCTATCTATGAGAGGTGGTATGGGGTTCCGCATCTGAGCCTTCCCCATCTGAGGAAGGCGGTATACGGCCTTCCCGAGCTCTACCGTGAGCAGATAAGGGAAGCCTCCTTGATCGCCAATCCTGGCTGCTATCCCACCGGCGCCATCCTGGGCCTTGCTCCCCTCCTCAAGCACGGGCTCGTTGATCCCGATTCTATCATCATAGATTCCAAGTCCGGTGCCTCGGGGGCGGGGCGCCGGCTCGGCCTTTCGCTTCATTTTCCCGAGTGCAACGAGGGCCTGCGGGCCTACTCGGTGGCGGTCCATCGCCATACGCCGGAGATCGAGCAGGAGCTCTCCCTGCTGGCTGGAAGGCAGGTTTCGGTATCCTTCACCCCCCACCTCGTTCCCATGAGCCGGGGTATCCTCACCACCATCTACACACGCCCCTACCGGGCCTTGCCCAGCGAGGAAGCGCGAGCGATATATGCCGAATTCTACCGGAAATCTCCTTTCCTGCGCATCCTCCCCGAGGGGAGGCTTCCCGATACCAAGAACGTATATGGCTCCAACTTCTGCGATTTGGGAATGCATTTCGATCCCCGTACCGGGCGCCTGATCGTTATCACCGCCATCGACAATCTGGTCAAGGGAGCATCCGGACAGGCAATCCAGTGCATGAACCTCAGGTGCGGATTCGACGAGAGGGAAGGGTTGTGGAGGGCAGGCCTCTTTCCATGACCGGAACCGGAAGGAGATGGGGCATTGAGGGAGATTGAGGGAGGAATAACCGCGGCCAGGGGGGTTCAGGCGGCAGGGGTGTGGTGTGGAATAAAGAAGGGAGAAGGACCAGACCTGGCCCTGATCCTCTCCGAGAAGGAGGCGGCGGTGGCCGGGGTCTTCACCCGGAACCAGGTGAAGGCCGCTCCCGTCCTTCTCTGTCAGGAGAAGATTGGGGGGGGGAAGTTTTCGGCCCTGGTGGCCAACAGCGGCAATGCCAACGCCTGCAACGGGCGGAGGGGCATGGAGGATGCAGTTCGTATGGCCCGGACAGCAGCGGAAGTCCTGGGTCGGCCGGAGGAGCAGGTATTCGTGGCCTCTACCGGCGTGATCGGGGAACCTCTTCCCATGGAGAAAATCTGCCGGGGGATATCCATGGCCGCCGGCTGTCTGGGAAGGGATCAGGGCCAGCAGGCAGCGCGGGCCATCATGACCACCGATACCTTTCCCAAAGAGGCGGCGCTCTCGATCCCTATGGGAAAGGGTGCGGTGAACCTGGGGGGGATGGCCAAGGGGGCAGGAATGATCCATCCGCGAATGGCAACGATGTTGGCCTTTATCTCTTCCGATGCGGATATCTCCGCAGGCCTGCTAGCCCGGTGTCTGAAGGAAGCAGTCCGGCAATCGTTCAATCGGATAACGGTGGACGGGGATACCTCCACCAATGACATGGTCCTGCTATTCAGCAATGGCCTCTCGGGATGCCCACACATCCGGGCAGGGAGTCGGGAGCATCGAGCCTTCCAGGAAGGGCTGAACTGGGTAACGGCGCGTCTGGCCAGGATGATAGTGCAGGATGGAGAAGGGGCTACCAAGCTGATCACGGTGAAGGTGGTGGGGGCCAGAAGCGATGGAGAGGCGGAAAAGGCGGCCTTCGCGGTGGCCAATTCCCTGCTTGTCAAAACTGCTTTCTTCGGGCAGGATTGCAACTGGGGGAGGATCGTGTGCGCCCTAGGTCGCTCGGGGGCGTCGATGAACCTGGAGGAGCTGGACCTCTTCCTGGGCCCGATCCAGGTCGTGAGAAAGGGTGTGGGGTTGGGCGCGGACCGGAATCCCAGTGTGCGAGAACTGCTCCGGCGAAAGGAAATCCCCCTCACCATCCATCTGAATCGCGGGCGGGGCCAGTGCGAGGTGTGGACCTGTGATCTGAGCTATGAATATGTGCGGATCAACGCTGCCTACCGCACTTGAAGCATAGATGCGGACCGACTTTCCGGAGAGGGCGGCGGCAGCGGGATCGGTGTTGGAGGAGAGGGAATCGAACGGTAGGGGCTCGGAGCCTCAATCCACACGGCTTCCGATCCCCGGGTGGGTGCCTCCAGCGGGAGGCCCGAAGGGGAGAAGAGGATGCCGGCGGCTTAACCCAAAACAGAGGAGGACGAGAATTGGCGATCGTAACCATGAAGGAACTGTTGGAAACGGGGGTCCATTTCGGCCACCAGACCAAGAGGTGGAACCCCAAAATGAAGAAGTACCTGTTCGGGGAGAGGAACGGGATTTACATAATCGACCTGCAAAAGACATTGAGCAAGTTCCAGCAGGCTTACGACTTCCTCCGCCAAGTGGCGGCCTCGGGAGGCACGGTGCTGTTCGTGGGGACCAAGAAGCAGGCGGTGGAGAGCATCGCGGAGGAAGCCAAGCGCTGTGGCATGTACTATGTCAACCATCGCTGGATGGGAGGTACCCTCACCAACTTCCAGACCATTCGCAAGAGCATCGAGAGATTGAATCAGTTGGAGGCGATGAGGGAGGACGGCACTTTCGAGAAGCTCACCAAGAAAGAGGTTATGAAGCTCCAGCGAGAGATGGCCAAACTGCAATTCTCCCTTGCTGGTATAAGGGAGATGAACTCCCTGCCCAGCGCGGTCTTCGTCATAGATACCCGAAAGGAAAGGATTGCAGTGCAGGAAGCGCGGCGACTGGGGATACCGGTGGTGGCGGTGGTGGATACCAACTGCGACCCCGATGAGATAGACTATCCCATCCCGGGCAACGACGACGCCATCCGTGCTATCCGCCTCATGACCTCCAAGATGGCCGATGCGATCCTCGAGGGCCGCGGTATCAGAAAGGAAGGCGAGATCGGGGAAGCACTGGAGTCGAAGCCAGAAGGAGATCTGGTTTCGGTAGAGGCGGCGGGAGACGAAGGCCAGCTTCCGCCACAGCCCACAGTGGCCCCAGCGGCAGGGGAAGAGTAGTGGTTGGTGGAACCTTGCTGGAAACAGATTAGCGAATTGTTTCGCGGTGGGAGGCTGAAGCAGCGGATCTTTTTGAACTCAAAGAAGAAAGGGATGAGCTAAATGGCGATAGATGCGACCCGCGTGAAGGACCTTCGGGAGAGAACCGGGGCAGGCATCATGGATTGCAAGAGGGCTTTGGAAGAGGCCCAGGGGGATTTCGAGAAAAGCGTAGAGATCCTCCGCAAGTGGGGGCTTGCCGCCGCTGCCAAGCGTTCGGAAAGGGTAGCAGCGGAGGGGGTGATCGCTTCCTACCTACACCCCGGCAACCGCATTGGCGTCCTCCTGGAGCTGAATTGCGAAACGGACTTCGTGGCGCGTACCCCCGAGTTCTCCACTTTGGCCCGCGATCTTTGTCTCCAAATTGCAGCCAGCAGGCCCCTGTACATCCGGAGGGAAGAAGTTCCCTCAGAGCTGGTGGACAAGGAAAAGGAGATCTATCGGGAAGAGATGAAAGGGAAGGGAAAGCCAGAAAAGGTGATCGAGAAGATAGTAGAGGGGAAGTTGGAGCGGTTCTTTGCCGAAATCTGTCTTCTGGAGCAGCCCTTCGTTAAGAATCCCGATGTCACCGTGGATGCCCTGATCAAGGATTATATGTCCCGTCTGGGCGAGAACATCGTGGTCAGACGGTTCAGTCGTTTCGAGCTGGGAGAGGGAGTGAAGAGGTAAGGGTTTGGCCGGCCCTGGAGTTTCGAGGGCACGAGGAGATGGGGGATCTCATGAAACCGGTTTACAGTCGGGTGATGCTCAAGCTCAGCGGCGAAGTCCTGGCGGGGAGCAAGCCTTTTGGGATAAGCCCGGAGGTGGTGGATTACATCGCCCAGGAGATCCAAGAGGTACACCAGCTCGAAGTCCAGATCGCGACAGTGGTGGGGGGGGGGAACATATTTCGCGGGCTGGAGGCAAGCTCGCGGGGAATAGATCGGGCCTGTGCAGATTATATGGGCATGTTGGCTACCGTCATCAACGGACTTGCTCTGCAGAGTGCTCTGGAAAGGAGGGGACTGGCCACCCGGCTCCAGACCGCCATCGAGATGCAGGAGGTAGCGGAGCCTTTTATCCGCCGCCGGGCCATCCGCCATCTGGAGAAGGGAAGGGTGGTGATCTTGGCAGGGGGCACGGGTAATCCCTACTTCACCACCGATACCGCTGCCGCTTTGAGAGCCATCGAGATCGGGGCGGAAGTTATCTTCAAGGCCACCAAGGTGGACGGGGTCTATAGCGACGATCCGGTGAAGGTACCCGGGGCAGTGAGGTTCGACGAGCTGACCTACATCGAAGTGCTCAACCGCAAGCTGAAGGTGATGGATTCCACTGCTATTTCCCTGTGCATGGAGAACTCCTTCCCTATCGTGGTATTCAATCTTTCCGAGAAGGGCAGCCTGAAGCGCCTGGTGCTGGGGGAAAAGGTAGGAACGCTGGTGAGGGGAGGATGAGATGGCACTGAAAGAGATCTTCAACGAAGCAGAGAAGGAGATGAAGAAATCCCTGGAGATAACTCAGAGGAACTTCGCCGGCATCCGGACGGGAAGGGCGTCCCTTTCTCTGTTGGACGGAATCCAGGTAGATGCCTATTCCTCCACCCTCCCGCTTAACCAGGTTGCGGCGCTGGCTATCCCGGAGAGTCGCCTGATCACCATCTCCCCCTGGGACCCCTCTCTCATCCCGGCCATTGAAAAGGCCATCCTTAAATCCGACCTGGGCATAACCCCCTCCAACGATGGAAAGGTCATTCGCCTCCTGGTCCCCCCCCTGAGCGAAGAGAGGAGAAAGGAGCTGGTGCGCTTGGTGAGGAAGATGGGGGAGGAGGGTCGGGTGGCCATTCGGAACATCAGGCGGGAGGCCAACGAAAGGTTGAAGGCCCAGGAGAAGAAAAAGGAGATCTCCGAGGACGATCTGCGCAAGGGGCTGGACCAGATCCAGGACCTGACAGATCGGTACATCGAGCAACTGGAGGATCTCTTGGCCAAGAAGGAGAAAGAGATCCTGGAGTTCTGAGATCCCCCCCTATTTGCATTTCGCTTATCGCTGCCCTGGCAGAAGAGACCAAAGAGGAACACCTGGGCGAAGGGCGGAGGCTGGCGATGATTCCTCCGGACATTCCGGTCCCGGCAAGGGGTTTTCCGAGGCGAACCCTGCCCTCCCATATCGCCATCATAATGGATGGAAACGGCAGGTGGGCCCAGCAAAGGGGACTTCCCCGAATAGAAGGCCATCGGGCGGGTGTGGCGGCGGCGCGGGAGATCGTGAAGGCCTGCCGTCAGTGGGGACTCCAGGTCCTCACCCTCTATACCTTTTCGGTCGAAAACTGGAGGAGGCCGCGGAGCGAGACGCTTGCGCTGATGAAGCTGTTCGAGGAATTCATCCAGCGGGAGTCCTCTGAGCTGGTTGCCAACGATATCCAACTGCGCGCCATCGGCAGGATCGAAGGCCTTCCCGGATCGACCCAGAAGGTCCTGGGCGAGGCGATTCAGCTCACCCGGGATGGTCGCAGCCTGATCCTCAACCTGGCCCTCAATTATGGGGGACGGTCGGAGATTGTGGACGCGGTGCGATCTTTGATCCAGGAGATCCAGGCGGGGAGGCTGACGGGAGAGGAGCTGAACGAGGAGACCTTCGGCCGCTATCTTTACACCGCCGGTCTACCCGATCCAGATCTGGTGATTCGGACGGGTGGGGAGATGCGCCTGAGCAACTTCCTCCTTTACCAGCTAGCATATGCAGAGCTGTGGGTCACCCCCACCTATTGGCCCGATTTCACGCCTCATCACCTGGAAGAGGCGATCTCGTCCTATCAGAGGAGGGAGAGGCGGTTCGGGATGACCGGGGAGCAGTGTCGGAGGATGAGGTCTCTTTGAAGGCCTGGGCAGGGTCCGCCTTGCAGTCTGCTTCGGCCGAGAAAGGAGGCGATGATGCACCGTCAAAGGATCTTGAGTGCCCTCGTCTTCATTCCCCTCTTCTATATCCTGGTCCGATACGGCTCCCCGGACCTATTTTTTTTTATTCTCTCCCTCTCCATCCTGCTCGGTCTGCGTGAGTTCTTTTCTCTTCTGGAGGCTCGGGGCATCCGCCCCCTCAGGGCCCTGGGTTTCGTCGGCGGCTGGACGCTCAGCTTCTTGATCTACAACGCCGGTCCCGATCGGGACGACCTCTTGCTCTTTTTGGCCCTTCTGGTGGGAAGCTTTCTGGTGGCCCTGCTCTCCACCAAGGAAGATTTCGGAGACCGGATTCAGGGGGCAGGCGCTACCCTGCTCGGGATTCTCTATCTATCCTTGCTGTTGAGCTTTATCGCCCTCCTGCGGAAGCTGCCGGGGGGGGAGACCTACATCTACTACCTATTCGCTGTGACCTGGGCAGGGGATGCGGGGGCTTTCTACTTCGGAATCCGCTTCGGCCAGCATCGGCTCTGTCCCACCCTGAGTCCCGGAAAATCGGTGGAAGGTAGCATCGCCGGCCTCGTCTGCAGCTTGGCCGCTTCACTACTGGCCAAGTGGACCTTCTTTTATCGCCTGCCAAACTGGCATGCCCTGGTGCTGGGGGTATTGCTGGGGGTTGCCGCCCAACTGGGCGATCTTTCGGAGTCGCTCTTGAAGCGGTCCTTGGCGGTGAAGGATTCTGGCTCTCTTATTCCCGGTCACGGAGGTTTCCTGGACCGAGTGGACAGTCTGCTCTTTACCGGACCCTTCCTTTACTTCTATGTGAGCCACTGCGTTTGCTGACATGGTCTGGGCGGCTCGGGCCAATCCCTTCCTCCTTCCTCTTCTCAGCGGTCTCTTGCTCTATCTATCCTTTCCCCCCGCAGATTGGGGTTTTCTGGCCTGGGTGGCTTTGGTCCCTCTGTTGGCTGCCATACGCGATTCCCCGCCTCGCAGCGCGTTCCAGGCGGGAGTTCTTTGTGGAATCTCCTTCTACCTCCCCTCCCTATATTGGGTAACCCACGCCCTGGTGGTCTATGGAGGTCTTTCCCGGATTCTCAGCCTCCTGGTCCTCGTCGCCCTTTGTCTATACCTTTCCGCCTATTTCGGTTTCTTTTCCTGGCTGGCCTCCCATTTTCGCATGCTGCCCCGGGGGAGCGCTTCCCTCTGGCTTTCGTGCCTCTGGGTCTCCCTGGAATATCTCCGCAATTGGTTGCTTTCCGGCTTTCCCTGGAACTTGCTGGGATATTCGCAACACCGCTTTCTCACCCTCCTGCAACTGACCTCCTTGACCGGCATCTACGGCCTTTCCTTTCTGCTGCTGGTGGTCAATATTTCCCTGTTCCAGATCCTCCGTCCGCCCTTTCCTCCGTCCGCCCGCCGCCTAGGTCTGGTATGGGCGATTATTGCCATTCTCCTTGCCCTCGCTTACGGAAGCTGGCGACTTCACCATCGGCTGGAGGGAAGGCCTTTGCGGGTGGCGGTGATCCAGGGGAACATCGACCAGAGCCTCAAGTGGGAGCCTTCCCTGCAGCGACAATCCTTCGAGACCCACCGCCAGTTGACCCTGGGAGTATCCGGTTTTCGCCCGGACCTGGTGGTATGGCCGGAGACCGCCTTGCCTCTCTATCTTCGGAGCGAGAAGGCTTACAGGGACGAGCTTCAGGCCCTGGCCCAGCGCCTGGGTTCGTATCTCCTGGTGGGGGCACCGGACTTCGAGGGCGAGGGAGGGGTCCGATACTATAATTCGGCCTTCTTTTTCACACCGTGCCCAAAGCCTCCTGAGAAGTACGACAAGATGCATCTGGTCCCCTTCGGAGAGTATGTTCCCCTCCGCGGCCTGCTCTTCTTCGTCGAGAAACTGGTGCCCGGGATGGGGGATTTCACGGCGGGAAAGGAGCCCAAGATCTTCCCTCTGTCTGGCGGAGGTTTTGGGGTTTTGATCTGCTTCGAGGCGATATTCCCGGAGTTGGCCCGCACCTACCGCTCTCGGGGGGCCAACTTCCTGGTTAACATCACCAACGATGCCTGGTTCGGAAAGACAGCTGCCCCCTACCAGCACCTGGCCATGGCCAAGGTCAGAGCGGTGGAAAACGGCGTGTATCTGGTGAGGGCTGCCAATACCGGCATCTCCGCCCTGGTAAGCCCGGAGGGAATGGTCCTCCGCTCCTCTCCGCTCTTTACCCAGGACCGAATTGTTGGTATCATAAAAATGGTCGAGAGAAAGACTGTTTACGCCAGGGCGGGAGACCTGTTTGCCTGGCTGTGCCTAACGCTGGTCGGGGGCCGTATCGTTTACACCCCCATCTCCTGGAGGAGGTCCAGCGCGGGGAAAGATAAGGTTAGCGGAAGGAGCTGATAAGAGATGATAGAGGAATTGGAGAAGAGGCTGGCCGACCTGAGATCGAAGGTGGAGGGCCTCCGAGGCTACCTTTGACTTTGCCCGCAAGAGGGAGAGGCTGGAGGAGCTGGAAAGGGTCCTTTCCCAGCCCGAGCTTTGGAAGGAGCCCGAAAGGGCCCAGTCCTTACTGAAGGAGAGAAGTGATCTGGAGGAAGAACTGGGCTTCCTGGAAGACCTGAAGCGAAGGATGGAGGATCAAGACATACTGCTCCACCTGGCGGCGGAGGAGGGAGATCAGTCCTCCCTGAAGGAGGTGGAGGAGGGGGTCTCGGCCTTGGAGAAGGAACTCGCCAGCCGGGAACTTCAACTCCTGCTGTCCGGAGAGCACGATCAGAAAAGCGCTATCCTCTCCATCAATGCCGGGGCAGGGGGGACCGAATCTCAGGATTGGGCCCAGATGCTCCTCCGCATGTATCTGCGTTGGGCGGAGGAGAGGGGATACAAGACCCAGGTGATCGACCTGCAACCGGGGGAGGAGGCAGGCATCAAGAGCGCGACCGTGACCGTCAACGGTTCCTTCGCCTATGGTTACCTGAAGTCGGAGAGCGGAGTACATCGCCTGGTCCGCATCTCTCCCTTCGACTTCAACAAGAGACGCCACACTTCTTTTGCCTCGGTCTTCGTCTTTCCCCAGATCGAGGACGAGATCGAGGTGGAGATCAACGAGAACGATTTGCGGATAGACACCTTTCGCTCCAGTAGTGCCGGGGGGCAGCATGTCAATGTGACCGACTCGGCGGTTCGGATCACCCATTTGCCTACCGGGATCGTGGTGACCTGCCAGAACGAGAGGTCTCAACACAAGAACCGGGCCTTGGCGATGAAGGTCCTCCGGGCTCGCCTCTACGAGCACTACCGACAGGAGCAACAAGCCAAGAAGGCGGAACTGGAAGGGGAGAAGAAGGAAATCGGATGGGGGAACCAGATACGCTCTTATGTTCTGGCCCCCTATCAACTGGTGAAGGATCATCGTACCGGCTACGAGACCAGCAATGTCCAGGCGGTCCTGGATGGTGCGATAGATCCGTTCATAAAGGCCTACCTCTTTCGTCCGCAACCAACCGTCCGGGCGTGATGGGGATGCCAGGCCCTGCCATTGGGCCTTTCCGCTCCACCCGGACTGGTTGTCACTCGTCTCCCTATAATGGCCAATCAGGAAAGGAGAGCAGGTGGAAGAGGCCTCCGAACTCATCGAGCAAAGGCTAAAGAAACTTCAACAGCTGCGACAGGCAGGCGTCGATCCTTATGGAGGTCGGTTCGAGGCCAAGGATTTGGCCCAGGATCTCCTCGTCCGCTTCGGGAATTGTACAGAGGAGGAGCTGGGCGGGGATCATGCCGTCAGTCTGGCCGGCAGGATCATGACCATGCGTCGCCACGGGAGAGCCTCGTTTGCCCACCTCCAGGATCGGAGCGGGCGGATTCAGATCTACTTCCGGGAAGACGAGCTGGGGGAGGAACCCTACGCTCTCTGCAAGAGACTGGACATCGGGGACATTATCGGTGTGAGGGGACGACTTTTCCGCACCCGAACCGGAGAGCTCACCGTCGGGGTGAAGGAATACCAGCTCCTCTCCAAGTCGATCCGCCCACTGCCCGAAAAATGGCACGGCTTGACCGATGTGGAGCTGCGATACCGACAGAGATATCTAGATCTGCTGGTCAACCCCGAAGTCTCACGGATTTTTCGGGTGCGCAGTCAGATGATCCGGACCATCCGTGACTTCTTCGATCGAAGAGGTTACCTGGAAGTGGAAACGCCGATGATGCAACCCCTCCCTGGAGGGGCCAATGCCCGGCCTTTTGTCACCCATCATAATGCCTTGAATATGCGTCTCTATCTGCGCATTGCCCCCGAACTCTACCTGAAGCGGCTGGTGGTGGGAGGGGTGGATCGTGTGTACGAGATCAATCGGAACTTCCGCAACGAGGGAATCTCTACCCAGCACAATCCCGAATTCACCATGCTGGAGTTTTACCAGGCCTATTCGGACTATCAGGATCTAATGGCCCTCACCGAAGAGCTGATATGTCATGTGGCCCAGGAGACGCTGGGGGGATGGGAGATCCGATTCCGGGGTCAGCGGATCGATCTCAGGCCTCCCTGGCCCCGTTTGACTCTCATGGACTCCCTGGTGCAGTGGGGAGGGATGGCGGCGGAGGATCTGTCCGACCCGGAGGCGGTTGGACGCCTGGCCTCGAAATTGGGCCTCTCCTCGAATATGCCCGAGCTCACCTGGGGCATGATCTTGGCTGAGCTCTTCGAGCAGAGGGTGGAGGAGAAGCTGATCCAGCCTACCTTCATCGTCGACTATCCACTGGATCTCTCTCCTCTGGCCAAGAGAAAAGGAGACGGATCTCCTTTTGTCGAGCGGTTCGAGCTCTTCATCGGGGGCCTGGAGGTGGCCAATGCCTACTCGGAGCTGAACGATCCCCTGGAGCAAAGGAGGCGCTTCGAGGAACAGGCCAGGAGGAGGGCGGGGGATGAGGAGGCTCATCCTATCGATGAGGACTTCATCCGTGCCCTCGAATACGGAATGCCCCCCTGCGCCGGGGAGGGGATAGGGATCGACCGTCTGGTCATGATCTTCACCGATTCCGCTTCCATCAGAGATGTTATCCTTTTTCCCCACCTGCGGCCCGAGCGAGAATGATGTCCCTTCCCTACGAGCTTTTCATCTCCCTCAAGTATTTGAAGAGCAAGCGCAAGCGGGGTTTCGTGTCCCTGGTCACCCTCATTTCGGTGGGGGGCGTGACCCTGGGAGTGATGGCCCTGATTATCGTCCTCTCCGTGATGAGCGGATTCGAGAACGATCTGCGCAACAAGATCCTGGGGACCAATGCCCATTTGATCGTGCTCAAGCTGGGGGAGAAAGGACTGGACGCCCCCCAGGAAGTGCTGGAGAAGATCAGGGGGGTCAGGCATGTGGTGCAAGCCTCCCCCTTCACCCTCAACCAGGTGATGCTCACTTCCTCCCGGAATGTGGTGGGGGTTGTCCTCCGAGGAATCGTCCCGCGAGATGAAGGCCAGGTGACCGATCTGGGGAAGAACCTCAAAGAGGGTAGCCTGGCCGACCTGGAACGGCGTTATAGCGGGGGAGATGGGATAATCATTGGACGGGAACTCTCGCGCAATCTGGGAGTAGGGGTGGGAGATTGGGTCCAGATGGTTTCCCCGCTGGGAAGCATCTCCACTCCCTTCGGGCTATTGCCCAAGGTAAAGAGATTCCGGGTGGTGGGGATCTTCGAGGTGGGCATGTACGACTACGATTCCAGCCTAGCCTACATCTCCATAGCGGCAGCGCAGGACTTTTTCCGGTTGGGTTCGGCGGTGAGCGGGGTGGAGGTGAAGCTGGACGATATCTATCGTGCTCGAGAGGTGGCAAAGGAAATCCAACGGCGGCTGGGATTGGGTTACTGGACGCGGGATTGGATGGAGATGAATCGAAACCTCTTTTCGGCCCTCAAGCTGGAGAAGTTCGCCATGTTCATAATCCTGGTGTTGATCGTCCTAGTGGCGGCCTTCAACATAGTCAGCACCTTGACCATGATGGTGATGGAGAAGGGCCGAGACATAGGCATCTTGAAGTCCATGGGCGCCACTTCCCGGAGTATCATGCTCATCTTCATGGCCCAGGGCATGCTGATCGGGCTGGTGGGCACCCTCCTAGGATGCATCCTGGGATATTCAGCCTGTTGGGCCTTGGACCGTTACAAGTTCATCAAGTTACCGGGAGATGTCTACTATCTGGACTCGCTTCCGGTGCTCATGAAAGCGTCCGATTTCGTGATCGTTTCCCTGTGTGCCCTTCTGATCAGCTTCCTGGCTACTATCTATCCTTGTCGACAGGCAGCCAGGCTGGACCCTGTTATCGCGATCCGGTATGAGTGATTTCATCGAGGTCCATGAGGTAAAGAAGTCGTATTGGCTGGGGAAGGAACATATTCCGGTGCTCAAGGGCATCAACCTGCAGGTGAAGAAGGGGGAGTTCCTTTTGGTCTTGGGCCCCTCGGGTGTGGGCAAGAGCACCTTCCTTCACCTCCTGGGGGCCCTGGATCGGCCCAGCTCGGGAGAGATACTATACGATGGTTGTCCCCTCTCCCGCTGGTCCGACCAAGAACTGGCCGCCTTTCGCAATCGAACCATCGGGTTCGTCTTTCAGTTTCACCATCTGCTGCCCGAGTTCACGGCCCTGGAGAACACCATGATGCCTGCCCTTATCGCTCGATTTCCCCGGGAGAAGGCGAGAAAGGAGGCCGAGTCCATCCTGGCGGAATTAGACCTCTCCTCGCGACTTCACCATCGGCCCGCCGAGCTTTCCGGGGGAGAGCAGCAAAGGGTGGCAGTCGCCCGGGCCCTGGTGACCAACCCGGGGGTCATTCTGGCCGACGAGCCCACCGGCAACCTGGACCGAGAGAACAGTCAGGGCATTTTCCAGTTGTTGCAAAGGCTGAATCGAGAGAGGGGACTCACCATCATCATGGTCACCCACAACGAGGGGTACTGCTCCGGGGTCCACCGAACTTTGAGGATGGTGGATGGACGCATCCTGGACGGAAGCCGCTGAGCCAAATCGCCGGCCTATCCAGGTATCGTTGATTTGGGCTTGACGAATTCTCCCCGCTTCCTATAATAAGGGCGAAGGGTGGAGGAGGGATCGTAAGGATGTTCGAGCGGTTCACCGAGAGGGCGAGGAAGGTAATAATATTTGCTCGGGAGGAGGCCATCCGCCTGGGGCAGAACTTCGTGGGCCCCGAACATCTCCTGTTGGGGCTTATCCGCGAGGGTGATGGACTCGCCATTGCCATCCTCAAGAAGATGGGCTTGAGCCTTCCCCTGTTGAGGGCCGAGGTAGAAAAAGGATGCATCGCGGTGAGCAGGGAAACCCCGGGGGGAGAGATACCCTTTTCCACCCAGGGCAAGAAGGTTCTGGAACTGGCCATCCTGGAAGCGCGCTCTCTGGGTCACAACTATATCGGGACCGAGCACCTCCTCCTGGGACTGATCAAGGAGGGAGAGGGGATTGCCTCCTTGGTCTTGCAGGAAAACGGGGTGACCGAGTCGGCGGCAAGGTCGCTGGCTCTAGAGCTGTTGGGAGAGAAGAGTACCCGTCCGTCCGCCCCCTCTCGAACTCCTACCGTGGACGAGTTTGGCCGGGACCTAACCGCTTTGGCCCGTCAGGAGAGACTGGATCCGGTGGTGGGAAGAGAGAAGGAGATCGAAAGGGTGATCCAGATCCTGTCCCGCCGGACCAAGAACAATCCCGTCCTGATCGGGGAGGCGGGGGTGGGCAAAACCGCGATTGTGGAGGGATTGGCCCAAAGGATCGCCCGTAACAATGTGCCGGAAAACCTTCTGAACAAGCGCTTGGTGATGTTGGATCTGGCGGCCTTGGTGGCGGGAACCAAATATCGGGGCCAGTTCGAGGAGCGGCTCAAGGCGGTACTGAAAGAGATCCAACAGGCTGGGAATATCATCATCTTCATCGACGAGCTTCACACCCTGGTGGGGGCGGGGGCGGCAGAGGGGGCGATCGACGCCTCCAATATGCTCAAGCCGGCCTTGGCTCGCGGGGAGATCCAGGTCATCGGGGCCACCACCCTGGACGAGTATCGTCGCTACATAGAAAAAGACCGCTCTTTGGAGCGCAGGTTCCAGGCCATCTTGGTGGAGGCCCCCTCGGTGGACGAGACCATCAGGATCCTGCGCGAGATTCGGGAGCGGTACGAAGCGCACCACTCGGCTACGATAACCGACGAGGCCATAGCAGCGGCTGCCCGTCTATCTCAGCGCTACATAGCGGATCGATATCTGCCGGATAAGGCTATCGATGTGATCGACGAGGCATCTTCGCGAGCCAGGCTGAGGAGTCTCACCCTCCCCCCCGAGCTCCAGGAACTGGAGGCGGAGGTGGAGAGGTTGAGGCAACAGAAGGAAGAGGCCATCCGGACCCAAGCCTTCGAGGTGGCAGCCCGGATTCGGGACCTGGAGAGGAAGGCCAAGGCAGAACTGGAAGAGAAGAAGCTGCGGTGGAAGGAAGAGCGGGCCAAGGAGAAGATCGTGGTCAGCGACGAGGACATTGCCTACGTGGTCTCGCGCTGGACGGGTATCCCGCTGGTTCAAATCGAGGAGGAGGAGTCGGCCAAGCTCCTCCGCATGGAAGAAGAGCTGCACAAACGGGTAGTCGGCCAGGATGAAGCCATCAGGGCGGTATCGCGAGCTATCCGTCGCTCGCGGGCAGGCCTGAAGAATCCCCGGCGCCCGGTCGGCTCTTTCATCTTCCTGGGACCCACCGGGGTGGGGAAAACGGAGCTGGCCAAGGCGCTGGCCGAGTTCCTCTTCGGGACCGAGGATGCGCTGATCCGCATTGACATGTCCGAATACATGGAGAAATTCTCGGTCTCGCGCTTGACCGGGGCCCCTCCCGGGTATGTGGGGTACGAGGATTCCAGCCATCTTACTGAAAAGGTGAGGCGTCATCCCTTCTCGGTGGTCCTCTTCGACGAAATCGAGAAGGCCCACAACGAGGTGTTCAACCTCCTGCTCCAGGTGCTGGAGGATGGGCACCTTACCGACAATGTGGGGAGGATGGTAGATTTCAAGAACACGGTGGTGATCATGACTTCCAACCTGGGGGCCAGACAGATAGGTTCAGCTACCACCCTGGGCTTTGGCAAGTCCGAAGAGGGCAGGATTCCCTACGAGAAGATGAAGGAAATGGTCCTGGCGGAGCTGAAGAAGGCCTTCAATCCCGAGCTACTCAATCGGATCGATGAGGTGATCGTTTTTCACCCCTTGGACAAGGGGCACCTCAATCAGATCGTGGACCTCATGCTGCGTCGTATCCAGCAGCAGCTGGAAGAAAAGAATCTGAGCCTGTATCTGGAAGACGCTGCCCGGGAGTTCTTGATTCGAGAGGGTTACGATCCCACCTATGGTGCCAGGCCGCTGCGCCGGGCAATCGAGCGGTACATCGAGGATCCCTTGGCCGAGGAGGTATTGCGGGGCAGGTTCTCCGAGGGGGGCACCATCGTAGTCAAGATGGGACCGGATTCCCTCGAGTTCGAGTTGGGCCATGCGTTAGAGACCAAAAAGTGATGCCCGAGTCCTATGTTATCACCCAAGCCCTCGTCATAGAGGGTTTTTTTGTTTCTTATCCAACTGGCGATTAGGCCTCCGAGCCGAATCCTTCGGGTCGCCCCTATCCCTTGCATACACGAACCCTCTCCGCGCAGCCGAAAATTGGCCTCCATCCTGCCCTTTTCCTCCTTGCTTTCCTCCTTCTCCTGGACCTTCCCCTGCCAGCCTGGGCAGAGGAGCCTTCCCCGATCATGGTGAAGGAGTTGGTGATAAGAGGAAATCGCAAGATCGAGGAGTCGACCATCCGGTTCAAGATGAAGACCAGAGTGGGAGAGCCCTTTTCGGTGGAGACCCTGCGCGAGGATGTGAAGGCCTTGTATGCCACCGGATACTTCGACCAGGTGGAGGTGGAGGCAGAAGGTTTTGAGGGGGGGCTGAGGCTCATCGTCCGGGTCAAGGAAAAGCCCTACATCAAGGAGATCCTGGTGGAGGGAAACAAGGCCTTAGATTCCAAGAAGATCCGGGAACGGATCGATCTTCCTTTGGGATCCATAGCCAATACGGTGAGCCTGAACCAAAACGCGGAGAAGGTTCGCCTGCTTTACGAAGAGCAGGGCTATTATCAGGCGACCGTCACGCCCAGGCTGGAGATGATCTCCGAAAACGAGGCTAAGGTGGTCTTCTCCATCCGGGAGGGGCCCGCCTTCAAGATCGAAGAGATCGCCTTCAGCGGAAACCAGGCCTTCTCCGCCAGCAAGCTGAGAAAGCAGATGAAGACCAAGGAGCTGTTCCTCTTCTTCTTTTACGGCACCCTCAAGGGCTCGGAGTTGAAAGCGGATGTGGACCGGCTAAAGGCCTTCTACCTGAACCACGGATATCTGGAAGTGAAGGTGGGAGAGCCCCGCGTGGAGGTCGACCAGGAGGCCAAGAAGATCCGCATTCGCATCGATGTCGAGGAGGGTCCCCAATTCAAGGTGGGCAAGGTGAGCATCACCGGGAACACGGTGTATCCGGCCAAGGACCTGCTGCAAGGGATACAGACCAAGGAGGGGGAGGTATTCAGCTACGAGGTGTTGCAGCGCGACCTGTTCGCCATCACCGACAAGTACGGGGAGAAGGGATACCTCTTCGCTGATGTCTCGCCGCTGACCGACCTGGACCGGGAGAAGCTGCTGGTGAACATCAAGCTTTCCGTCCAGGAGGGTAAGCAGATCCGACTGGAGCGGATCGAGATCAGCGGGAACGACCGCACTCGGGACAATGTAATCCGCCGGGAGTTCAGGATCGCGGAGACGGATATATACGATACCCAGGCGGTGCGGAAGGGCAAGGAGGCCCTCAACTACCTGGGGTTTTTCGAAGAAATCAAGGTGGATACGGTGCCGGGAAGTGCGGAGGATCAGATGATCCTGAAGGTAGGAGTCAAGGAACGCCTCACCGGAACCTTCTCCCTCGGGGGGGGTTACGGCTCGGTGGATGGTCTCATGGCCATGGCCCAGATCGCGGAGAGCAATCTCCTGGGCACCGGGATTAGGCTCTCCCTGAGCGCGGAGATAGCCCAGAGAAGGACCCGGTTCAATTTCAACTTCTTCGATCCCAAGGTCTACGATACCGACAATTCAGTGGGACTGAATCTCTACAACCAGGTGAGATATTATTCAGATTGGAAAGAGGGGAGGATGGGTGGCGATGTGACCTATGGTCGACCCATCTATTGGCAGATCGAGGGGTACACCACCTACCGCTACGAGAAGATAAGGATTTTCGATCTCTCCTCCCGGGCCCCCGAGGTGGTGAGGGATCAGCGCGGGAAGGTGTCCATCAGCAGCCTGACCTTCGCCCTGCTGCGAGATCTGAGGGATAGTCGTATCGATCCCACCAAGGGGTCCAAGAGCCTGGCCTCCTTCCAGTATGCCGGAGGTTTCCTGGGCGGAGATTACAGTTTCGCCAAGTACGAGGGCGACTTCAGCTACTATCAGCCACTCTACTGGAAGATAGTGGGGCTGGTTCACGGCAACATCGGGTACGTTCAGAGCTTGGCGGGTAGCAAGATACCGGTGTGGGAGAGATACTTCTTGGGCGGGCCCACCACGGTCCGGGGGTTCAAATTTCAAGAGGTGGGTCCCAGGGATGAGCATGGACGGCCGTACGGGGGAAACAAGAAGCTGATATTCAACGCTGAGCTGATCTTCCCCTTGATCGAGACCTTCAAGGGGGTGATCTTTTACGATCGGGGTAACTCTTGGGGGGAAGGAGAGAACTTCAGCCTCACCGATATGAGGGAAGGGGTGGGGGTAGGCCTGCGCTTTTTCTCCCCCCTAGGCCCCATTCGGCTGGAATATGGATGGAAGCTGGATCGCAGGAAGGACGAAAGGCGCGGCGAGTTTCATTTCATGGTGGGCGCCTTCTTCTAGGGAGGGGCCCGAAGAGGAGGTGGAGCATGAGGGAAGGAAACCTCAGGGCATGGACAGCGATGATAGGATTGGCCCTCTTGGGTGCCTGGCTGGCCACCGCAGGGGAGGTCAGGGCGGCGGGCAACTTGAAGATCGGCACCGTGGATATTCAACAGATTCTCTTGGAATCCCGGGCGGGGAAGCAGGCCAAGGAGAAGGTGGAGGCGGAGCGCAGTGCGAAGCAGAAAGAGCTCACCAGCCGCGAGGCGGAGATCAACAAGCTGCAACTGGATCTGGAAAAGCAGGCCTCGATCCTGAGCGAGGCGGCCCGGAAGGAAAAGCAGGAGGCCATAGAGCGCAAGATGAGGGACTTGAGGAGGATGTACGACGACTTCACCCGGGACTTGCAGAAGAAGGAGAACGAGCTGATCCGGGATCTTCTCAAGGATATCAGCACGATCGTGCGCGATTACGGAAAGCAGAAGGGCTACAGCCTGATCCTGGAAAGGGGTCAGGCGGTGGTCATCTACGGTGCGGACGAGATCGACATTACCAAGGAGATCTTAGCCGTTTACGACGCCAAAACCAAATGATTCCAGGGCTCGAGCCCGGGGAGGATATGGAGTTGAAGCTGAAAGAGTTGGCGCAGGAGCTAGGCTGTGAGCTGGAAGGCAATGGGGAGGTGGAGATAAGGGCGATAGCCGGCCTCAGGGAAGCGGGCGAGGGCGATCTCACCTTCGTTGCCAATCCCCGTTACCTCAAATATGTGGAGGAGACCCGGGCCTCCGCCATCATCCTTTCCCCCTCTGATCCCCCCCTCTCCAAGCCCACGCTGCGGACCGACAATCCATACCTGGCCTTTGCCCGCGCGCTGGAGATCTTCTACCCGGTCTCCCGGCCGGCACCGGGTGTTCATCCCAGTGCGGTTCTGGAGGAAGGGGTGGAGTTGGGCCAGGAGGTCTCTATCGGGGCCCTCACCTTCGTGGGCAGGGGCGCACATATAGGAGACCGATCCATTCTCTTTCCCCAGGTGTTCGTGGGGGCGGGCAGCCAAATCGGAGAGGACAGCATTCTCTATCCCCAGGTGACGGTGCGGGAAGGGGTACGAATCGGAAACCGGGTGATCGTTCATTCCGGGGCGGTCATCGGCAGCGACGGGTTCGGCTACGCCAAGGACGGCCAGGGGCGTTATCGCAAGATCCCTCAGGTGGGAGGGGTGATGATCGAGGACGAGGTGGAGATAGGTGCCAATGTCACCATCGATCGCGCCACCCTGGGCGATACCCGGATAGGACGAGGGACCAAGATCGATAACCTGGTTCAGATCGCTCACAATGTTCAGATCGGCGAGGATACCATCATCATCTCGCAGGTGGGTATAGCGGGAAGCACCAGGGTGGGCAACCGGGTGATTCTGGCAGGGCAGGCCGGGGTGGTGGATCATGTCCAGATCGGAGATGATTGCATCGTGGGTTCGCAGTCCGGAGTGGCGGGGGACCTGGAGGCGGGCTCCGTGGTATTGGGCAGTCCGGCGATTCCCCAGCACCTGTTCAAACGGATGGCAGTATCTCTACCCCGCGTCCCCGAGATGCTCAAGTCCCTCCGTAACTTAGAGCGGCGGGTCCAGTCGCTGGAAGAGGCAAGTGGGGGCAGGCCATGAATTCGTTCTGGGCTCCCCACCGGGTCAGGAAAGGGGGAGCAGTGGCCAGGACAGCCTTTCCCCTTCCCGGCGGTGGGGCTGACACCCGGACTGTAACTTGAGAGGAGAGGGCCGATGATCGATGTGCGCGAGGTCCAAAGTTTGCTTCCCCATCGCTATCCCTTCCTCTTGGTCGACCGTATCCTGGAAGTGGAACCGGGGAAGAGGATAGTGGGGATCAAGAATGTCACCATCAACGAGCCCTTTTTCCAGGGGCACTTCCCGGGCCAGCCTATCATGCCGGGGGTGTTGATAATCGAGGCGATGGCCCAGGTAGGGGGAGTGCTGGTGAAGAAGAGCATGGATATCCCCGAGGATAAGCTGATGTTCTTCTTGGGGATCGACAGGGCCAAATTCCGGAGGCCGGTGCTACCGGGGGATCAGATGCGCTTGGAACTGGAGGTCGTAAGCCTTCACTCCCGCTTCTCGAAGGTGAAGGGCAAGGCCTTCGTGGAGGGAGCCTTGGTGGCGGAGGCTGAGCTTACCACGATGATAGTGGACAGGAACGAGCGGGGTGAGGACAGATGAGCGTCCATATCCACCCTACTGCCATCGTGGCTCCCGGGGCTCGGATTGGAGATGGTTGTCGCATCGGCCCCTACGCCCAGATTGGTGAACATGTGGTCATAGGGGAGGAGACGGAGGTCGGAGCCCTGGCCATAATAGAGGGATGGACGGAGATCGGCAGCGGATGTCAGATCTTCCCCCATGCCGTCCTGGGAGCACCCCCCCAGCATATGCGATACCGGGGGGAGGAGACCTATGTCCGGATCGGGAAGAACACCGTCATCCGTGAATTCGTGACCGTTCACCGGGGGACGGCGGAAGGAAATGGAGCCACGATTCTGGGGGACAACGGCTTCATCATGGCCTATTGCCATATCGCTCACGATTGTCGGCTGGGGGACCATGTGACCATGGCCAACGGCGCTTCCTTAGCCGGGCATGTCTGGATCGAGGATCATGTCAACCTGGGGGCCATGACCGGGGTTCACCAGTTCGTGCGGATCGGCTGCCATGCCATGGTGGGCGCTTACTCTGGAATCGGTCAGGATGTCCCCCCTTACATGCTGGTCACGGGGATCAGGCCGCGCCCTTACGGGATCAATGTGGTCGGGTTGCGCCGGCACAATTTTCCTCCCCAGACGGTGAAGGCATTGAAACAGGCCTACCGGCTCCTTTACCAGTCCAACCTGAATACCTCCCAGGCCTTGGCCCGGATAGAGGAGGAGATCTCTCCCCTGCCGGAAGTTCAGCACCTGGTGGAGTTCATACGGTCTTCCCAGCGAGGCATTGCCAAGTGAGATGGGGAAGAAACTGGGTCTGATAGCGGGAGGCGGAAGGCTTCCTTCCTTAGTGGCTGAAGCGGCCCAGGAAAACGGCTACGAGGTCATCGGAGTGGCCATCGAGGGGGAAGCCTTACCCTCCCTGGAATCGGCGGTGGATCGCCTCTTTTGGATCCGCATCGGGGAACTGGATAGGATGATCAGGGCGCTGAAAGGGGAGGGAGTAGACCAGGTGGTGATGGTGGGGAAGGTACAGAAAAGGCACATCTACTCCGACATCAAGCCCGATCTACGGGCTGCCCTTCTCTTTTTCCGACTGAAGGAGAGGAACGACGATGCCATTCTGAAGGCATTGTGCCAAGAGCTGGAAAGGGAAGGGATCGAGGTGGTGGAGTGCACTCGCCTGGTCTCGCGACTTCTGGCCCCGCAGGGGGTCCTGACCACGCTGCCCCCCACCCCCCGCCAGCGGGCGGATATCGAGTTCGGCCGCCGGATGGCGAAGATAGTGGCCGGGGCCGACATCGGTCAGACAGTGGTGGTCAAAGCGGGAGCAGTGGTGGCGGTGGAGGCAATCGAGGGTACCAACGAGGCCATCCGCCGGGGAGCGGAATTAGCTGGCCCGGGGACGGTGGTGGTGAAGGTGGCAAGACCGCAGCAGGACCTGCGTCTGGATGTTCCGGTGGTGGGTCCGGACACGGTGGAGGTGATGAGGGAGGTGGGGGCCTCCGTCCTGGCTTTGGAGGCGGGAAGGGTGATAATGGTGGATCGGGAGGAGATGGTGAAGATAGCGAAGGGGGGAAAGATCTCTATCGTCGCGGATTGAGGTCGAAGAGGCCTTCTGCCGAAGAGTGGGGGTGATTATGAAGAAGAAGATAAGGGTGGGGGTGGTAGGAGTAGGGCATCTGGGGCAGCATCATGCCCGGATCTACTCCCAGATGCCAGGGGTGGAGCTGGTGGGGGTGATGGATATCAATCCGCGCCGGGCGAGAGAGGTGGGGCAAAGACTGGGGGTGGCCTACTTCACCGAGCTTGCCCCCCTCTTGGAGCGAATCGAGGCGGCCAGCGTGGCCGTTCCTACTATCTCCCACTACACGGTGACCAAGCAGTTGCTGGAGGAGGGGATCGATGTGCTGGTAGAGAAACCGATCGCCTCCAGCCGGGAGGAGGCCCGAGAGCTGATCACTACCGCATCTCACCGCAGTTGCATGCTTCAGGTAGGACATGTGGAAAGGTTCAACAACGGCTTCAAGATGCTGCAGAAGCTGGTGAAGGATCCGCTTTTCATCGAATGTCATCGATTGGGCTCCTTCGTGGACCGGGGAACGGATGTGGATGTGGTCCTCGATCTGATGATCCACGATATAGACATCGTCCTCTGCCTGGAGAGATCGGCTCTCAAGCAGATCAGCGCGGTTGGAATCTCCGTTCTCTCTCCCCATGTGGACATCGCCAACGCCAGACTGGAGTTCGAGTCCGGTTGCGTGGCCAACCTCACCTCCAGTCGGGTGAGCATGGAGAAGATGCGCAGGATTCGGGTCTTTCAGGAAGACGCTTACCTGGCCCTCAACTTCGCCACCCAGGAGATTTCCTGCTACCGCAAGGAAAAGTCGGATCGTCTCTCCCCCCATGGCCTGCCCTATATCCTGCGGGAAGAGATCGAAGTGGAAAAGGGGGAGCCCCTGAAGAGCGAGTTGGAGAGCTTCATCCATTGTGTCCGTCGACGCACTAGGCCACTGGTTTCGGGAGAGGAGGCCGAGAGGTCCCTGGCGGTAGCCTGCGAGATCAAGGAGAAGTTCCGGTAAAGGAGGCGTGGGCTTCGGAGGAGCCCTTCCTCTTGACAGTCCCGGAGCGGGATTCTATGATCGTGCTATGGGCAATAAGGTAATGATGGTTGCGGGAGAGGCCTCGGGAGACTTGCACGCAGCCTCCCTGGCCAGGGAGCTCAAGTCGTTGTTGCCACAGACCGAGATCTTGGGGATGGGGGGGGAAAGGATGGCGGAGGTGGGCGTTCGGCTGCTGGCCCACTGTTCCTCCTCTTCCGTGGTTGGCTCGGTGGAGGCGGTGGGAATGCTCGGCTCCCTTTTCCGATCCTTTTGTGTCCTCCGCACCGCTTTGGCCTCCGAGACCCCCAACCTGCTTGTCCTCATCGACTTTCCGGATTTCAACCTGCTCCTGGCGCGGGTGGCCAAGAAGAGGGGGATACCGATCGTGTACTACATCAGTCCTCAGATCTGGGCTTGGAGAGGGGGAAGGTTGCGGACCATGCGCCGCCTGGTAGATTTGGTCCTGGTGATCCTGCCTTTCGAAGAGGAGATATTCCGCCAGGCCCGGATGGAGGCCCATTTCGTCGGACATCCCCTCCTCGATCTGGTGAAGCCTTCCCTGAGCCGGGAAGAAGTTCGCTCGCGTCTGGGGATAACGAGGGAAAGGACCCTCATTGGCTTGATGCCGGGCAGTCGGTTAATGGAGGTGAGGCGGCATTTGCCCCTCATGCTGGAAAGCGCTGATCTGTTGACGCAGAGGCACCCGAAGCTGTGCTTCGTCGTTTCCCAAGCAGAGACCGTTGAAGACGCCGAGCTGGACGGCTTTCTTTCCCAGAGGCACAGCAAGTGGAGGGTCTGGAAGGGAAGGCCCTACGACCTCATGAATGCCTGCGATTTTCTGCTCGTGGCTTCGGGGACCGTGACCCTGGAGGCCGGGCTTCTGGGCATCCCCATGGTCATCATCTATCGTCTTTCCTGGTTTTCCGCCCTGGTAGGGAGGAGATTGATGCGGGTCCCGAATCTGGGACTGATAAACCTCTTGCTGGGAAGGGAGGTGGCCCCCGAGCTTCTCCAGGGGCGAGCCGATCCCCGACGCATCGCCCAGGTCATCGATGGGTATCTCCAAGAACCGGAGAGAAGAGAGGCCATGAGGCGAGATTTGCTTTCCGTTCGTTCCCGATTGGGGGAGCCAGGTGCCTCCCGACGAGCCGCCCTCCATATCGTCCGCTTCCTCGAGGCAGGACCGCACTCTAGGCCTGAGTCAAGATGAACCTCTACTTCCGCCTGCTCCAGTATGTGAACCCTTACCGGTGGAGGCTTCTGCTGGCCGGCTTGTGCATGGTGCTGGTGGCGGCCACTACCGGGGCTTCGGCTTTGCTGATGAAGAATGTGGTGGACGACATCTTCACCCACCATAATGTGAGGATGCTCCAGCTCTTGCCGCTGGCGGTGCTCCTGCTCTACCTGATCAAGGGGTTGGCTAACTATGGGCAGGAGTATCTGCTTTCCTGGGTCGGGCAAAGGGTGGTTCACGATCTTCGCAACAAGCTTTACGAGCACATTCAGGGCCTTTCCCTCAACTTCTTCGTCCAAACCCCGTCGGGGCAGATTGTCTCGCGGATAGTGAGCGATGTGGGGGTGCTGCAGGGGGCAGTGACGGGAGTTCTGGTGAACTTGGTGAAGGAACCATTCACCATCCTTTTTCTGGTAGGGGTCCTCTTTTATCGCAACTGGAAGCTGGCCCTGATTGCCCTGGTGGTCTTGCCATTTTGCTCCATCCCTCTAGTTCGCTTTGGGAGATCTCTGCGAAGGATGGGAAGGCGGGCCCAAGAGAAGATGGCCGACATGAATATCCACTTGCACGAGACCATAACCGGGGCCCATATCGTCAAGGCCTTCAATATGGAGTCGGAGGAGGCGAAACGCTTCGCCGACCACAACCGCGAGTATTTCCGTCAGGTGATGAGGGCCGAGCGAATCAAGGCCATAACCAGCCCTCTGATGGAGTTCATCGGGGGAGTGGGCCTGGCCTTCGTCATCTGGTTCGGCGGCTACCAGGTCATCAAGGGGACCACCACCACCGGATCTTACTTCTCCTTCGTGGCTGCCCTATTTCTCCTCTATGGTCCCATTCGCAGCCTTTCCCGGGTGAGCAACGTGATCCAGCACTCCTTGGCTGCTGCCGAGCGTGTATTCCACCTCTTGGATCTCCGGCCGGAGGTGAGGGAATCCCCCCATGCCTTCGATCTGCCCCGCATGACGAAGGAGGTGGAGTTCCGGGATGTGAGCTTCCGCTACGGGGAGACGCCGGTTCTGTCCCACATCTCTTTCCGGGTTCGGGCAGGGGAAAAAGTGGCCATTGTGGGGGCGAGCGGGGCAGGAAAGAGCACCCTGGTCAGCCTGCTGCCTCGCTTCTTCGATGTGTCTTCCGGGCAGATCCTGATCGACGGGCACGACATCCGAGATGTTACCCTGGCCTCCCTTCGCGCCCAGATGGGAATTGTCACCCAGGAGACCATCCTCTTCGACGATACGGTGGCCAATAACATAGCCTACGGGACCGGCGCTCACAAGAGAGAGGAGATCGTGGAGGCGGCACGGGCTGCCAATGCCCACCAATTCATCCTCTCCATGCCTCAGGCTTACGATACCATGATCGGAGAAAAAGGAGTGAGGCTTTCGGGGGGGGAGAGACAACGCATCGCCATTGCTCGAGCGATCCTCAAGAACCCTCCCATCCTGATCTTGGACGAGGCGACCTCTGCCCTGGACACGGAGTCGGAACTGCTGGTCCAGGAAGCCCTCGACCGGCTGATGAAGGATCGGACCAGTTTCGTCATCGCCCATCGCCTTTCCACGGTCCAGCGAGCGGATTGGATCATCGTGCTGGAGGAGGGAAAGATCGTGGAGGTGGGAAATCACGAATCCCTCATGGCACGGGATGGTGCCTACCGCCGCCTCTACGACCTCCAGTTTCTAAGGGAAGAGGTCAAGTGCCTCATACCCCCCTCCTGAAATTTCCCGGCAGAGGCATCTCTCCTTAGGGAGGTGAGCGATGTCCCGTCTTTCTCGCTTCCTGGGAAGATATAGGGTCATGCAGGAGATAGGGGCAGCAGTGGGCTCCTTCCTGGTTCACTCCGCACGCCTTACCATGCGGGTCTACCATTACTACCGCAATCGGGAGGAAACGGAAAGCCTGCTCCGGAGCGGAAAGAGGATCATCTTCTGTTTCTGGCATGGAAGGCTGCTCATGATGCCCTTTGCCTGCTCGATTCGGAATGCAGCCATAATGATCAGTCAGCATCGAGACGGGAATTTCGTGAGTCGATTTGCTGAAAGGCTCGGCTTTCAAAGCATCCGCGGGTCCACCACCCGCGGAAGCCTGGCGGCCCTGAAGAGCATGGTCAACGCCCATCGCAGCGGGCTGCACCTGGTTATCACCCCGGATGGTCCCCGCGGTCCTGGGCAGGAAGTTAAGCCGGGGGTGATCGAACTGGGAAAACTGACGGGTTCCCCAATCCAGCCGGTGACCTTTGGCGCATCCCCGCGGAGGGTTATGGACAGCTGGGACCACTTTGTCGTCCCCCTTCCCTTCTCGGTGTGTGTTTTCGTTTGGGGAAATCCCCTGTGGGTTCCGCCGGAGGCGGACAAGGAGAAGATGGCCTCCCTCCGGGAAAAACTCCAGGAAGAGATGAGGGAGATTACCGCCCTGGCGGACGACCTGAGTCGGGAGCTGGCCACTGGAAGGAGATACCGACGAAGGGATGTGGAGGCCGAGCCGGTCGGTTCGGAACTGAGGAAGGCCTCCGATTGAGATGTACCCCCTCTACAGTCTCCTTTTGCTCCTTTTTCTTCTGGCCTATCTGCCGCTTTCCTTCCTCCAGGATCCGACCCTCCGCAAATATCGCCGCCGCCTGCGAGAGAGGTTTGCCTTCTACTCGCCCTCCCTGCTGAAAGCGATCGAAGGCTCTCGTCCCCTTTGGGTCCATGCTGTTTCGGTAGGCGAGTTGATGGCCGCCTCCCCCCTGATCAGCGAGTTGATGAAAGGCAGTTCGCGGCCCAAGATCCTCCTCACCACGGTGACTGCCACCGGAAATCAGGTGGCAAAGGAGCGTTTTCCCCAGGCGGAGGGCATCATCTTTTTCCCCCTCGACTTCCGCTGGATCGTTAAGCGTTCCCTCCGGCAGCTTCGCCCCCGGGCCGTAGTCCTGACCGAGACCGAGCTCTGGCCTCATTTTCTGCGGGCCTGCGGGGAGGAGGGGATCCCTTGTATCCTGGTCAATGGCCGCATCTCCCACCGTTCCTTTCGCCACTACCGATTGGTAAGGCCCTTCTTTCGCACCATGATCCGAAACATGAGCCTCTTTTTGATGCAAACCGAGGCTGACCTTTCGCGTATCCTCCACCTGGGAGCCCCCCCCTCCCGGGTCAAGTGGACGGGGAACTTGAAATTCGACCAGCTCACGGGCCAGGAAGGGGGCGATCTCGGCCTGAGGCTGAAGCAGGAACTGGGGATCGAGGGGCAATCCCCAGTGTTCATCGCGGGATCGACCCACCAGGGAGAGGAAGAGGCGGCCTTGGAGGCCTTCTTGGCGGCCAAGGAGGAAGTGGAAGAGCTGATCCTCATCTTGGCCCCTCGCCATCCCGAAAGGTGGCCAGCGGTGGAGCGGATATTGGATCAAAAAGGCGTGGCCTGGATCCGGAGGAGCCAGCTCCTGGAAGGCAGAGGGAGGAGGGGGGACATCATCCTGCTGGACACCCTGGGCGAACTTGGTGGCATGTACAGCCTGGGTTCGGTGGTTTTCGTGGGGGGCAGCCTGGTGAGAACCGGAGGACACAACATCCTGGAGCCAGCCTTTTACGGCGTTCCTATCCTCTTCGGGCCTCACATGGAGAATTTCCGGGAGATTGCGGATCTCTTCCTGAGGTCGGGGGCGGCTATGGTCGTGCAGGATTCCGCGGACCTGAGCCGGAAGGTCATTTGGCTTCTGCGCCACCCGGAGGAAGCCCGGCAGATGGGGATGCGAGCTCGATCGGTGTTGGAGCAGAATCGAGGCGCCACCCAGCGGACCCTGGAATGGCTGAGGGATTATCTGTGAGGCCAGGAGAGCGGGTAGCCTGCTGGTGGCTAAGGGCCATCCGCGAAGCCCGAAATAGGCCTTCAGATAACCTCTGGCTGCAACTTTTTCAAGTCCTCTCCTGGTTTTACCGGGTCCTGGTGGGGCTGCGCCAGGAGTGTTACCGGAGGGGATGGTTCCGGACGTGGAAACTTCCAGCTGCGGTGATCAGCGTGGGCAATATGGTGGTGGGAGGTACTGGGAAGACGCCGCTGGTAGAGAGGATCGCCCGGGAGCTTTCGGGGACCAGGAAGGTGGCGGTGCTGCTGCGCGGATACGGAGGGGTCCGGTCACGGCAGCCCATGGTGGTTTCTGACGGAACGCGCATCCTGAGGGACTGGACGGAGGCCGGAGACGAGGCCTTGCTGTTGGCGCGAAACCTTCCTGGAGTCGCGGTCGTGAGCGGGGTCGATCGGGTAGCGGCTGGGGATTGGGCAGTCCGTCATTGGGGGGCGGAGCTCCTACTTCTGGATGATGGCTTCCAGCATCTTCGGGTGCGGAGGGACCTGGATTTGGTTCTGCTGGATGGGGAGAATCCCTTCGCCGGATACCATCTCTTTCCCCGGGGCCTGCTGCGGGAACCGGCGAAAGAGCTGGAGAGGGCAGATGGATTGGTGGTGATTGCCGGGCCAGGCACCGGCCGGGAAGGGCTGGGGGAGCGGGACTTGGAGGGGGAATTGCGAAGGTTCAATCGGTCGGCACCCATCTTCGTGGCCGAGCGTGCTCCCATCTCTTGGATGGAACACCCGCAAGGGGCGAGGAGGGAGCTGGAGGAAGCGAGGGGTAAAAGATGCCTCTCCTTTTGCGGGATCGGCAATCCCGATTCCTTCCATTCCCTGCTTTGCTCTCTGGGGTTGGAGGTGGTGGAGTGCTTGGACTTTCCCGATCATCATCCCTATTCCCTGGAGGAGCTGGAGCGGATCGTTGGCCGTGCCAAGAGGCAACAGGTACCTTTGCTGGTTACTACCGAAAAGGACGCGGTTCGGATTCCGGCCTGCTTCAATCCCTTCCCCCTTTCCCTTCTCTATCTGCGAATCCAGATCCGGCTGCGAGGGGAGGAAGAGTTTTTCTCCTGGGTGAAGGAGGCCATCGGAGGGCGGAGGGCGGGGCTAGAGGAGGGGTCAGAGCGATGAAGGCCTGCTGCCGTCGGGGCTGACATTCGGCCAGCGCGATGCAGGTTCTGCATCCTTGGCCTTCGGCTGCATAGACCGCCACCGTCCGGGGATGATGGGTCCAGCCTCCGATCCGCCGGATAGGCGGCGATTGCTCTGGTCCGATCCGATGGCTGGAAAGGAGGTTGGAATGCGGACTCCTGATCGGTTTCTTTCCTCCGGCTGGGGACCGGTAATCACGGGAGCCGTGGTGGGGGTACTGGCCCCCCTCCTGGTAAAATGGGGCAACCCCGGCAACATGGGCATGTGCATTGTGTGCTTCACCCGAGACATCGCCGGGGCTTTGGGTCTACATCGCGCCAGCGCGGTCCAGTACCTGCGTCCCGAGATCATGGGTTTTCTCTGGGGATCCCTGTCTGCTTCCCTGGTTTTCAAGGAGTTCAGGCCACGCCAGGGTTCCTCTCCACTGTTGCGATTCCTGTTGGGGATGCTCGCCTCCTTTGGTGGTCTGGTCTTCTTAGGGTGTCCCTGGCGGGCTTACCTGCGCCTCAGTGGCGGGGATGGAAACGCCCTGTGGGGGGTATTGGGATTGCTGACGGGAGTAGGGATGGGGATTATTTTCCTGCGCAGGGGATACAGCCTGGGCCGCAATCATGGGGCCCCGGGTTCGGTAGGATGGCTCATGCCCATCTTCATGCTCATCCTTCTCTGCTTGTTGATCTCTTCACCTCTTTTGGGGAGGGATGTCCAGGGCAATCGGGTGGGACCCATCTTCTTCTCCGAGAAAGGCCCCGGCAGTCAGCATGCGCCCCTGCTCCTCTCTCTGGGTGCGGGTTGGCTGATCGGGTTCTTGGCCCAGCGCAGCCGATTTTGCACGGTCGGTGCGCTGCGGGATATGATGTTGCTGAGGGATGCTCATCTTTTACGGGGGATCCTCTCCCTGATCGGCTTCGCCCTGGTGACCAATATGGCCCTCGGGCAGTTTCATCCCGGCTTTCGCGGACAACCAGTCGCCCACCCGGATGCGATGTGGAACTTCGGGGGCATGGTATTGGCGGGATTGGCCTTCACCCTGGCCGGTGGTTGCCCGGGTAGACAGATCGTCCTGGCCGGGGAAGGAGATGCCGACGCGGCCCTCTTTCTGCTGGGGATGATAGTGGGGGCTGGGGTTGCCCACACTTACGGCATCGCCAGCTCGCCCTCGGGGGTGGGCCCTTACGGGCCGGTGATGGTCCTGCTGGGAACAGCGATCTGCCTGTTGCTGGGGCTTTTCCTTTCCGGCGAGAAGGAATAGGGGAGGGTGTCGTGGAAACTTACCAGGGGATCGTGAGGATAGACGCACGGGGTCTTTACTGCCCCGAACCGGCCATATTGACCCAAAAGGCCCTCAAGTCCAACCCGGAAGCAGTGGAGGTGTGGGTGGATGCGGTCAGTGCCCAAGAAAATGTGTCCCGACTGGCCAGGCTCTTGGGATTTCAGGTGACGGTGGAGGAGACGGGGGAGGGATATTGGCGAATCCAGTTGAGGAAGTGAGCCATGATTTACCTGGACAACGCTGCCACTTCCTGGCCCAAGCCGCCGGAGGTAATAAGGGCCATGGGCCAGGTCCTGGAGTCGGCGGGAGGGAATCCAGGCCGTTCTGGCCATCGCCTGTCCATTGCCGCCGCCCGCTGGGTTTACCAGACGAGGGAAGAGATCGCCCAGTTCTTCCAGGTGTCGGATCCGATGCGGGTGATCTTCACCGGCAACGCCACCGAGGCGATAAATTTAGCTTTGAAGGGGCTTCTACGACCGGGCGACCATGTGGTCACTACCTCCATGGAACACAACGCCCTCATGCGCCCTCTGCGCGCCCTGGAGTCGCAGGGTATTCGCTTGACCGTGGTCCCCTGTTTCCGGGACGGTAGCCTGGATCTGGAAGAGATGGCCCGGGCGGTGGATGGGTCTACGCGGCTGGTGGCGATGACCCATGCCAGCAATGTGGTGGGTACGATCCTTCCGGTGGAGGAGGCTTGCCGGATAGCGCATCGGGCGGGGGCACTTTTTCTGCTCGACGCGGCCCAGACTGCCGGTGCCATACCGATAGATCTCTCGTCTCTGAAAGTGGATCTCTTCGCCTTCACCGGTCACAAGGAGTTGCAGGGCCCTCCCGGCATCGGAGGCCTAGTCCTGGGGGAGGAGGTAGAAGTCTCCGCCATCGAGCCGCTGGTCCGGGGAGGGACGGGCAGTCGTTCGGAGTGGGAGTGGCAGCCAGACTTTCTGCCCGACAAATTCGAGAGCGGCACCCCTAACCTGGTAGGGATAGCCGGCCTCCTGGCGGGTCTACGGTGGATCCAGGAAAGGGGGATCATCTCGATCCGCTCCCATCTGCAGGGGCTAAGACAGATGCTGGTTGACGGGTTGAGGGAGATCTCGGGGCTCGAGGTTCACGGATGTCTGGATTCGGAGCGGTCGGTGTCGATCGTTTCCTTCACCTGCTCGGGGAAAAGGGTGTCCGAGATCGGCATGAGGCTGGACGAGGAGTATGGGATCTTGGCACGGGTGGGGCTGCATTGTGCCCCCGCCGCTCACCGGACCATCGGCTCTTTCCCGGAGGGTACCGTACGATTGGCTCCTGGAATCCTCACCAGCCGCGATGACCTGGTCCGGACCTTGGAGGCCATCAGAAAGATTGTCGGCTCATGACCAGCTACGGAGTAGTCCTGTTCTTCACCACCTCTTCGGCCATCCGGGCGGAGAAGCGCTTGCAGAAAGAGGGCCTCAGGATCAAGCTGATTCCCACCCCCCGGGAATTCTCCAGCGATTGCGGCATCGCCCTGCGCTTCGAGTGGGCGGATCGGGAACGGGTTTGTTCCCTTCTAGAGGGGGCCCGGATCGAGGTGGAGTCGGTCCGTTGCTGCCTGGATTGAGGTCCGATGAAAGCTAAATCCCGTAACGGTCCCGGGCATGACAAGGCCATGCCGGCAGGTTCGATCAGCGGATGGCAGCGAATCCGGTTTCTGGCCGAATACGCCCTGGTACGGCTCGCCTGGTTAGTTCTGGCGAAGGTTCCCCCAAGGGTGGCCGATGTCCTGGGCCAGGGAATGGGATGGCTGGCCTACCTTCTGGACTTTCCCCACCGCAGGCTGGCCTGGGCCAATCTGCAGCTGGCGCTGGGGGGCGAGCGGAGCGAGCGGGAGATCCGGAATCTGGCTCGGTCGTCTTTCCTTCATCTCGCGGCTGCCTTTGTGGACCTCTGCCGTTCCCAGAGACTGTTGCGGGAGCCCTTGGCCAACATCATCCAGTTCGAGGGGCTGGAGAGGGCGGAAAGGATCAGGGCCCAAGGCAGAGGAATGATCCTCATCACCGGACATCTGGGCTCTTGGGAACTGGGGGCCCTGGCCTCCCCCCTGATCGGATATCCGCTCCAAGTGGTCTACCGCCCTCTGGACAATCCCTATCTGGACCGATGGTTGGTGGGGATGAGATGCAGCACGGGAAACCGGGCGGTACCGAAGAGGAATGCCCTGCGCCCCATCCTTTCTTCCCTCCAGGGAGGAGAGATCGTGGTGGTCATGATGGATCTCAACACCGTGCGGGGAGAAGGTGTATTCGTCGATTTCTTCGGAAGGCCGGCCTGCACCACCTATGCCCCTGCTCTCCTGGCCCTGTGGACTGGGGCGGCGGTGTTGCCCATCCTGACCCTGCGCCAGCCGGATCACCGCCTGAAGGTGGTGGTGGGCGAAGAGATCGCCGTATCTCGAAGCGGCGACCTTCAGCGGGATTTGGTGGAGAATACGGCTCGCTTCACCAAGGTCCTGGAGGGCTACATTCGAGCCTATCCCGAGCAATGGTTTTGGCCCCACGAGCGATGGAAGACCAAACCCAAGGCCCGCCTATTGGCCAGCAAGAGATAGAGAGGATCTTGATCCTGGCTCCCAACTGGGTGGGAGATGCCCTGATGAGCATCCCTGCCCTGGCCTGTGTCAGGGCTAACTTTCCCCGAGCCCGGCTCTTTGTCCTGGCGGTACCTACGGTGGAAAGGATATATCGGGGTCATGAGCTGGTCGATGAGATATTGGTTTACGAGCGGGGAGGAAGGCATGACGGGGCGGAAGGAAAAGGAAGGCTGATAAGGGAGCTCCGTCGCTTTGGGTTCGGCATGGCCATCCTCTTTCCCAATTCCTTCGAATCCGCGCTGCTGGCCTGCCTGGCCAGGATACCGGTCCGCATCGGGTATCGGACGGACGGAAGGGGGGGATTGCTCACCCATGGGCTCCCTCGGGATCGGGGGACCAGGAGGAGGCATCAGGTGGCGTACTATTTGGGTATCCCTCACTCCCAGGGTTGGAGGGGAGGGGATCGAAGGATCTCCATTTTCATCCCCGAGGAGGAGAAGAGTGAGGTGGAGCAGGTCCTGCTTCAACGAGGGTGGGATCCGGGTCGGTCCCTGATAGCGATTGCCCCCGGCGCTTCCTACGGCCCCGCCAAGAAGTGGCCGGCCGATCGGTATGCACAGGTGGCAGCAGGCCTTATCTGTGACCTTCGAGCCCAGGTGGTGGTGATCGGATCGGCTCGCGATCAGCGAGAGGGGCAGGAGGTGGTTTTCCGACTGGGAGAGGGGGCAGGCAAGGACGCCTGGGATCTCACCGGAAAGACCACGCTGGGCCAGCTGGCAGCCTTGCTATCGCGGTGCCAGCTCCTACTCACCAATGACTCGGGCGCCATGCACCTGGCAGCCGCCACCCGTACCCCCATCCTGGCCCTGTTTGGCCCCACCGATCCGGCGCGGACCTCCCCTTATGGGGTGAGGCACCGGATCCTCCGGCGGCAGGTGGAGTGCAGCCCCTGTTCCTATCGGTCTTGCCCCCGCGATCACCTATGCATGATGGCCATCGAAGTAGGTGAGGTCCTGGACGCGACCGCGGATATGATGGGGAGCTGCCGTAACAAGGATTCGGCTCTGGCCGTCTTTCTCGATCGAGACGGTACGATCAACGAAGAGGTGGGCTACCTTTCCTCCGCCAAGGATCTGCGGCTGATCCCGGGCGCGGTGGAAGCGATTCGTCTCCTCAACCAACACGGCCTGAAAGCGGTAGTGGTGAGCAACCAATCGGGGGTGGCGCGGGGGTACCTTTCCGAGACCCAGGTGCGGGAGATAAATCGAAGGCTGGAGGAAGTGCTGGGCGAGGAGGGGGCTTACCTGGACGGGATCTATTTCTGTCCTCATCACCCCGAGGTGGGGGAACCGCCCTACCGGGTGGTCTGCGATTGCCGCAAGCCCAAAGCAGGGATGCTGCTAAAGGCGGCAGCCGATCTCGGCCTTGATCTTTGCTGCTCATATGTGATAGGAGATCATGTGAGCGATGTGGTGCTGGGAAAGACGATGGGTCTGAAGTCCATCCTCTTGCTGAGTGGACACGGCCGAAAGGAGATGCAGCGTATCTCCTCCGGAGAGGCCATGCCTCCCGATGCGGTGTGCACGGATCTTCGGGAGGCGGTTCAATGGGTCCTCCGGGACCTGAAGGAGGCCTGAGGTTCCATGACCGCCCCTTCCATCCCCAAAGAAAGACTGCGCCGGATCCTGGTTGTAAAGCTGAGCTCCATCGGAGATGTAATCCATGCCTTGCCCACCGTTGCCGCTCTCCGTCGGGGGTTTCCCGAGTCGTTCCTGGCCTGGATGGTAGAAGAGGAGGCGGCGGGGATCGTGACCGGGAACCCTCATGTGGACGAGACGATCGTCTTGCCCAGAAGACGCTGGCGAAAGGAACTGGGGGAGCGATCGCGGCGCAGAAAGGTCCTGCAGGAGATGTGGCAGTTCCTGAAGACCCTCAGGGCCAGGGAATTCGACTTGGTTGTGGACCTGCAGGGCCTTTTCAAGAGCGCGATTCCGGTCCTGCTTTCGGGAGCCCCTTATCGCGTGGGATTCTCTCGGGGGCGAGAGCTGAGTCCTCTATTCCTTACCGATCGAATCGAGGTGGACAATGGCGCCATGCACTCGGTTGATCGATATTTGGAGATCCCACGCTACCTGGGGGTGCCCGCAGGAGGAAAGGATTTCACCATCGCCATCACCGAGAAAGAGGAGGGGGCGGTGACCCGTCTGCTGGCAGGGAATGGGTCCTTTTCCGGGGGAATAAGGGTAGTATTGAACGCGCCGGCCCGGTGGGAGAGCAAGCGGTGGCCACCGGAAAATTTCGCCCGGCTGGGTGACCGGTTAGCTAGGGAGTTGAAGGTCCAGGTAATCCTCACCGGGGGAACGACGGACCGGCCTTTAGTGGAGGGGATAGCGTCCCGAATGGCCACCCGACCCTTGATGTTGGCCGGTAAGACATCCTTGAAGGAATTGGGTGCCTTGCTGAAAAGGGTAGCGCTGGTAATCAGCTGTGACAGCGGTCCCCTGCACCTGGCAGCGGCCATGGGTACCCCTACCCTGGCCCTTTTCGGCCCTACCGATCCGATGCGGACCGGACCCTACGGAGAGGGTCACCGTATCCTGCAAGCAAAGTTAGATTGCACCCCTTGCTTCCGGCGGAGATGCTCCCTCAATCGCTGTTTGTCGGAGATTACGGTGGAGGAGACATTCCGGCAGGCCGAGCAGATGCTGCACTTGGGTGGCCGGGTCTGAGAGGGGTTCCAGAACACTACGGAGGGAGAGATCGGCTTTCATGTCCACTAACCCCAAATCACTGGTAACCGGAGCTGCTGGCTTCATCGGATCCCATCTCTGCCAGCGACTGCTCCGGGAAGGGCACGAGGTGATAGGCCTAGACTGCTTCACCGACTACTACCCTCGTTGGGCCAAAGAATCCAATCTCGAGGAGCTGCAGGGTCATCCCCGTTTTCGCTTCATAGAGGGGGACCTGGTGGAAATGGATCTGGATTGCCTGATCGAGGATCGGGATTATATCTTTCACCAAGCGGCCCAGGCGGGCGTCCGCCGCTCGTGGGGGCAGGACTTCGCGGCCTATGTTCGCAATAACATCGAGGCTACGCAGCGGCTGCTGGACGCGGTCAAGAGGAAAGGGCAAGGGTTGAAGAAATTCGTGTACGCCTCTTCCTCCTCCGTATACGGGTCGGAGGTGAAATTGCCCATGCGGGAGGACACCTACCTGCAACCCTATTCTCCTTACGGGGTTACCAAGCTGGCCGCTGAGCACCTTTGCCACCTCTACTGGGAGAACTATGGCGTTCCGGTCGTATCTCTGCGCTACTTCACCATCTACGGCCCTCGTCAGCGACCGGACATGGCCTTCTACCGCTTTATCCGGTCTGCCCTCCGGGGGGAGCCCCTCGTGGTATATGGTGACGGTGAGCAAACACGGGATTTCACCTACATTTCGGACGCGGTAGAGGCCAACCTGCTCTCTCTCAAAGAAGGGGTGGTGGGAAAGGTATTCAACATAGGAGGGGGCTCGCAGATCTCGATCAATTCGGTTATCAGATATCTGGAAGACATCCTGGGTCAGCGAATAGAGGTCCAATACCAGCCTGCCCTGAAGGGAGAGATGAGACATACCTATGCCGACTGTCTGCGGGCACGAACCCTCCTTGGCTACGCTCCCAGGGTTTCCATCGTGGACGGCCTCACCTGGGAAGCCCAATGGCTAAAGGACGAACGGAAACGGTAGAAAAGGAACTGGCGGAGATAAAAGCTCAACTGGGCCATCTCCAAGGCGAGGTGCAGGAGATCAAGGCCAGGCTGGAGGGCAGCGTGGTCCCAGTGGAGGAGGTTCTCCACCGGCGGGGATTGGCTTTCCGCAAAGCCAATCCTACCGAAAATCTCCTTTTGCCCGATGATATCAGCCCGACCAAGGAGCGCCAGTTCTACGAGCAGATGAAGCGCTATTCTTTCCGCATTTTCCTGCGGGAAATCATAACCCGTCGCGATCTGCTCGAATCCTCCCGCCGGCGCCACTTCTGCTCTCCTGAGACCGAGGAGGAATATGTGGAATTTCTCCTTCGCTGCGGCGTGCTTCGCCGCAGGAGGCAGGGGTACGAGCTGGCCAAGGAGACAGTGAGAAGTTTCGGGGGGACCCTGGAATGGTTCGTGGCGCAGGTGATGGAAAGAGAATTTTCCTGTCCTGCCCTCTGGGGGGTGAAATTCGACCACCTCCCGGTCGGAGGGGACTATGATGTCCTCTCCTGGCTGGAGGGTAACCTCCTCTATCTGGAGCTCAAATCTTCGCCTCCCAAACACATAGAGTCCAGCGAAGTCAGGTCCTTCCTGGATCGGATCGAGGCCCTGGGCCCCAATTTCGCCGTGATGCTGGTGGACACCGAGCTCCGAATGAGGGACAAGATGGTCGTCCTCTTCGAGGAGCAACTGGGGAGCGATACCCAGGGCCCGAAGGCCCAGCCTGTCCGTCGTATTTTCGGCGAGACCTTCCTCATCCCACATCAGATCTACCTCACCAACAGCAAGCCCAGCCTTATCTCTAACTTGGCCCGGGTTTTTCGTTGGCATCTGGGGCACAAAGGGGATCGCTTCACGGAGGTGGATGATGATTAGGAGACCCGCGGTGGCAGGCAGTTTTTACGAGGGTGAGAGGGAACGACTTCGGGCCCAGATCAGGGAGCTGATACCGCAAGGGCAGCCCCAGGAATCTTGCCTGGCCGCGGTGGTCCCCCACGCCGGGCTCATGTATTCGGGCAAGGTAGCGGGGGCCGTCTATTCGCGCCTGCTCTTTCCCCGTACCTTCGTCATCCTGGGCCCGAACCACACCGGGATAGGGCCCGGTGCCTCTATCATGTGCTATGGCGAATGGCATACCCCGCTGGGGGAGGTGGAGATCAATTCCGATTTGGCTCGGGAAATCCTCAAGGGGTCTCGCACCCTGAAGGATGACCATCTGGCTCATCAGCGCGAGCATTCCATCGAGGTGCAGCTTCCCTTCCTCCAGTTTCTGGGAAAGGAATTCGACTTCGTCCCCATCAGCCTCTACAGCCACGAATACGGAGTCTGTCAAGATGTGGGGAATGCCATCGCGGAAGCGGTAAAGGAGTATGCGGAACGGGTCGTTATCCTGGCCAGCACGGATATGAGCCACTACCTCCCTCAGCAGATGGCGGAAACCAAGGATAAGTCAGCCCTGGATGCCATCTTGAATCTGGATCCCAAGGGACTGCACGAGAGGGTCCTGCGGGAGCGCATTTCGATGTGCGGCTTTGCTCCTACCACGGCCGCCTTGATAGCTGCGATCAGGCTGGGTGCCACCTCCGCCACTTTGGTGAAGTACATGACCTCGGGGGATGTGACCGGAGACTACCGGCAGGTGGTGGGGTATGCGGGGGTGCTCATCAAATAAGGGGTGGACACTCGATGTGCCCCCTGGATGGAGCAGGAGGTGCCCTGATATGAGCAGGACTCTGGTGGCGAGATTGCTTTGTTTTTTGGTCTGCTTCCTCCTCTGGTCTGGCGAGTGCCCGTTGGCGGCGGCCACCTCCACATCTCAGGGCAAGAGGTCCTCTTCTGTTGCTGCCGCCAAGAAAAAACCGACGACCTCCTCCTTCCGGTCCCAGAGGGTCTCTCCTTCCCTGGCTAAGGCCAAGATCAACTCGAAACCCCAGGCCCAACCCAAGACTGCAACCCAACCCAAGAAGGTGACCAAGCCGGGGACGGCGGGTAATTCAAAGGACATCCGGCAGGAGGGCATATATCATGTAGTGAGGAAGGGGGAGAACCTGTTCCGGATCAGCAGGGCCTACCAGGTATCGATTGACAGCCTGATCGAGGCCAACCACCTCTCCCGACCGTCTGCGCTCAAGATCGGGCAGCGGCTGTTCGTTCCGGGAGCTCGCCTGGCCCGAAAGGTGGAGCCCTTTCGCCCCCTCACCGGGAAAAAGAGGGGAGAGCTGGTCCAGGTCTTGATGACGGAGAACGAGGACGAAGCCGAAGGCAGCACCCCCGGCCCTGACTCCAGCAAAAAGCTGCCGGCGGAGAAGACGCCTGCAGAGGGCCGGGTAGCTGAGAGGGCGGAGGAGCTCCCCTCATCTTCGCCCTCCCTTCCCGGTTCTACTGCCACTGGTAACCCTTCCCCGGTGCAGGGGGAGTTAGCGGATACGGATGGCTTCATCTGGCCGTTGGTGAATCGCATTACTTCTCCCTTCGGTCTCCGGGGGAAGAGGATGCACAACGGGATCGACATCGCCGCTCCTTCCTACCACGAGGTGGTGGCTGCCGCCGACGGGGAGGTCATCTTCGTTCAGCACTCGCGAAAGGGGCTGGGAAATGCAGTGGTCTTGCAGCACGACCACGGCTTCCAAACCGTTTACGGCCATGGGGTAGTGATCCTGGTGAAGGCAGGGGAGACGGTGAGGAGGGGACAGCCCATCATGGGAGTGGGAAACACGGGGCGTTCCACGGGAAACCATCTTCACTTCGAAATCCGCAAGGACGGGGTGGCAGTAGATCCGCTGGCTCTCTTGCCTCCCACCCTGGAGGACTTGCTCCAGGAGCTGCGCGCGGAGCAGAAGGAGGAGGGAAGATCTTGAGGAAAGAGGGCTGGGCCGGCGATCCAGGATTTGCATGGCTGTATCCGATCCCTCCTTCCTTTCCCAGAGGGGCGAGGGCATGAAGAAGGCGAGGAGAGGACCACTGGAGACCATACCCAATCCATTTCCGGAGCGGGACTACGAGATCGAGGTGGAGTGCACCGAGTTCACCTGCCTCTGTCCGGAGAAGCCGGATCAGCCCGATTTCGCCACCTTCAAGATCCTCTATGTTCCCGATCGAAGCCTGATCGAGTTGAAGAGCCTGAAACTGTACCTCACCAGCTACCGCAATCGGGAGATCTACCACGAGGCTGCCACCAACCAGATCCTGGAAGATCTGGTAGCGGCCTGCCAGCCGCGGAGGATGACCATCGTGGGAAACTGGAACATCCGCGGCGGAATCAGGACCAGGGTGACGGCGGAGTACAGGAAATGAGCCGCGAAAAGAAAGGCAGGTAGAGTTCATGATAGGGATAATCGGAGGGGCCAATTTCTTCCTTACCGGACTGAAGGTGGCCGAGGAAAGAAAGGTAGATACCAGCTATGGAGATCCCTCCGCTCCTTTCCTAGTGGGGAAGCTGGCGGGGAAGGAGGTCGCCTACCTGAGCCGCCACGGAGTACAACGCCTCCCCCCTCACCGAATCAACTATCGGGCTAACCTGTCTGCCCTGAAGACCATGGGGGTTTCCCGGGTGATCGGGGTCAATTCGGTAGGGAGCCTGAAAAAGGAGATCCTCCCCGGTTTCGTGCTGATCCCCCACGACTTCCTCTCCCCCTGGGAGGTGATCACCATCCACGAGGCGAGGGCGGTTCATATCACGCCCGCTCTCAACACGGAGTTGAGGAACCTGTTGGTCCGAGGGGCGGCGGAGGCGCGGGTGAAGTTCTACAACGGGGGGATCTATGTTCATACCAAGGGTCCGCGTTTGGAGACCAAGGCGGAGGTGGCGATGCTCAGCCAGTTCGGGGATGTGGTGGGAATGACCATGGCCCACGAGGCCACCCTGAGCCAGGAGTTGGGCCTGGCCTACGCCAGTATCTGCTCGGTCGACAACTACGCCCACGGCCTGGTAGAGGAACCGCTACGGGAGGAGGAGATCGCCCGCAGTGCCAGGGAGAACGCTGCCCAGATCGAACAGGTATTGCTGAAGACGGTGGAGAGGATGGAGTGAGCATTCTAATTCAGGGCGTGATTCTGGACGGAGAGAAGAAGGATATCCTGATCGAGGGGAATCGGATCCGGAGGATCGGGAACCGGATCGAGGAGAAAGCGGAAACCGTCATCGCGGGGGAAGACAAGATCGCCATTCCCACCTTCATCAACGGGCATACCCATGCCGCCATGACCTTGCTGCGCGGGTATGCGGACGATATGCCCCTCCGCGAATGGCTGGAGACCAAGATCTGGCCGGTGGAAGCCCATCTGACCGAGGAGGATGTCTACTGGGGAGTCAAGCTGGCCTGCCTGGAGATGATCAAGTCGGGGACTACCTTCTTCAACGATATGTACTGGCACTGGTGGGGGGCGGCCCGAGCGGTGGAGGAGATGGGTATCCGGGCGGCCTTGAGTGCCGTCTTCATCGACACCTTCGATCCCACCAAGATGAAGGAGCAGATCCGTCTCAACGAGAGGATCTACCAGGAGAGTCGCTCCCTGAGCCCACGGATCATGTTCACCCTGGGCCCCCATGCCCTGTACACGGTCTCGGAGGAAGCGCTGCGATGGAGCGCCGACTTCGCCAAAGAAAAGGATATCCTGATCCACTTCCATCTGGCGGAGACCCGCGAGGAGGTCCAGGAATGCCTCCAGAAACACGGGGTCCGGCCGGTCGAGTATCTGGAGCGGCTGGGCTTCCTCTGCCCCAACCTGATCGCCTGCCACTGCATCTGGCTGCACGAGAAGGAGATGGACCTTTTGCGGGCCCACGAGGTCAAGGTAATTCACACCCCGGTATCCAATATGAAGCTCTCGGTGGGAGGAGTCTTCCCCTATGTGCCGCTACGGGAGAGGGGAGTGATCATCGGTTTGGGGACGGATGGCTGTGCCTCCAATAACAACCTGGACATGCTGGAGACTGCCAAGTTCGCCTCCCTCTTGCAGAAATTTCACACCGGCAGCCCCGTGGTGCAGAGGGCGCGGGAGGCCTTCGAGATGCTGACCATCCAGGGGGCCCGGGCGTTTCGCTTAGATTGCGGGGCCATCGCGGAGGGCAAGTTGGCCGATCTGGCCCTGGTGGATCTAAATCAGCCCCAGATGGTCCCCCACTTCAACACCGAATCGGACCTGATCTACGCGGCCAATGGCTCCTGTATCGACACCGTCATCTGCGATGGCAAGATCCTGATGCAGAACCGCCGGGTGGAGGGAGAGCAGGAGATCGTCGCCAAGGCACGCCAGGTTGCCTACGATCTGATCCGGAGGGCCTCCTGAGCCTGGGGGCTCTCAGGAGAGAAACTGGAGGGCGGCCCGGGCCAGGATCTCCACCCCGATGGGAAGGGCGGCCTCGTCAAAGTTGAATTGCGGGTTGTGATGGGGCTTGTTCAAGCCCTTTTCCTCGTTGGCCGACCCCAAAAGGAAATAGCATCCCGGGACCTGTTCCAGGAAGTAGGCCATGTCCTCCCCACCCATGGTGGGATCGGGCACCTTGACCCTTTCCTCTCCTACCACCTGGGCCGCGATCTCCCAAAGCCAGCGGCACACCTCCTCGTCGTTCACCAGGGGCGGGTAGCCGAAGCGGTACTCGAAGGCATAATCCGCCCGCATCCCCGAGGTAACGCCCCGGATGATCCCCTCGATCCTTTCCGGCAATGCCTGACGCAGTTCCGATTCGAAGGCCCGGACGGTGCCCTTCATCTTGACCTCGGAGGCGATGATGTTATAAGCATTCCCACCCTCGATGGTCCCCAGGGTGAGGACGGCGGGCTTGATGGGATCTACCTCCCGGCTGACGATGGATTGGAGGGCGGTTATCACCTGGGCGGAGACGACGATGGCATCTACCGTCTGGTGGGGAGCTGCTCCGTGTCCGCCCTTGCCCTTGATGGTGATGTCCACCGAATCGAGGCAGGCGAAGGTGGGCCCCGACCTTATTCCCACCGTGCCCACCGGCAAGACATTCCAGAGATGGAGGCCCAGGGCCCGGTCCGGCCGGGGGTCTTCGAGAACTCCCTCTTCGATCATGGGCTTCGCTCCCCCTGGCCCCTCCTCGGCCGGCTGAAAGACGAACTTCACATTTCCGGCCAATTCCTGCCGATGCCGGGACATGATCTTGGCCACGGTGAGGGCTATGGCCATATGCCCATCGTGGCCGCAGGCGTGCATGGCGCCCGGTCGCTGGGAGCGATAAGGGAGGTCGTTCCTCTCCTCGATGGTGAGCGCGTCCATGTCCGCCCGCAAGAGCAGGGTCTTTCCCGGCTTCCCCCCGCGCAATAGTCCCATCACCCCGGTCTTGGCGATTCCGGACTTAACCTCGTATCCCAGTTCCCGCAGCTTCTCCGCCATGGTATTGCCGGTCCAGACCTCCTGGAAGCCGGGCTCGGGATGGCGATGGAGATAGCGCCTCAACTCGATGAGCTCCGCGGTCAGCTCTTCCACTTCCCTCTTCAGCTCGATCCTCATCATCTCCCTCCTTTCGACTTCACATCATAGTAGAGGCGGGCGAGCGCTATCGTTCCGAAGACGCAGGCCGGTATCACTACCCAGATCGGTAGGATCTTGATTACCCCCAGGAGGACCAGCGGAATGGGGATGGCCATCAAGCCCACCACTGGGTACTTGATGGCGAACTGGGCGAACACCGCTCCGAAGACCGCTGGTAGGATATAGGCGAAGGCCTTCTTGACGAAGGGAGGAAAGAAGCCGAGCAGGGCAGCGCCTATGACCGCCGTCAATGTTACCCCGATGGTGTTGACGATCACCGAGCCGGCTATGCCCAGGGTGGAGATGACCTCCGCCTCCTGGGACCCCGCCTCCACTCCGGTCGCCTCCTGGGCCATGGCCGAGCAGGGGAGCCTGAGGTTGGAAATGTTACCGGCCAAAAAGGACATGTAGGTCCCGGAAAGACCCAAGATGGCATAGTAGGATATGGGCTCCACGATGTAAAAGGCCCCGTAGACGGAAGCCACCATTACCCAGATCTTCAGGATCATTCCTCCGGGGGGAACGATCCCGTAGCGGAGATAGAGATAGAGGCAGGGGAGGAAATTGCCCACCCAGGCGGCCAGGAGGGTGATGATGCCGATGCGGATGACCGGGCGGATGAAGGTATTCTGGAAGTCCTGATCTCGATTTCCCATCTCTTTCTCCTATACTCTACTATCTGGCGAAGAAGGCGGCGATGAACATACCGACCACCATGGCCAGGCCCAGGGTGTACTCCTTGAGGCCCGGAAATCGCTTGGCCAATTGCAGGAAACCTACCATGGAAAGGCCGCCCGCTACCACCCCGATCGCCTTGGGACCGCCGGCCAGCAAGTTGCCCGACATGAGGTAGGCGAAGGCACCGATGGCGGCTGCGCTGGTGAGCAGGGCGAGCCAAGCCGGATCCCCTCCTCCCACCTTTTTCCGAACCCACTCCAGGCGGGTGGCGAAGAGGGCGGTGACGAAGAGCCAGCCGAAGTCGTTGAGGGCCATGCCCCAGTTGGAAGCAACGAAGGCATAAAGATCGTATTGGGGGGAGCCGAACTCCACCCCCACCGCCTTGGCCCCCAAGGTAGCAGCGGTCAGCTCGGTGGGGGCGGCCCCGATGATGGAGAGGCGCATCCAGGTCATGGGTGCTCCCACCACGGCCATCATTCCGATCATGATGATGACGATGGCCAGGGAGGGGCCCACGGCGGTGATCATTCCTGCCCTTAATCCCTTGAGGCATTTTTCCCGGGGCATCTGGATGGCGGCTGCGGCCTTGAGGGCCTGTCTCACATAAAGGCCGGCCTGGATGAGGACTATGGATACCATCAAAAAGGCCACCACCCAGAGCCCCATACTGTTGATGATCTTCAACAACTCAGGCGACATCGGCGCATCACCTCCTCGAATTGGCCATCAATGGACTTTGTTTTCCTGCTCTTCCAAGGGTGACCTAGCTTTTCGCTAAGGGAGAAATGGCGTTCCGAGCACGCTCCTGAAGCGGAGCGACTTGAATCAGGTGGAAACGCTGATGGGCTGCCTCAGGAGGATGTCCATATAATCGTAACCCTCCCTGCGTTCCGGAAAGAGGATATGATGCTCGGCAAACCTGCTACGATCCCACTTACCATCGTCATAGCGTTGACGCAGATCTTCATAAGGGGTGGTCGAAACGATAAAGGAATCGAGCGAGACATCGTCCCGCCTGCTGCGCCTCCCCACCTCTTTTGCCAGCTCGGGTAGGCGCTCATGCAGGCGTGCCTTCTCGTCGTGAAGGTAGGCTTTAGCGTGAAGCATCCCGTGCGGTTCTATAAAGATGATTCGTTGCGTTTTCGCCTTGGGGTCCAAGATCCAAAGGATAAAGTCCGGGTAAAAGCCGCGTTCTTCAAAGAAGCCAATCCCGTAACCACGGCTCAAGTTCCGTAGCAGGAAAACTTCCTTGCCTTCCAGCGACTTGTCCTTTTCCGCGTTCCAATAATCGCGCAGGTCGCGCACAAATCGGGCTTCGCTTTCTTGCAATCCGGGCGGGACCATCTGGGCTTTGTCCGGCATTGCTACCAGAAGCGGTTGGTACAAATGGCGGTCGAAGTGAATCCGCGGCAGGCCGGCATTCTCCTGCTGATAAAGCCGCTCTTGCTCCGCAAGTAATCTCTGTACTGCCTCGATCAAGTGTTGTTCCGAACGAGGCACTCGAACCACATATGCGGCTTTTTCTTCGCTTATGCCTTGCGGCCGGAAGTTCAGGTTAGGGTCCTCTTTGCTCAGCAGCCGATAAATCATCGTCCGCTTGTCCCACTGCTCGCGACGAGTCTGATAGAACTTGTCCAGGTAACGGCAGAGGAGCCGGGTCACCGCTTCCTGGAGACGGGTGCGGTCAGCCCAGGTCTGCGGGCGGAGGACGGAATCCTCCGCGACAATCGTGCAAGGCACTTGAGCGATAATCTGGCGCGGCGTTTCAGGCAGGATGAGCAGATTTTTCAGCCCCTTGCGCTCTTTGTACGCCAGCAGGTCAAGATAGGCTTGCTGCCAGTCTATGAAAGCCAGACTCTCCGGCGGGATGGGACACGCCGATTGGGCCGACTGCACTGCGGCCGCCTGCAAGCCGGCTCTGGTGCTTTCCAGGGCGTGCACATGGACGGATACATCCACCTGCACCGACAGATCGGGGTCGGGCGTCAAGACCAGGGTGGCTTCGGCGGCAAAGTCGCGCCCCTCCGGCGGACGCGGCACGACCAGGCCACGCTGCAAAAATCGTTCGTTGGCCCACACGAACAGGGGCAGTTCGATCGCCGGTTCGACTTCCACGCCCTCGCGTTCGAGATAATCGCGGAATTGCGCCATGTAGTTGGCGCGCACCGCAAAGATGTTCAGCGTCTCTAGCAAGCGCAGGTGTTTGGGGTGCTCGCCAGACAGGGCCGCACTGCGCTTGAGGCTCAGGTCTTTGCCTTTCAGCCGCACGCCGCGGCCGAACAGTTGAATAATTTGCGAACCTTCCTGCCGCCCGATGTTCAAGAGGCCCATGCTCGCCACGCGCCAGGAATTCCAGCCTTCCATGAATTTTTTGGCGCCAATCAGGACGTGGAGGGCCGAATGGGGACGATTGACACGCTCAAAGAGCGAACTGCTGATGGCGTCCTGTTCCAGCACAATTTCCGGAGCATTCGCTTCGACCAGTTTCTTGAATTCGGAAGTGTCGCCAATGTAGATCAGGCCAAAGTAGTCCTCGGCGCCAGCGGCTTTCAATCCCAATTCGCCAGCGCTGCTTTTGATGTCGCATAGGTGCAGGCCGCCAGGGGCAGAGGCATGGAAAATGCGCTTCAGAATGTCGTCGTAGAGTGCCGACGGCCTATCGGTGAAACCAGCCTCGCGCAGGAAAGGGAAACGCCCGGCAAAGATGTCTTGCCCATCGGGGGAGACCAGGCCCGTCTTGCCTTTCAGGACGCTTTGGATGGTCTTGACCGCCCAGGAACGGTCACTCAGCACGCGGTGCAGAAAACGCGCCACGGTCAGCACATCGCTGCGCGGCTGTCTGTTTTCGGTATAGATGGCGTTGACCGTGCTGCCAACGAACACCCACAGCGGTTTTTCCAGGTTGTAGGGACGAAGTCCATCAACATATTCCTCATACAGCCGCACCTGTTCGTAGAACGAAAGCAGGTTGCCGAGCAGTAAGGTGTCTGTTTTATCGGCCTGGGTTTCTTCTTTCAGGTTGAGAATGCGGAAGTCCTTGCCGAAGCCATCGCCGTAAAAGTAGCGGTAGGAATAGTCGAAGAGGATGGCCTTGCCATATTCGGCGGTAAGGGGATCGT
>Ga0123519_10000407_pt1 | contig 76292 bp, 99 predicted proteins | sample YelNatPaOPRAMG02_FD_87396 | JGI IMG/M metagenome (GOLD analysis project Ga0123519, IMG submission 87396) | Hot spring microbial communities from Yellowstone National Park - Yellowstone National Park OP-RAMG-02 (version 2) | ecosystem: Environmental > Aquatic > Thermal springs > Hot (42-90C) ...
ATTGATTTGGTCAGCAGAAAAGCATAAGCAATACTTCGACTATGGGTATTATTATGGATTCAGAGTTAAAGATATCAGAAAAGTAACACCTAAAACTTTGGTAAATATTGTGACTGAAAATCACACATTCTGTTTGCCATATTGTGCTACACACAATACTGTTTGGTTATTCAAAGATAAACCAGTAGCTAAAGATCCAGATTCTCTCAAACCTGGAGATCCAGAGCCAGCTATTTATGATGTTGTAGTTGGAGCTGGAGAGCCTAGAGGAAAGATGTTTGTAATGACTAGAGGAAAAGCAATATTTGGAGTTCAGAAGCCTTGGTTCCATGAGTACTTTTTGAAAGATGATAAATACTTCAAAGATTGGACTAGGATAGTTGTTAGAGGAATTAGAGCACAGAAGATAGACCCAACAACTAAAGAACCAATAAAGGGAGAATATGAAACACTATGGAGAACTATGATACCTAAGGACCAAATGCCTTATGCTATTAGCAAGAGAGCTAGAGAGAAGAATTGGAAGCCATCTAAAGACAACAAGTATCCATTTCCTAAGGATTGGGCTCAGAAGAAGTTCCCTGAAGAGTTCAAAGCATATGAAGAATACTTGAAAACTTTGAAACTTTCTGAAGAGTTGAACAAGGTTAAGTTTACTTTATCACAGCACTCATGGAAAGGACCTGAACATGTTAGAGGAATGGCAATTAGACAGTGGTATCTATTCATTGATGACAGAGGAAAGGGATCTGTTAGAACATTTAGACTTGAAAGTGTTCCTCCCTTTGATGTCCAGATTCTAGCATGGGATGAAGGTAGAGATGATAGAAAGTATCTAGACTGGAGTGGAAAGACCAAGCCAATGAGTAGGTTCAATCCAAACAAGGAACTGTATGGTGAAATGGTTATACTTCAGAAAGGAACAGTAGACTATAGTACTACTAAAGAAGAAGGTAGAGAAGTGATAACACTAAAGTTTGGAGAAGGACAGTTCCTGTCCAAAGAATGGAAACTAGAACAGGAAGAAGCTGAAAGTGATGCTTATACACTTTACAAAGTAGAGAAAGAAAACTTAGAGAAAGAATATGAATTTGTGTATCATTTGCATTGTGTCCAATCAAAAGATAAATGCCATCATGACATTAGGATTAAGATGGATAGCTATCTTGATGAATTCAACTTATATGGAGATATCAGAGAACTCAAACCTGGAGAAGAAGTAAATGCTAGAAGAAAGACATGCCATGAGCCTGAGAAGTGGTTCCTCAAAGAAGGAACAGACATTGAGAGACCTTTGGGAGATATTATGACTTGGGTAACAGTAATAGATCATGGAAAAGCTAAGATAATAGAAAATACTCCAGACTTTCTGAATCTAATTCTAAACAGTAAAGATTTCAACAATGTGCATCTCATAGCTAAGAGAACAGATGGACAGTGGATATTCAGAAGAGAGATAGAAACAAGAGGACTATCGACTGGAGATCCTCTTCATGGTAAACCATACTCTCCATTCATTGTCCAGAAGAAAACAACATGGAACTATTTCAGAGTCTATATCTATGATCCAAAAGAGTTCACTAGAAGTGAACCATTGGAGAAGGTCAAGAAATATCTTCCAGAGTTGAAGATACCAGAAGGAGTCAAAGTATATATTGGATTGTATCCAGTTCCTGGTCAGATACACCATGCTAGAGTTTTCATGGTAGATTTTCCAGATACATGGAAAGAAGAAGATGCATTCAGATGGATTAGAGAGAACAAGCTACCTCAGTTTGAATCTGTAATGATTAGAGAGTATAAGAAATGAGTAGAGTTGAGTTACTAGTCCAACTCTCTAAGCTTTTATGCAAAGATTGCAAGGAATCAGATTATGACTTATGTAAGTCCTGTTCAGCATACAACTTGGTCAATACTCTTTTAGAGAAACATTCATAAGTCTAAAGGATAGGATACTCTATTGGTGTTCAATATGTCTGAATCTATACTGCAAGAGAGTCTTGCTGAAAATACTGAGCTAAGGAAGAAACTTTCCGAACTAGAAAGAAGGATCGAAAGTATTGAAGGTTTCCACTCTAACATCCAAATATTGTCTGAGAAGCCTATGGTTATAACTGGAGTTCTAATCTCAGAAGGAGTCTGGAAAGGTATAAAGTATGATTACAATGAAATGAAGAAAGCACTTGACAAGTTCAAGAATCTGCCAGTTAAAGCGATGCATAGCAAATCAGATGAGTTTGGAGATAAAGAACTTGGAAAGGTTATTCAGGTAGGGAAAGATGATCTACTCAAAGCTCTAACCTTCAAAGCTGAGATAACTGATGAGAAAGCTCAACAACTAATAAAAGATGGAGTATTCAATGCAGTATCTATAGCTGGAAGTTTCAAAGAACTTACAAATGAGACTCCTCCAGTCGGTATGGGATATGAACCACTGGAAGTATCTCTAACTGGTTCTCCAGCATGTAGCAATTGTTATATCTTTAGTGTAGAAGAACTCTCTAAGAGCTTTGAAGAGAAAGCTTTAAGTAAAGATGCAACTCCTAAAAATGTAGGTGAACAAAATATGTCAGTAGAAAGTAAAACTCAGGAAGTTAAAGAAACCAAACCACAAGAAGATCTTGTAGAGATCAAAGAGAACCAGGTTCTTGTTACACCTGAAAACTTTGAAGAACTTGCTGAAGATTCAGAGTTTGATTTCCAAATAGTTGGAATGGACAATCTAACTCAAGAACTAGCTAAAGCAGTGAAGAAAAAAGCAGTAGTTAAAGTTCCTGGAAATAAATATCCAAAGGTTGCTTTGAAAGGAACCAAGAAAGGTGGAAGACCAGTATTGAAATATCCATACTATTATGGTTATCCATACTACTATTACTATGGATATCCATACTATGAGTACTATGGTTATGGTTATCCAAGCTATGGAAGTCTTGAAGAAATCCTCGATGTCCTTGAACTTGCAGAGAACTATAGAACATTCATGAAGAAATGTATGAAGGAAAAAGGAGGAGGACCTGATGCTCTCAAGGAATGTGCTGCTGAGTGGAAGAAACAACAGAAAGCTGAAGAAGAACAGAAACCTAAAGAGGAAGTTAAACTAGAGAAAAAAGAAGAAGTGAAAGAAATGAATAACAAAGAAGAGCCCAAGACAGAAACTAAACAAGAACTAGCTAAGATAAAGTGCCCAGTATGTGGTAAAGAGTTTCCAGACAAGAAAGCATTCTTGAAGCACTGGAAAGAGGAACATGAAGAGAAGTATGGAGCATACAAGCTTATCAAGAAACTTATAGTCCAGGAAGGGCTCATACCTACTTTCAAGCATGTCATTGAACTAGCTGGAGAAGAAACTGAGGAAGAGAAGAAGGAAGCTCCTAAGAAACTTACCCCTGAAGAGATTGCTGAAGCAATAATCAGGGAGTCTAAGAAATGAGTGAAAACTTAGAAAACATCCTACTTGAGAAGCTCAGACCTCTAATCAAACAGATCTTCAAGGAAGAACTTGAAGCTCTGAAGACAGAAAAGCCATCATCCCCTCTTTTGTCTGTTTCACAACCTGAAAGTACCAAGCTGTCCGAAAGCTTGGAAGACAAGATAAATAGAGTAGCTGATTTTATTATACAACACAAAAGAGAACTTGGCTTCTAAGGGACAAGACTTAAGTATTCCATAGGTCTCTTCTTTCTTGGTGGTTTAGGATGGAAACCAAGATAGAACAACTTCAATTGCTGCCAAGTCAGGTTGAAGCTATCACACCAAAGAACATAGCTGATATTATCCTTGAGATCAGACGTGAGAAAGCAGTATGGGCTCAACTGTACAAAGAGAACAGAGATCTAATGAAGAATGGTGGGGACTATGTAATATTCCCAAAGAAAGCTTCTGGTATAACGGTCCAAGAGAACATGACTGCTCTGCAGTCTCTAAATGCTTCTAACATAACTTACAGTGCAGTAACAATATCAATTGCAAAGCATGGTATTGGGATAGGAATAGCTGGAGAATCAATTAGGAAAGCAATGAGAGATGTTGTTGCAGACCAGATTAGAGAAGCTGGACTTGTATGGTCAGATCTGGAAGATAGACTTGCTCTCCAAGCAGTCTTCCCATTAGCTACTACAATAGTAGCAGGTTCTTCTACAGTTGCTGCTGCTGGACCAATTGTTGGAATCTACTATGCATCCTCGAATGTAGCAAGTATTATAAATACTTCAACTAGTGGATCCATTGTCTTCTCTGGTGCTGGTAATGGAACATGCTCATACTGGTATGTTCCAAGTGGTGTTGTTACAGTACCAACTTCAGGTTCAATAACTGCTAAAGATGTAGTAGTTGCAAGAGGAAAGATGCAGAACAACATAGTTTCTCCAAGTGTTATAATGAGTCCACCTGAAAGACTTGTAGATATAATCTATGACCCAGCTGCTAAATTCATAGAACAAGCTAAGTCGATTGGTGAAGGTGTACCATATAACTTCCAGATTGGAAAACTGTGGGACATGAACTTCATAGTTTCAGGTCGTGTTCCAAAGCTTGGTGTAGTTCTAATAGATCCAAACTACTTTGGATACAAAGTTATCAGAGAAGACCTCAGACTCCAGAGAGATGAAGTAACTGGAATGAAACAGGATGCTTTGTTCTACTGGGGATTCGGAGAATTCGGATATGGTAATGTAACAACTGATGCATATGGTGTTGTCTATCTTACTGGAACATTTTCAGTAAGTGATGTGACAACTGTCTTCTACAAGAATCCATGATAGCTTCCCTATTTCGTATACCCTATACCTCTTTGAAGGTATAGGGTTTATATCTTTCTTTCTCCCTTTCTTGTTCTAGGTGTATAATATGTGGACAAATGCTGAAATAGTTAGGAAGATTCTCGGTTTGACAGTTGATGAAGTATCTGATGATGACCTAGAATACTATATAGAAGATGCTCAGAGAGACATCTTCAACCAGATAACAGAATACCATGAACATGATAGACTAATAGGTTCAATAGATGGAATAAATACTGTTTACAAGTTTAACTATCCATATTTGGCAGATAGTGATTTTGATGGTGTCCCAGACATAAAGGTATATGTCTGGGTTAAAGATTCAATAGCTGGTCAAGCATTAGTTACTACAATAGATCTTTTGAACAACAGAGTAACACTTTATGCTGCTCCAAGTTCTAATGCTAGTCAGGTTACTGCCTGCTACTATACCTATCCTTCACTTATTGATACTAACAGACTCCCAAGGATAACAGGTCTTCTAGCTGCATACTATTATGCTATGTCTGAGTTTGCTCTAATACCTGAACAGTGGTTCCATGGTGCATACAGGTTCACATTTGAGAAACAGTTCAATAGATTGTTAGATGAATACTATAGAGAAGTTCAGACACTAATTAGGAGAGAGCATAGGATGGGAACATTTGGTGTAGTAGAATACTATCCAGCTACTATTGTCATGGGATCTGTACCTTCAGAATATTACTATTATGTTCCTCCAACCTAAGGAGAGATAGATATGAGATTTACATCTCTTAGGAAGACAATGAGAAAATATGGGGAAGAAGCTCAGTTGAAGAAGAGAATAGAGAAGAAAGTAGACTATCAGACTACTTTTGACTATTCTGATCCAGTTCTAATAATAGGACAGTTTTTACAGATTATGCCTTATGATGTACAGTATTCTCCGTTTGGAAGAACTCAGACTGGAGACTGGCTTGCAACTTTCAAGCCAGAAACTGACATTTCAGAAGGAGACCTGATTATTTTGAATGGAGATACTTTAGAGGTCCAGAATGTAATACTCAGAAAACATGCTGGAAAGACAATATATATAGAAGCATTGTTGAGGAAGAAACAATGATAGAAGTTTCAGTCTCTGGTCTAGAACAGTTACAGTCTCTAATAGGTAGACTTTCTTGGTTGCCTAGCTTGAAGGACCAGATTGACCAGATATTCCATGATGTTATGTTAGAGTTCTACCAGAGTATTCTCCAGGATCCATACATTCCAGAGAAGTATAAGAAAGGAATAATATATGTATGGCAGCCTGGTCTTTTCATTATTACTTATTTTGTAGAACCAGAGTGGAAAAAGAAAGAACAGGAAGGAAAGCTAACTAGAGTAGAATGGGTAGTCTATAGATGTATTAAAAGAGGATATTGGGGAGGAGAAATGAAAGGAGTTCCAGAATATACTGAAGCAACATATATTGAAGATAAGTGGAATGCTGAAAAAGACACATACATTAATATGCTCAAAGAGAGAATAGTATCTTTGATTAGGAGTGTGTTGACAGTATAATGTCAAGCTTTGAAAATATCAAATTAATGCTTACTAATAGTATAGATACTTGTCTGAAACCTTATGTTGGTCTTTCAGGAAGTATCTCTTTTTCTGGAACTGTCATCCAGACTTTTGTTCCTCTTGCTTCAAGTATCAGTACATTGGAAATATATTCTGGAGGAGGACAGTTTACTGTTAGTTTCCTGGGTGCAACACTTCCAATTTCAAATCCTGGTTGGATACCTATAGCACAGAATATTCAAGTTACAAGTTGCCAGGAATATACTATTTCAGTCTGTGGTTCTGGAACTATAGGGACTGGAAATATATACTATGGTGGGACATGTAGCTTGGGATTTCCAATAGCTTTCAGAGCACACTGTGGAGATATTGCTGTTCCAGTATATAGTTTTGAACTTATAGACATTCAGGATTTGCCTAAGATTGCAGTTGAGTACTGGGGAAGAACTAGAATTGTTACTGAATATCTCTCAGGGCATATGCTTGTTGAAGATACTGTATCATTGGAAATATATTCAAGATATCCAAGTGAGATAGATACAATAGTTTCTATCTTGGAAGAATACTTCAAAGAAAACTATGAATTTCCAGGTCTTCTACATGTTGACATCGTAGGGATAGAACCAATAATGCTAACAAGAGAAGAAATATTCACTAGAAGAATTAGACTAAGTTTGCTGAGGAGAGTATAGAAAGTAAGGTTTAAGTGTTAGATACTTCAATGTTTTGTTTAGGTGATTGAAATGGCAAGGTATCTAGACCTAACTGCTACAGCTGTAGACACTGGCACAATAAATATCAACTTTCCAACTAGAGCAGAATTTAGGATTAGGAAGGAGTATTTTGAAGACTATATTCTAGGTGGAGGAAGATTTGATGCTGTTAGAGGTCTAACTAGAATCCGACCAGAACTAACTATTGAATATGAACCTGCTGGTTTCGTACTTCTACAGAAAGCAACTCAAATGACAGTTCCACAATATACTGCTAGAGTTAATGTAGATGGAACTAACATATCTGTCCAAGGTGCACTTATAGATACTTGGGAAATAACATGTGAAGAAGGGAGAGCTGCAGTAGTCACTATGGGGTTGGTTGGAACTCTCCAAGCTTCTGATGCTCCTGTCCAGGTTTCTCCCAACTTCAGTCTAACAGTTCCAACAATATCTAATAGCAATGTTACTATTGGAGGTTCAGCTGCAAATGTAAATAGATGGAATGTTAGAGTCAACAACAACTGTCAACCACTGTATTATGGAAATACTGTTCCAGCTACTATTCAAGCTCAAGCTTGTCAGATAACTGGAAGACTGAGATTCCTCCAGTATCAAATTCCAACTGAAGGGACAATAGTAATTAATACTCCAGCAGGAACAATTACTCTATCAGGAGTCAAGTTTGAAGAAATACCTCCAAGTGCTAGAGGATGGGAAGTCCCAGAGACTGAAGTATCTTTCAGAGCAAGTTCAATAAATGTAACTACATCAAACTACAACTAGTGATAGGTGATGATAGACAAACTTAAAGGAATAAGTGGAACAATAAGCACAGACCTTCCAGAACCATTTAACAAAATAGTTGTCAAGACACCTTCTGCTAAGGACAGGTTTGAATCTTATCATGATTTTAAGAGATTACCATACTCTCAGGATCTACCTGAAGATATGAGACTTGCAGAGCAGTCTAAGCTTCTAGCTTGGCACATGATAATAGAACCAAAAGTAACTTTTGAACAGTATCTAGAAATGGATGACATGGTTGTTAATGTTATTACTGGGAAAATACTGAACTGGTATAACAATCAGATGCAGGAATATATGAAAGAACTAGATTTTTTACCAGTGAGGAGAGGTTCCTCTCAGACACCTTCTACTTCTTCTTAGAGAACTGTAATTATGATGTGGACAAGGCTATGGAAATCTTTGAGAAGTATAATGACACTACTCTCCTATGGCTAGCAAGAAAACTTAGAGAAAAACAGAGAGAGATTTCAAAGGAATCAAGTCCAGGAGTAGTTGAAGAACGTAAGGAGGTATTCTTTAGATGAGTACTCCAATAAACATTGCTATTACTTTGACACTTACTCCTCCAGAGAATCTTGCACAGGTTACTCAACAGTTTACTGATTTAGCTAATGCAATAGAGAAGATAAGAGGAGTCCAGATACCAAGTGATGTAGTTTCTTCGTTGAGAGAAGCACAGACTGGAGCAACAGATGTAACTAGAGCATTTAGAGGTATAACACTTGAAGAGTTTGCTAGACAGATTCCTACACTCCAGAACCTTAAAGAAGTTACTGATGAACAAGCTAGGACTCTAGCTAAACTTTATGTCCAGAACCAACTGGCAGGAGGAGGAATGGAAGATCTTGCAAAGAAAGCTGCAGAAGCAGCAAGTGAACTTGGTGTTAATGAAGATACAGCTAGGAAATGGGGAAGTACTCTTGGAAGTGCAGTACCTTATGTTAGACTTGTTGGAGCATCCAATACTGACCTTATAGCAACATTTGGTGGAACAAATGCAGCTTTGAGAACAGCTATGTCCCACTTCTCTCAGTTACCTGAGACTATTGGTCTTCCTACTGAAGCTATTGGAAAGCTAGCTCAAGCTTCTCTTGAACTCCAGACCAGAGGAGACTCAGCATGGAGTAGTGTAGAAAATACTATCAGTGAAGTTGCAAACTCAACTGGGAGATCTGGAGAAGAAATAAGGACAGCATTTGAGGCAATCAATGACACTATGAAAGAATCTCCACAGTATGCTAATCTCTTTTCAAGAGGATTGGAAGAAATCCATTCTCAAATGGTTAGGACTTCACCAGAATACCTCAGGTATAGGGACTACATTAGGTCCTATCAGGCTATACTTGGTCCTCTAGGTTATGCTTTTACTCAGGTAGGATACCAGGCTTACTGGTTGGGAATTGGAGCAATGTTCTATGCTATGTCTATCAAAAGACAGGAAGCTGCTGCAGCATCACTCCAGTCCCAGATGTTGCAAGTAGTTTCAGCACATGAAAGAGTTAAAGATTCTCAGGAAGCAATGCAGAGAGCACTAGTCCAGTATGGACCAAACTCAGAACAGGCTAGGAAAGCAGCATACAATTATGTTATGGCTCAGAAACAGGTCGAACTAGAAGAGAAGCAAGTTGTAGCTGCAGCAATGCAACAGAAGGCTGCTGAACTAATGACTTATGCTACTCTAGTTCCACTCTTCATCAATGCTGCTACTTTTGGAATGAGGTTAGCTGCAGTTATAGCTCAGATGGCAGGATATCAGGTTGGGAGTATACCTGCTGCTTTAGGATATGCTGGAGCAAACACAGCAGTAGCTGGAGCACAGATGGAAGCTGGAGCAGCTACTGGTTTCCATGCTGCAATGGTTAATTTCCTTAAGAACTCATGGATACCACTTATTGGAATAGCAGCTGGTGTTGTAGCTGCTCTTGCAACTATGGCTATAATGAACCAACAGATGGCTCAAGCTGAAGCAGCTGCTAGGAGAGAAATAGAAGAGATGAATGGATCTATACAGCAACAGGTCTATCACTTGACTGGACATAGTTTGTATGATTCTTTACTTCTAACTACTCAAGCTCTACAAAGGTTCAGATCATCCCTGGAGGAACTCCCTACTAGAGCAATAGAGATACCAATTAGAGTCCAAACTCCAGAAATACCTGAAGCAAGAGTTGAGAGAGTTACTGTTCCAGTCCAAGCTCAAGAAGTTACTGTTAGACCTAGAGTTGAGATGCCAAGATTTGAAGTCCCCCAGATAACAGCTGAAGTGAGTGTGCAAACTTTGCCACTTCCTAGAATTGAAGCTCCTAAAGTAGTTGGCACTTTAGAATTTCAAGTACCAAAGATTCCTGAAGTTGAAATTCCAAGAGTCCAGGTCCCAGTTGGAGAGATACCAGAAAAGACTATCCAATTGAAATACAAAGTCCAGAGACCAGAACTTAACCTTCCAACATCTGTCCAAGTCCAGATACAATATCTTGAAGCTAGAGCACATCAAGAGATCCAACAGTTGGAACAGAAGATAGTCCAGAAAGTAATTAGAGCAGAGATACCTTCTGTCCAAGATCAAATTCAGAACATTAAACAGAGACTTGTTCCCGTTGAAGTACCAAATGTTCCTAATGTAGAACAGACTATTTCTCAGAGACTAATTCCAGTAACTATTCCTCAGATTAGACCAATAGAACAGAACATTGTCCAAAGACTTCAAGGAGTAAGGATTCCTCAAGTCCCTAAGCAGATACAGAATATTGAACAGAGAATAGTCCAAGCTAGGATTCAAGCAGTTCCAAATGTTTCTCAATTAGTTATTCAAAGATTAGTTCCTATAAGGATTCCAACCTATCCAGAAAGTACCCAAGTTGTCAGGCAACAACTTATGGCAGTTAGGATCCCTCAAGTAACTTCTCAGATTCAGAATATTCAGCAAAGATTTCAGCAAGTTAGGATCCCAGAAGTTAGACCTATTACTCAAAACATAGTCCAAAGACTAGTAAGTGCAAGAGTTCCAGAAGTTAGAAGCTATGAACAGACTTCAAGGCTTAACCTAGTTCCTAGTGTAGGAAGATTTGAAGTTCCTCGTAGAATCTTAGAATTAATTCCTAGAGTTGGAGAAATAGTTCTAACTCCCAGGACCTTAACTGTAAATCCTCAAGTCCAAGAGTTCCAACTTTCATCTAAGAATGTTCAAGTACTTCCTATAGTTTCTCAACCAAGATTCAGAGGAGCATCTGTACAAGTTACTCCACTTCTAACCCAGACAAGGTTCACATTTCCAAGACATACACTTTCAGTTTCTCCTCTTCTAGTTGGACAACCAATTGTTAGACCTAGGATACAGACAACTAGTTTGGAAGGACTTGGACTTCCAGTATCTCTTAGGACAACAAGAGGTCAGGTTTTCTTTGTAAACATCCAGTTCCCAAATATGGTAGTCAGAGGAACTAATGACATAAATCTTATAGCTCAAGCAGTAGAGAAGGTTATAGTCAAACAGTCAACTCTAACTGGGATGAGATATGCCTGACATACCCAAAGGATACTTGAGAATAGCAGGATATCCAGTTGATAGTGGAAACTGGACTAGTAGAGTTGATGTCTGGGGTAATGAAGCAGTCTTAAAGTCTAGTTCAAGTATTCCAGTTACATTGAACCAGGTAGTTACAGTAGATTATGTGTCTGGAGGAAATATCACTACTCTAGTTTCTAATGGTATAGTCAATAGGATAGAGGCTAGAGAAGAAGGATTTGAAAAGACATACGAGTATACTGTATGGGGAAAAGAATATGTTGGAAAGTATAGACTGTCATCTGAAACTGGAACTATCCAACCTGCTACTCTCAAGTTGCAGAACTACATGACAGCAATTGGTCTAACTCCAACCTTCTACAATCTTTCTGGAGTGACACTTGCACCAAATGAGATGGCAAATCAGTATATTTCTGATATTGTTGATGAGATATGTAAACCAGCAACTATACACTACTACTTCAAGACAGATGGTAGTCCAGTTTTCTTCGTAGGAACAATATCTACTGTTAGTATTTCAACTCAATTGACTGAGAAAGAAAGGAATGAAGATTTAAGTAAGGTATACAACCAAATCCTAATAGATACCAACTACCATCCTGTTAATGAAAACTTTGATTTATTTACTGATACTGTTTCTGGAAATTTCAGGTGGAAAATACCAACAATGTGGACTAGCTGGTATTCTCTTTCTAGTGACACAATTACAAAACTGATTGGTAGCATCTCTCTCAAAGCTTCTAGCATTGAAGCTCGAGTTACACATAATCCAACACTCAGAAGGGCAGGAGTTTTAGGATTTGATTCATGTGACTTAGGAGCTTTCGTTAGGATTCCAACGTCTTCTACTCTGACAGCTTCTTCTTTTACTGGTTTCTTTGTAGCTATAGGAAGTTCTCTGAACCCAGGAAGTTCACAAGGTATATCTTCTGTAGATTTGAGAGTTAGAATACTTCTTGGTCCAGATTCTCTAGAAACACCAGATGAAGATAAGAGATATCTTGCAACAGAAGTCCACATAACAGCCAATACATTTCTAACATGGAATAGCATTAGTTTAGACAAAGAAGCTTTTATTACTAAAAATAAGATCAAAACAGAAGAAATGTCTAGCACTACTCTAAGTTATCTACATTTCCAGATTGAAAGTTCTACAATATGGACAGCAGTTCTAAATCATACAACTGAAAAGTTCACATTTTGGTTTGACCAAGGATACCTTACAGAATATGCTTCTACATTAATTGTAGATTTAGATTCACAGAGCAAGTATGGTATCAGAGAACTTGCTCCAGAAGAGTTAGGTTCTGAGCCAGCTTCTGCAAAGAGTTATAATGATTTGGTAGCTAAAGGTAGAAGTCTCCTAACACCTAAACCAGAACAGTTCTATTCAAGAGTTGAAGTCCCAGCTACTCTGAGTCTTCTTACACTTGGGAATGCTTACACTCTGAGCTACGGAAGTACTCTCATAACAGGAATGGTGACTGAAATCCAACTTGATGTCCCAGAGGATGAAATGCCATCCTGGATCTATACTTTCTCATCAAGTCCAGAATATCCATCCAGGACTAAGCTATATAAGAAACTTGAAAGGTTAGATACCGAAGTTAGATATCTCTTGAATACTTCTCCTTCAGCAAGAATGCCATCTGAAGCTAGGATCATTCCCTATATTGTAGCTGGAGTTGTTTCGACAGATTCTAGTTACATCAATGCAGGATACATCTACACTTTCCAAGCTAACCAGATCGAACAGATTGGAACTATTGGAACAATAGGGAATATTGGATCCTTCAATGCTGACTACATTGGGAACATTAGCCAGATAGGGACTATAGGTAACATTTCAACAATGAATGTATATAGTATTGGAAGTATTGGATTAATCAATACAATAGGTCAAGCTAACTTTGGATATGTTGGAAACATTGGAAGTATAGGGTACATAGGTAGCATTGATAGAATGAGTGTCAATAGAATAGACAACATCAATAGTATTTCTAATATTACATATGCTGCTATAGTCGAAGCTAATGTTCAGAACATTGGTAATGTACAGAACATGACTGCTGCATACATTAATGTTACAAACATGGCTACTCTTGTTTCTGCAACCATAACTAATGCTTATGTTACTAATATTAGTAATATCAATACTTTGAATGCTAGCAATCTATACGTTTCAAATATTGGTTCAATAAACACAGCATACATTACCAATGCTAATATAACTAACATTAGTTCTCTATCTTCAGCAAGTATAGGGACAGCATATATATCAGTTATCCAGAATGTTGCTACTCTAGTAGCTACTACTGCTAATATTACTCATATAGGAAATGTCTCAGACTTAACTGCTACTCAGGCAAACATTACAAACATATCTGGTGTTACAAACTTAACTGCTACTACAGCTAATGTTACAAACATAATTGCTTCTTCAGCAACTATAACTTCTTCAACAATTGGAAATGTTATAGCAACTAATGCCCAATTGAGTGGTTCAATTAAGACAGATAAGATAGTTGCTTTGACTACTCAGATAACTATTGGAAGTTCTGGTCAGCAGGTATACATTCCAGTCCCTTCAACTATAATCAATTTGTATGGTACTTCTATCCATATGTCCTGGGGAACAGTTGACACTGTTCTAATTGGAACTATTTCAGCTAATAGCATCAATTTCAACATTGGAACTGTCCAGACATTCTATATTGGAAGTGCCTCTGCTTCTGTTATGAACTTCAATATTGGAACAATAAGTAATGTCAATATTACTGGAGTAGCTTCTGGGAACCAGATGTCTTTCTCTTCTGCTACAATAGGAAACATCAATATCTCAAGTATAGGAGTAATCCAAACACTTTCTGTTACTTCAGGGACTCTTGGGCAGCTAAATGTTACTGGTATAGGTCATATTTCAATATTTGATTTAGACGCTGGAACTATAGATTCAGCTCTCATTACTGTTGGAACCTTGAGCAATGCTACTATAACATTTGAGAAAGTTGGAAGTTCTTACATTTCAATCAGTACAATAGATTCTTGCACTATAACGTTTGGAACGATAAGTAGTTTGTTTGCAGTTTCTGAGAATGTTAGCACTTTATCTATTACTTCTTATGGAAGTATTGCATTTGCAACTATTTCTGCTGCTGGAATAGGTGGGCTGTGTGTATCTTCTGGAACTCTTGTCTCTTGTACTATAACAAGTGGACAGATAGGAGCTCTTTCAATTACTTCTTCAACTATAAACCAGCTTGAAATAACAACTCCTCTAATAGGTCAAGGAGTCATTAGAGCTGACAACATGATATTCTTGCCTTACAACTGGATACCAAATCCAAGCTTTGAAGTTGTTGATTCTTCTGGAATTTTAGTTGATTGGAGAGGAGTAACTAGAGTGTCAGGAGGGAAAAACAGTAACTATTCAGGAGCAGTCGCTTCTGGCTCTTTTGCTTGGGCAAATGCTACTATTAGAACAGAAGGAAATGAAATTTGGAGATACAAAGGATATTCCAAATCTCAAACTACTCATTATTTTGTTTTAAAGATCTTAGATTCTGATTACAATCCGATTTCTACTCTTTTCTATCCTTTAAGTTCTTCAACAGACTTTGCAGAAAGAACTTGGCAAGCTTATATTTCCACTGGAGCATACTGGATGGTCCCAGGTTTATATTCTCTTGGAACTTTCGATCTACTTTCATTAAGTAAAGATGTTGGCGCAATAAACATTGGAGATGGACAGATAACTGCTCAAAAGATTGCTGCTGATGCAGTTACAACTTCAGCTATTCATTTTGATCCATTGGGTAGTGATCCTAGTGATAAAGTATTGACATTATGGTATAATACAATTGCTGACCAACTAAGATTTGGAGATGCTTTTGGGAATGTTGGATATATAAAGAGATATCCAATAACAGAATACAGTAGTCCACCAGAAAATCTTCTACCAAACCAATGCTTTGAAACGGATTTAGATGGAGATGGAATACCAGATTTCTGGTCATTTGGGTGGGAGTCTGGAGGTTCTGGAAATCGTGGCTTGACGACTGGTGCTTTTAAAGGAGCAAACTGTTTTTACATAACTAATACTGCCTCAGCTGGTTCTGGAGTTCTACGTTCATCTTACATTCCAGTTGTTGGTTCAAGGAAGTATCTTCTCAGTGGTGCTGTGAAGCTTTCCTCAGGTTCATACAGCAAGAGTTGGTTGTTTGTTGAATGGTTTGATAGTAGTAAAGCATATATTAGTTCTTCAGTCATTACAGCAACTGTAGGGACATCTTGGAGTATTCTGAGTGGAGTATTTGAAGCTCCTTCGAGTGCTAGGTATGCAAAAGTTGGATGCCATTCAAGAGATTATTACAATTCAGTTTATTTTGATGAATTAACATTCAGTGAAATGAGAGCTTATTTCAATCCTCAGAAAAATTATATTTTTCCACCATTTGCTGAAGCAGATAGGTCCTACGAAGGGATAGCACAGTATTATGCACATGCAACTTATATCAAGGTCGAGAGGACTGTGAGAGTAAGTGGAATTCGAGAAGATCAGTATAGTACAGGTGGAGTCACAGGACAATATATTGGAATCTATGCAGATGACGGTACTGGTTATCCAGGCAAGAGATTGTGGAGCTATGGTCCATTTACTTGGAATGGTGGTTGGCAAGAATTTACTATAGATCCTCCATTGACATTAGAACCGGGTATCTATTGGCTAGTTCACTATAATTCGAATGCAGTAACAAATAACATAATGAGAGCTGTTAAGTTTTTGCCATTGTTCAGTACATCAACTGCTCAGCTTGTTGGTGGGTGGAGTGTATATACTACAAGTGGATTGACAGATCCATTTCCATCTGGAGGAGCTGTTAGACAATCAGTACATGAGATTGGTTTAGTGATTGCTAGCTGATTGTAGTAGAAAGTTTCAAATAACTTTCCACCATACTTCTCCATGTTCTTTTTCATAATTATATAAACCAAGTTGGAGAGCATCTACAAGGTCATCTCCAGACTTGCTGTTCCAGTTGTACATCCTAAGTTCTTGGATTAGGTCCTGATATATCTGTGGAATCTTTACCTTTCTCTGGTGGAATAGTAGTCTCATGTGGGACTGCATCTGAGTCTTCTTATATTGGAAAGGAACTGGTTCTACAGCTATCCCCTTAGCTTCAAGTCTCTGGTTCTCTCCAGCATTCTCAGCATCAGCATATACTGTTTCAACATTGAAGTGTCTACATATCTCTAGTATTTTCTGATGAATGTCTTCAAACTGTTCTCTCCTCCACTGGTCACAGTACAAAACTCTGTAGATATCATTCACTTTCTGAAGTATGACAATTGCTGTATAGTGCTCGAACCCCCAATCAAGTCCTGCAACTATCCTATTATTTCCATCTGGTAGGAACTGTTCTACATCCTTTACACAATCTTTCAAAGCATCAAATTCGACTACTCTTTCAGACTTCAATAGATATGGTTTTCCTTCCCAGAAGACTTGTCTAACTTCTTCTGGAAGACTTTCTGCTTCTTTAAGTTTCTCAACTGGAATCCTTGGGCAGTCTGATGCTTTCCAGTTGAATCTTTTCCAGTCTGGATATTCTGTAGTATCTTGGAATATGTTTACAAATAGAGAAGCAGCATCCATAGGTGTTCCACTCAATATAATGATGTCTCTTTTCATTCCACTAGTTATTCGTAATGCATCCTGGATTAGGAAATCTCCAGCTAAGACAGCTTCATCAATTAATACTACCTCAGCATGGATCCCTTGTATAGCTTTTAGACTATTAGGTAGTGCCCGAATTTCAGATCCATTTTTGAATTTAGTTATAGACTGTAAAGGCTCTCCTTCTATTTCATCTTGGATGTACTCATGGTCTAATGCTTCTCGACAATAGTCATATAGATATTTGGCTTGGGACCTACTACCAGATATGATAATTACTCTGATGGGATCCTTCTCTATTTTTGAAACTACTATAGAGAGCCACAGAGCTATTACAGCAAGAAGTCTTGTCTTTCCAGTACTGGCAGCAGCTTGGATGATTATCCTCTTGCTACCAGATTGTATACTCTCTAGTATCTTCTTCTGGTATTCATAAGGTTCAAATTTGAAAATATCTTTGAAGAACTGAGATGGAGATTTGTACCACAGAAGGAATGTAGATGCTTTAGCTATTGGATCCAAAACTCTTCCACCTATCTAGAAACTTCTTGACAAGGTCAAGTGGGAAATCTTTCATACATTCTACAAATCTAGCTTCTAAGTTTGTTGGTTCTTCTTCTTTGAGTTTAAGTTCCTTAGACCATCTTAGAAGTTCTTCAATGATTAGTCTTGCTTCTTCAATATATTCTAGTAATAGTTTTTCATCCGACTCTTCCATTGGATCTTTCTTAAGTTTCTCAAGCATTTTCTTTCTACATATCTCCAAAGCTTCAGTAAGTTGTTGAGCTATTAGGACATCTTTCTTGATCTGAGCTTTGATAACTTCATCTCTAAACTTGCTTGATTTTACTGCTTCTTCAATGAAAGGGAGACAGTGTTTAGTGAAGTGTCTCCTAAATGCTTCCCAGCTTATTATTTCATTGTGTTGAGTAAATGCTATCCTAGATAGCTCCATATATGTCAGATGTTCTTGAAGTCTAAGTCTTTCATATTCCACTTTATGAGGAGATACGCACACTTTACATTTAGCACCCATTGTTCTTCCACCATCTATGTTCTTGTCCTTTCCTTCCATATTAAAGTAGTGCCAAGAAGATAGTTCCAAGTGTGTAATATATAGTAATAGAACAGATCGTTCTTTTATTTCTCTTTTAATATCAAGACATTTTAATAGTATAAAGCTAAGAGAATAAGACTTAATGGAAATAGAGAATTTTAAGCTATTTGTTTAATGTTCAATTCTTTAAAGACTTCATGATATTTGTTTAATAAGTCTTGTCTTGTCTTGATATTTTTGAGTAGATTATTGTAAAATCTTTTCTTAATTCTGCTTAATTGTCGTTCAATTTGCATGGTTTGAGTTTTGTCTAACTTAAACGCTGAATTGTGTCGTTTATCTGTTACTAGTAAAATGTTATTTCCATATTTTTGAGTTAAGTATTCATAAGCTATTTTTGTTATTCTTTTTGTCAATTGAATGTTTGAGTTATAAATCCAGAACAATTCTCTAGTTTTTGGATAAAAGACTAGAGCAAAATTCATATCTTGTTGAGCTTTCCCTTCTACCTTTATATATCTTGGATTATTTCCGTTCCTTAAACTTATACTGACATAGCTGAACGGTGAATTGTCAATAAAGACTTTATCTTGATAGCTTATGATATATTGATATATCTCATTAAGTCTTTTCTGAATCTTATTTCTCTTAATTTTGTAAGTCTTTAAGTGTTTTGTTCGTGCATGTATCTTTATCATATAGTTTATGTTTTTTAATTCTTTTTGCAATTGCTCATATTCGTTTACTATTTCTCTTATGTTTTCCATTTTTAATCCCAATATATACCATACTCATAACTTATTTATATATCGTATTTTCGAATTATTCGAATTTTTCGTATAGGATTTTATCCTAAAACCTTAAATTCCAATCGTTCAGTTTTCGACTAATGTTGTTTTTCCATAGTTTTAACGAAATATTTTCGAATCAAATCTTGCCAACATAAGATTCGTTTTTTGGGTTTTTTCGAAAACCTAAAATCTCATTTTACCATTAAAAGTTTAAATATTCCAATTGCCATAAGTCTTTATGTCGAAAATTGGAGAGATAAAAAATGATAAAGCAAAAATCTAAAGCCTTTTACAATATGCTTTTAAGCCAAGCTTTCGGAAATTCAACGGCTGTACTCTTAACGAACAAAAATAATAGAGATGGAAAGGCAATAATGAAACTATTGGATGGCAAGGAAACATTAAAACTAGTAGTTTTTCATGGAAACAAGCAAGGCTTTTTACCAAACACAGTTTACACATTCCATAAGCAAGAGAATAAGCCTAAGTGCTTTTCGTATTTTGGCTTATACAATAGCTGTGAAAAATGCTTAGTGGCTAAAGAATGTGAAGAAAAGGCACAAGACTTAGCTGAAGAATACGGATTAGAGACAAGCCAAGACATTTAAAACTTTAAAACCTTTAAAACTCTCTCTTTTTTTTTGTTCCATATCCAAACACTTTCAAACAGTTTCAAATATAGGATATAGTATTATCCCTTACCATAAAATCCTCTTTAGTATGTAAAAGACAAGACTTTAAAGGCTTAAAGCATGGCAACACCAAACAAAAATGTAGCATAAGAGAATAAAGTTTAAATATATCTTCTTAACCCCTTAGGATATGCGAATAAAAGGGAGATAATAAAATGTCCGAAAACATAAGAAAACTACTCGAAGGCGCTTCTAGTGAATCTAAGAGAATCAAAAAAGGTGAAAATAGAACAGTAAGTTTTTCCAAAAAGAAAATAGTCAGATTTGACGATGGTGAACAATTGAGTTATTACGATGGTTTCGAAAAATACATAGTAAAGTTTTGTGGTTCAGAATCCTCGACAGTAATAGCAACACGACTTTTAGCACTAGCAAAAAATGCTTTACAACTAGAACAACAAAAAACTCAAACAACCCAAGCACAAACACAAATACCTAAAAAGAAGTAAATAGCTATATCGTAAACGTCAATTTCCCCCTTTTTTCTATTTGTATGTTGGTGGAATTATGTCAGAAGTAAATAATCAGAATAACCAGATTAACGAATTTCTTAAACTAATTTATGATATTAGAAGTGGAAATATTCCAATAGCTGTTTATTCTAAAAAGATTCGTAAGAAAAATGTTCCACATGATATACAGCTAGTTTATGGTAAAAATCCACAATTAGCTTTATGCATTTTAGCTAAATGTTCTTATCTTAGTAAATGTTGGAATATGGATAATTTTACATGGAAAAATCCAAATAACCAAAATTGCATTAATAATGATATCTGGATAAAGAATTCTAGACAAAAAGAATTAAAAAGTTATAAAGCACTTAAAGAAATTGGTTTTTCTGAATATGAATTAACCTTAATTATTGGTATCTTACAAGACTATTACCATAAAACAAATAATTCCCAGATTAAAGAGATTTTAAGTAAACTTGTTGAATGTTCTAGCCTTAAAGGTATTGTAGTTAAAAGAGAATACCTATAAAATTCTGGATGTGTTTTTATGAAAGTTCTTCTTCAGTATTTAGATAAGAGTATAAAACCAATTCCCAGAATAAAAAGTAAATATATTGTGCTTAAAGATTCTAAGAAATTTTACAATCTCATTAAGAAATATCATAAGATAATAATATCTGTTCAAATTCTGGAGAAATAAGACATGACTTTATCTTCTATCCCAAAAGAGAAAAGAGTAGAAATAATAAAACTGTTAGATAAAGAAATCTCTATAATAGAAAGAGAAATTTCAATACTTAATTCCATGAAACAGAAATTAAAGAAAAGAATAGAATTCCTAAAAGATATAAAGAACGATAGAATACCATTAGAAAGTTATGTATCTAGAAAGGAATGCTAGGAGATATTTGTTTTAGAAATAGAAATCATAGGTTCACTGCTATATCTCCTACATTCCCTAGAAAATATAAGAAAGAAGTGATAATATGGAACTATTTAATAAGATAATGAGTATTTTCTGTTTCTTTGCTAGTGGTTTTAGTTGTGCTATGCTAGTAAATGATATAATAAATAACAATCCCATAATGGCTTTTGTATTCACATTTCTCATGTTCTTCTATTATCTTATGGGAGAAATATGGTTAGAGGGAAATGAGAATGAAAGCTAAAATAAAAAGAAATTACTTAGGAACATTTCTAATACTAATTTCTGAAAATAGAAAAGAAAAAGATGAATTACTCGGATTATGGCAGAAAATACCAGATATTACATTTGCTAAAAGAGTTCTATATCTGGAGATATACCTATTAGAATGCATAGTTTTGTAATTGAAATAAAATCTGAACAAAGAGATGATATGAATGTCTAACTTTACTAAAAGACATTATGAAGCTATAGCTCAGGTTCTAACTACTACTAAAGCTGCACTTAGCTATGAACTTAAAACTGAAGAAGAGAAAGAAGTAGCTAGAAGAGTTTTAGAAATCTTAGAAAATTCTCTAGCTAAAATGTTTAAAGAAGATAATGAAAGATTTGACTATTATAAGTTTAAAAGAGCAATAGAGTGGGAACTATAAATGATAGAATATAAGATGAAAGAACTTAGACATAGTGGAATATACCTAGAAAGTATTAATACTGAACCAAAAATTAATGTTGATATAACTATCTATGAACATGCATGGACATTTAGATTCTTTGTAGAAACTCCATATGGTAATATCTGGTTCTCTAATTCAGAAAGATTGAATACAATTATCTCTAATCTAGATATCCCAGAAGTTTCTTCACTTGTTCATGCTGTTTCTATTCTTTCCAGTGAAACTAGAAAATTAAATTTTATGGAAGATTTTGCTCGTCGTATAGAAAATAATGATGATTTTACTCAGCTATTTGATAAAGTAGCTAAATCAATTTATTTATCTTATATCCACAAATTGTATAGATATGCTGAAAGTGAGTATTATGAAAAAAAGTTTTATGAGAAAAACAAGGATGGGATGTATATAGCTCATCATGAAGTTTTAAAAGATTTATCTAAATATTCTGAAGCTAATAGATGGAAATGCAAAATAGAAAGTTTGAATACAAAAGAAATGCTTGAGAGACATAAATTGAAGAAATTAGCTAACAAACTTGGGAGAAAAGATAAAAATGAGAGTAAATATTAGATGTTCTTTATCTGCTGTAGAATTCTATGGTTCTGAAGTCTTCAAAAGAAGACATACCGATTATGAAGTAATAGTTAGACCTTCTGACATTAAGCGTTTAGTATTTAACAAATTGTTAGAAGATTGTAAAATACTAGAAATAGGAAGTTTTTCTTTCCTAAATGTAGAAATGCCAGAAGATAATTTTGAAATCTTCTTCATGTTGGGAGATTTAGACCTTAGAGGAAAGAGAAAACTTAAAGAAAATCTTTTAGAATTTGCTAGAGGAAAAATTAATAAGAATGAACTAATTTCAATACTAACTCCATACCTATTAGCTAATAAGTTTGGGAGAAAAGAATGATGATGGTAGAGAAATCTCCAAGTAATAAATCTAGATGTTATCTATGTAATAATTACATTATGAAAGATGAACCTAGAGTAAAAATCTATAGTAGTTATGAAAATCGCCCTAGCTATTACTGTTATCATCTTAAATGTTTTCTAGCATTACCAGAAGGAAGAAACTTCTTTAATAGTATAATTGGTATTTTACTTCCTTACTATTTTTCCAGTAATTCAGAAGCATTAGAACATATCAAGAGACTAGGAGAAATCTCTAAGATATTAGAAATATCAAAGTCATTAGGGAGGAAAGAAATATGAATGTAAGTATAAAAATATTAGGTATAGAAGGAGAAATAGTATCTGAGAAAACATTCAGATATGCAACTCTAAAGAAGATGAAACAAATAACTATACCATTTGGAGAATATACTATAGTTCTAGAAGTAACAGGTGAGAAGTAGATGCAATTTGAGATATCTCCAAATTCTAGAGCTAAATGTTACATATGTCATAAGATTATCCAAAAGGGTGAAGTTAGAGTAGAAATACTTCATTGTTTTAATAATATTATTGAATCAAAATACATACATTATGAATGTTTTCTCAAAAATAATTATCTTAAAGAAGATGCTCTAAACAGTACAATGATATTCTTATCTGAATATTTTAGAAACAATACTGAAGCTCTCCAACTTATTGAGAAACTTAAACATTTTTCACAAATTCAAGAGATTTCCAGTTATATAGGAAAAAAAGAAAAAGGAGATGAGAAAAATGAAAGTATCTGAACTAGCTAAATACCTAAAAGAGATATATTTGAAAGAAACAGATTTGAATGGAGAAAGAACATCAATTCTAGTATTCGGAACGCCTGGAATTGGGAAATCTCTAGCAACACTAAGAGCTAGCCAAGATATTGCTGAAGAACTAAAGAAACAGTGGGTAGACTATGATGACAATGAAGCATTGAAAATACTAGAAAATCCACAAAACTATTTCGTGTATAACGATATGAGACTGTATGAACACGAACCTAGTGATTTCATAGGAATACCTACTAACAAAGATGGATTTACTATGTTCTCTCCTTTAGCATGGGCTAAAGTACTATCTAAAACAGCTGGTTTTCTAGTATTAGATGAATTCACTAATGTAAACAGAAATGACTTGATAACAGTAAGCTATAAACTACTGAATGATAGAAAAGTAGGATATTGTAAGTTCTCTAAAGATGTTCAGATAATAGCTATTGGAAATAGACCTGAAGATGCACCTGGAATAGCTCATGTCCCAGTACCACCAGTGTTAAACAGATGTGAACTTAGATACATAGAAGCACCAACAATAGATGACTGGTACAATTTCATGCAATCTACATATCAAGACAATTGGGCTAAAGAAACATATGCATTTCTTACTGCATATGCAAGTGAGAAAGAGAACTATCTATGTTATGGATATCCTCCAGAAGATACAATTGATAATTTCCCAAGACCTAGAACTTGGACTAAACTAGCTAGAAGAATGCTCTATGCTAGAGACTTTGAAACTATAATATCATTCATTGGTAAAGAAGTAGGAAGTAAATTCAATGCTTTCTTGAAAACAAATATTTCTCTTGATGATTTGCTATCTAAACCAGATATGTATCCAAAGCTTAAAGTAGATGCTCAATATATGCTACTGTTCCAATTAGCTAAAGCAATTGAAACTAACAAGTATCTTAAACACAAAGCTAGCCATGAAATAGAAGAAAGACATCTAGCACTACTCAATTCAATCTATGACTACAAAAGAGAACATATTCTAGTTCTAACACACATGATAGCTGAAAAGAAACTGATAGACTTTCTACTAGTAATGACCAAGAGACCAGAATTCAAAGATATTGAGAAATACTTAACAGATATTTACGACAAAATAAAAGCAGTAGAAAGGAGATAAAAATGCAAATAAAAGAACTGAAAGATGATATCTCAGATATCCAAGCTGTTCTAGCAGTTCAATTTCCCTTTATAGCTAGTCTAGGTTCTAGATGCAAAATAGTAGCATCTGAGAACCTTCAGTTCCCAGCTGGAGTTACTAAGGAAAACTATCTGATAATAAATCCAAAAGAATGGGAAACTTTCGATTTGAGAGATAGAGTATTCATATTTGCTCATGAAGTATGTCATATAGCATTCCAGCATCTAGACAGAAGAGGAAATAGAGAACCTAAGATTTGGAATTATGCTACTGATGCAGTTATAAATGACATACTAGAAGATGTTCTTTCTCATAATGTCAAATGTATATCTCTAAGAGGTTTATCGTATGATTTATCTGAAAATTATGATTCACTAAGTAAATCTTCAGCAGAAGAAATACACGATAGAATGGCTAGAAAAGCTGTAACTTACAGATTTCTGTCTTCTCAATATGGAGATGCAGATGACCTAACTGGAATACCTTCTCCAGAAGGTAGTTCTACTATCCAAGAAGGAGATGAAGAAATCAATAACAGTACTAATGGAGAAGCTAAAGAGAAACTGTGGAGTGAAGCAGTAGCTCAAGCATATTCTATGCAGAAAAGTATTGGAACAGTTCCAGAAGGATTAGCTAGACTTGTAGACCAATTACTAAAAGCTAAAGTAAGATGGGAAAACATTCTGAAGAAAGAAATAGCTGTAGGAATAGGAAAGAACATAATTGGAGATTGGAGAAAAAGAAGTAGAAAACTACCAGCTATGTTCCCTGGATTGAGGAAAGAAACACTACCAACTATATGGAATCTAGTAGATACTTCTGGTAGTATAGATGAGAAAGAACTTAGACAGTTCATTTCTGAAATATATGCTCAAGCTAGAGAAACATCAGTTAAAGTAATACCTTTTGATGCTAGAAGTTATGAGATAATCCAAGCAAATACTCAGTCTGATGTAATTAGAGAAGTATCTAAAAGACTGAAAGGTGGAGGAGGTACAGAAATTAGGGATGCACTTGAGAAGACATTTAAACAGATGCAGTATGGAGATATTGTAGTAATACTGACAGATGGAGACATCTATGATAAAGAATCTCCAGAAGTTCTAGATTTAGCTAGAAGAATTAAGTACAAAGCATCAGCATCAGTAGTTGTCTTTACTCATAGTGAAGTTCCTTTCTGGAAGAATGTAAAGATGGAGATTTAGAACATGAATTGTCCCAAATGTGGTAGATTCATGAAAATAGAAATAACAAGAGATGATGGATGTAGAATGTATTCATGCTATCACTGTAACATATCAGTTGGAGAAGAAACTGAAAAATGGTTTACGAAAATGAGAGAATATACTATCAGAAAAGAAAGGAGGGAAAATAAAACATGAAAGAAGAAAGTCAAAGAGAAAAGATAAATGTAGATACAGTAAAACTCTTCTTAGGAAGAATATTTGGAGGTTCTGTCGATGACTACAATATACAAGAGAGGAACAATGAACTTATTGTAAAATTTGAAGCAGACAACTTTGTAGCTCAGTTCTTAGAAAGCATTATATGTGTAGATTTGAAGTTCAGAGATGATATTGAAAGAATGGTTTTCAATACAGCAACTCTAGAAGAAATAAAGAGATTTGCACCTTCAGTATCCAAAGCATTTTCTGCTGCTTTATACTATGAATTCAGAAATGGTGTTGTGAACCAGATAAAGAAAGAAGTGAAAAGTATATTCTGTGATCTAATCTATCCACTCAAAGAGAAAGTTCTAAGAAATCTTACTGAAGACTATATCAAAAGTTTGAAGATAGCTGAGACAGTTGGGAGAAAAGAGAAATGAGACAAATATTAGTGATTACACATTATCCAAGACAAATATCAATTGAAGTCTTAGATCATTATGAAGCTATTGTAAAAGTATTTGTTCCCTACAAAAGTAAGAAATATAACGTAGTCTCAAACTATCTTTTTAGAAGGAAATTCCGTACAGAATGGCAATTACTTGATTTTCCAAATAGTCTATACTGTAAAGTCAAACCAAGAGATTTTATCTTCTTAGAAGGTCTTAAAATTCTACCAACAAGACACGAAATATGGAAGAAATTGGTAGATATTGATTCTTCATCTTCAATAATAATATCATTGTTGAAACCTTATGTCCTATCTAGAAGTTTGGGAAGGAAAGAGAAATGAAACGAACATTAGTAATTACACACTATCCAAAAGAAATATCAATTGAAATCCTAGACGAAGCTAGAATTCTTATCCAGACAAAAATTCCTTACAGATGGTCTTTCAAATTTGCTGTTGTTAAAGATTATTTTGCTGAAAGAAAGTTCTTTACTTACTGGCAAGGCTTTGATTTCCCTGAAAATCTTTACTCTATAGCTAAACCTAGAGATTTCATTTTTCTTGAAGCTCTAAATGTTCTTCCATCTAGTCATAAAATCTGGAAAAAAATTGTGTAAAGGAAAAGTTATTTTACCTTTTCAAATAGTAAAAGAATTGAAACCTTATGCTCTTTCTAAGTCTTTAGGAAGGAAGAATAAAAATGACTAAAGATTATTTCAACAAGTTTCTAGCCTATTACTATCATACTTCAGAAGAGAATGTCTCTGTTTTGTCTAGAAATTCACTTGTACGAGAAATTAAAAGATCAGAACATTTAGACTACATTACTGATTTTCTTGAAGAACTTTTAAAGGATGAAGTTGGGTTAATTGATTATAATGCTCGAAATATTGCTTTGATTGTTGAGTATAATAGAAGAGACAATCTCATATATTTTGATGCTTTTACTTATGTAGAAATACTATCAGAAAATTATACTTTTTATGTTGGATGTATGGCATTAGATTTAGAAACTTTTTCTCCAGAATCATTCAATTATCAAGTTTCTCTCCTTCTTGAAGAAGTTATCAGAAGTCATAAGAAAATCCATTTTCTCCAAGATGAAGAAAAGGTACTACTATATCTATTAGATTTATATATGTTCAATGAACCAGATGCTAGTGAGATGTGTACAAAACTTCATGACTATATTGAAGCTAGGAGACTAGCAAGATTGGGAAGAAAAGAAAATAAATGAGGTAGAAAGAGAATGGGAGAAGCAACATTTTATCTAATAGCTCAATTTGAAAGTGATGAAGATGCTAACTTTGCTGAAGACTTTGCTAGAATTGTCTTTAAGGAACTATCAAAATTCTCTGATGAGTGGCAGAAAATTAGAAGTAATCAGAATAAATCTCCTGTTGAAAGACATAAAATATTGTTAAAGAAGTTTCCGCTAGTGAGAAGATATATTAGACTGCCAAAGCCTACAAAAGAAGACGTATCTATGAATTATCTAGCTGGACAGTGTGAGATAACTAATGATTTTACTCTATATTCTGAAGGAAACTCTGTTAGACTTTCAGATTATGTCTGGCATCTTGCATCATGGGATAATATATCTGAGTTCTTTTACAGATTAGGAGCTAGAAAAGTAATATGGAAATCTGAAGAATACTTCAATTACTTTGATTTACTAGAAGAAAGAATAGAAGACATACCAGAGGCTAGAAAGAAAGTAAGACAGTTCTCTAAAGATGAAATCGAAAAGATATTGTTAGCACTCAAAATAGGAAGGAAAGAGAATGACAAGTAGTTTTGGTAAAGATTTCAAAATGGCCATGGGCAAATATTCTGCTGTTACAGATGAAATATGTGTTCTATGTAAGAAACATATACAGAATGGAGATGAAATAGTAGTAGCTGGAGACTGGATAGAAGATGCTGAAACTAAACAGATCTTAGTTGAGCCATATTATACTAACTTTATGCATTTACAATGCTTTCTATCTCACAATCAGTTCTTTATCCATCAGGTTATAGAACATATTTTACGGAAACACCTAACTCCAGAAACTTATGAAAATGTTAAGAAAGAGTTTGAAATCTCTATTATGGCATCTAAAATAGGAAGGAAAGAGAATGAAGTTAGTCATTAATGGATTTTTAACTATTTCTACATCAATAACTGGATCTACAATAAATATACCAGTTGCTGGATCTCCATTTTCTGTTTCAGTTCCTGGACTTTCTAATCCGAATAAGTATTCGTTTGAATTAAAGAGTATAGAAATAGTAGAAGATAAAAAAGCATCTTCGAATGATCTGATATCAATCTCTTTAAGTGAATTTTCAACTTTCTTCTTTAGTGAAATTCTGAAATACACAACAGATAAAGAGACTATTGAAAGTATTGAGAAAGTTAAGAAATTCTTAGAATTATTAGATATGAGTTCAACTATTGGTAGAGGTAATAACAATGATGTTGGAGGTAGTAAAAACGGGAATTGATGTATTTGAAGAAACAGAAAAATTCAAAATATTCCAAGAGAAAGTCAGACAACTAGAAATAAAAAGAGATCAAATAGAAAAGAGTCTTAAAGAATTGAACAGCTATCTAATGCCATTTTCAGTAAGGGCAAAGACAGTTAACATAGATGAAAGAAACCATTTTTTAGTTACTAGAAAGACAATTTGTTTCAGTAATTCCAATCTCACTACTCATCTATACTATATTGATTCATTAGGTTTCTTTGTTAAACTGAATGAGATAGACACAAGCTACATTAGGCAACTAAGTTTAGTAGTTAGAAAACAGATAAGAGATTACTTGTATCCATATCTTCTAGAAGGAATGAAGCTGAAAAATAATGTTGTAATAGATGAGAGTGTTCTTCCAAAACCTATAAAGATATTCTCTTATTCAGATGAGTTTAAAACATTAAATGTTGATCGTTTAAAGGTAGAAAATACAGATCTGTGCCTCATGGATACTTCAGCACATATAACAGAACTTCCTTTCAAGTGGGTTCTCAACCAAATAACAAATGCTCTAGCTATTGCTCAACAGTGTCCTGAAATCTTTAACTTCTACAAGAAAGGATTGGACTACTATGAGAGTGTCCTAGATTATGATTTTTCTATACTAAAGAACATGGAACATATCATTTCTCCATTTGTAATAGCTAAAAGGATGGGAAGGAAAGAATGAAAGACAAAAAGAAACATTACATTTGTATCCATGTTTATCCTTTCTATATAAGTATGTCTTTATCTAATAGTAGACCTCACGTATTTCTCTTTCCCAATAATAAAATTCATTTCATATATTTCGAGGAAGACTGTGCCAAATTCAAAAAGTATTCCTTAAAGTATAAAGTAATGAAATTATATCTGAAAGGTAAGACAGTAAAGACCTGCTTTCTAGAAACTGATTTCTCTTGGTTTCAAGCTGATGAGAATGATATTGTATTCTTCAATGCATTGAAAGAGATTCCTCAAAGAGATAAAGTCTGGGTTGAATGTCTTACTCAACATAAGAAAGGAATAATAGAATTATTGAAACTTAGACTTTTTTCTAAGAAAGTAGGAAAACATGAAGAGAAAAAATAGAGGTGATAGTATGTCTGAAATAGATGTAAAAGAATATTCCAAGATGTTTGAAAAACTTGTAGAAATAGAGAAAGAAGCTAAAGAACTGACAAAAGATTTGCAAAACAAAGATATCAATACTCTTGTCCAAGACCTAGAGAAGAAACTTGGAAAAGACATTAAAGGAATACAACTATTCGTAGACTATCTTGATGCCAGAGACAACAAACATTTAGCGGATGATTTCCTTGAAAACTTAGCAACAAATCTGCTAATGCTAGAAAAAATAAGGAAAAATGAGAAACTTCAAGATATAGAAAAACTTGGAGGAGAAAACATTAAACTGTTCCTAATATTGACATCCTTAGATACTGCATATAGAAAACAGCTTTCTGGTCTACTACTTTAGGAGAGAATTACTTTGAAATACTGTATTCTATTCTGTAAGATATCTGATGTATCAGTTGATGCTGAAGGAAATATCTATCTAGTTCTCAGCAAAGAATCAAAAGCTAATGTTAGCCTAGATATTCTACACAGGTTCTGGAAGAACAAAGATGTAGGAATCATAATCTATGAACTATATAGAATGGGAGGGAGAAATAGTGGAGAATAGCTATGTTGCTCTAATCCAGGAAGTTGAGAAAAACTTAGTCAAAAACAAGAAAGCTGGACTTAACCAATTGAAACGACTGATAGCTACTCTTCTAGAGAAACATTGTAACTCCAATGAAGCACTCAACTTTGTAATTGAGCTAACAAAAGAGATATTAGTAAGTTTTCCAGAGATAAACAAGAACCTAAAAGGTCAAGACTATGCAACATGAAAACAAGTCTGCAATAGTAGATTTGGAGAAAGCAGTTAAGTTCTGTACTACATACTGTTACATAGCGAAAGAAGAATACAAGGGAGAATGCAGGAGATGTCCACTTCTAAAGAAGTTCCCTATGATACCTGAATATGTAGATGAGTCTTTCAGGAAGAAAATGTTTAAATAATTATTTATTCTTGTGGTGTAATGCAAAAGAGGAGTAGAGTTTGGAATATATTAATGAAGACTTTCTAAAAGATATCTTCATTACTAAGAAAGCTATGCGAAGATCTTCAAACAACAAAGTTGAATCTCCTATCCTTTTCAAATCCCTAGTTATCTTTGGTGTTCCTGGTTCTGGTAAGACTTCAATAGCTAATTACATAGCTAGAGAAGCAACAAAATACTATGGAATTAATAATGTTAATGCTAGATATGTTTCCAATGGAGAGATCGGTTTCCTAATTAGGTTTGGGATAGAGAAAAAACTAGTAAATATCTTATTCATAGACAATCTAACTCTAGTTAAAGTTAGACCAGAAACTCTCCAGAGCTATTTCAAGATCAGACATCATCATGTTCTGGAAGGATTAGAAAAAGGATATGTCTTGTCAATAGTAGCAATACATCGTTTCCATAGCTCTCCTCTTGAAGTTAGAACTATAATGGATGGTCTAATAGTTTTAGATTCAACAATGAATCCATACGACAGAACAGTTCTAAACAACTTTGTAGGAAGTGAAGTTGTAAACTATTTTGATTCTCTAGCTTCTAGGAAACAAGAAGATCCTGAACTGAAATCTTTAGCATATTACAAATCCAAGAGTATAGAAGGATGGATAAAGATTCCTTTAGTAAAACAGAAATATATGAAATATGTATTTGAATAGATAGGAGGTTTTATTATGACTATATGGTATGCTGATGGTTCTGGATGGAATGGAAAAGAAAGTAAAGTTTGCATAGTTGAAAGAGACGAATTTAACCAGTTCAACAAGCATGTCTACATTATTAGATTTGAATATCAACTAACAAACAATGAAGCCGAATACTATGCCTTGATTCTTGCTTTAACTAAAGTCAAACCTAATGATGAGATTAGAACTGACAGTCAGTTAGTCTTAAACCAGATTTCTGGAGAATGGAAGATAAACTTCCCTCATCTCCAGAGATTATGTGATACTGTTAGAGCAATCAAACCTCAAGATGTTAAGATATCTTGGGAACATGACAATCCAGCAGATAAAATATTAAAATGAGGAATAAGACAAATATGCCAAGAATTACAACTTTAGCATGGGTGTTACCAAGACCTTCTTCAACTTATAGAGGAAGTTTTCCTTTACACTTCGAGACAAAGTTATCTAAGCTTCTTGGATTGAAAGACAAGTTGATCCTTCAACCTTTTGGTGGAGTAGCTAAACTTGGAATTAGAGTAGATTTGAAGAAAGATGTCAAGCCTGATGTAATAGCTGATGCCCACCATTTACCTTTTAAAGATTCAACATTTGATTGTGTGATTCTAGATCCACCTTATTCCGATGAATATTCTAAAGAACTATTCCAGATATCTCAGAAACTTAAAATGAAAGACTATATAAAAGAAGCAATTAGAGTTTTGAAAGAAAATGGTTTTTTAGTATTCTATCATATTTATCCAATACCTTGTCCTCATGGTTGTAGATGGTATGCAAGGATTCTATTGGAACACAGAACATTTCATAAATTAAGATGGGTTGGTATTTGGCAGAAGGGATATCATGAAACCGATCTTAGCAAATATTTATAAATATCTAATTATTTTCAAAATAGGTGAAAGAATATGAGAGATTTGAAACTTAGACTTATCCTTTCTCTACCATCAATAGCTTATATGGCATGGTGTATCTATTTCTTTATAACATCATGGATTCCTTTAGCAAGTACAACAGCATCAAATTTCTTCCAACTTACTATTGGAGAGATAATACTATTGATTTTTGGAATTACATTGTTTCCTTTTACATTTGCACTAGCTATAATCTGGTTAGGAGTTGTATGGTCTCTGTAAGGTGAAATAGATGGAAACTCAAAAGATTACAATAGATTCAAGAGAGCCTGAAGAAATAGTAGAACTAGTTAAGAAACTTAACTATCCAGTTGAAGTCCAGAAGCTTGAAGTTGGAGATATATTGTTTGGAAATATCCTAATAGAAAGGAAAGAGATAGCAGACTTAGTTAATTCAGTTAGAGATACAAGACTATGGCATCAGTTATACTCTATGAAACTTCAAGAAGGATACAAGAAATTCCTAATAGTAATAGGAACTGTACAAGATACTGTTCATCCTGGAATAACAGATTTCTATGCATATTCTCAATATGTCAAGAACCTACTACTTTCAGTCCAGATAGTTAGTTGCTTGAGCTATGATGTCTATTTCTTACAGTGTAAAGATAGAATGGAATTCCTAGAACTCTTGAAACTTCTAATCCAGAGAAGTAGCAAAGTTGAAGGACTTAAACCTCTAAAGAGAAAGAAAAGGAATATTGATGATGCTGTAGTTGAAATGATAGGATGTATTCCAAACATAGGAAGAAGAATAGCATCTGAACTATCTAATATGTATAGTTTAAGTGAATTATGTTCTTTAAGTCAGAAGGAGTTGGAAGAATTGAAAATAGATAATAGAAGACTTGGAAAGAAAGGAGAAAGTATCTATAAAATGCTACACTATAAGAAAGAAAAGAGGTGAAAAAGAAAATGAGTGGAGAAGAACACAAACATGAATGGATTCCATGCAATTTTGCAATACTTGAAGACAAAGAAGAAAACTGGATAGTAGTTCACTTTATATGCAAATCATGTGATGAAGAGAAAACTTTAATTGGAAAACTTAAAGATGTAGAATAGAGGAAGAAAATATGATTAAAGTTGTCATTTTCACAGATGGAAAATATGCTACTTGCATGGATGAGAAGTGGAGACGTTTCCAAATACTTCTACCAGATATAGCATACAAAGAACTGAAAGAATCAATAAAGAAGATTGAAAAGAAATACGACTGCTGAAGGAGCTGTTATTGTGAGTAGTACTACTGATAATTCAGGGAAGAAGTATCTAAGAAGGTCATACAACATCTGGATTGTAGAATGTATCTATAAAGATTTTACAGGAATAATGAACTGTTACTATTGTCCATTCAAAACTAGATGTCTGATATTTCTTCAAAGAAGGGATTGTTGATTTGAAAACTAATAATAGGAAAAAGAAGAATATTCTAATAACTATGACACCACATGCATTTCAGATATACAAGAAACATAATGGAACTGTACCAAGATGTTCATCTTGTGGTAACCCGATTCTAGTAGGAGATAAGATGACTAGACTAGTTGGTAGAAAGACCAAGTATCTATGTGAAGAATGTTCTAAGAAAGATGTAGTAGTCTTCCAATATCCTAAATCTAAGCCAGCAAACAAAATCAAGAAAGAAGACTACTGGGGATGGGATGATGCATGAGGAACAATACAATCTATAGAGAGCTACAGACACTTAGAGAAGTACTGAATGAAATTATACTTCTCTTAAAGAAACAGGAAGAAATTCTAAATCGGATCTCTATCAATAAGAGATTAAATACTAGTCTAAATCCAAATGAAGAAATGGTATATCTACCTAATTCTCTCCAGAAGACAGTAAGAGCTTTAGTTTCTCTTGGAGGTTCTGGAACAGCTAAACAGATAAGTCAGATAACAAATAGAGTTACTGAAAGTAGGAACCTCAATAAACTAGTAGATCTATGTTGGGTAGTTAAGAGAAGGGAGAAAGACAAGTATAAGGGTTCTTCTCATGTAGTATTTTACTTAGGAACCTAAGAGGAATATATTATGTCAGAGTATAGAGAAATAATTAAATATCATATCAGAGAAGCAGTCAAGAAAAAAGAAAAGACAGAAGATGAAGATACTATTAGATACTGGGAATGGGTAATAGGACAACTAATAAGTGACTTAAGAGACTACGAAGGAAGTGAAAGATGGACATTAGAACCTTACGATTCTGCTTTCCAGCGTTATCATTCTCCTCAATTTCCAAGTGTAGAAGATATCATTAGAAATTTCTTCGACAATTTCTTCTTCTAGAGGAATGACAAATGGAAATAATTAAGAAACTTAAAGATTGGAAGATACATCTATGGGGACCACTATTTCTCTTCTACTACTGGTTTCTATGGCAATTAGACCTAGTAGCTGCATCTTATGTCTGGCAGTATGGTAGGAATGACTATATTGATGGTTGGGTATTTGAAAGGATATTAGGTCACGAGTTCTTCAAAGTAACTAACTTCTACAATTTCTGTATGTTAATGCTCTTGGTATTTCCAGTGATAGCATTTTTAATGTATAATAGCAAGAACATATACTCCAAGAAAGTTCTGAAGTAGAGTAGAGCTTATTAGATAGTTTTCTAAGATTTCAATTTAGGTGAAATACATGGGAAGTGGAACTTATCCCAGACATAGCAAGTGTTTATCTGGTACATGTCGTAAATGTGGGATTCCAATCAAATACAAGAAAGACCAGATTTGCATCAATTGTGCAATATGGAATAAGTTTGCAACGAAAGATAGTTGATCTTATTTTAAGTAAATATTTAAATAAAAGTTAAAAAATAAGTAAAAAAAGGAATTGAATGGAACTGAAGGGAATGGACCTGAGAAGAAAGGAATTGCTAAGAATAGGAAGTGAATAGTTGTTTAATTTGGAGAATGTCTTGGAAAATAGAAATATTTATATTTCGGAAGAATGTTTCTAAAATGTAAATCTTGAAAAAGGAGAAAAAGAAATGGAACTTAAAATCAACTCAGAATATAAATCTTTGATGCCAGAACTACCAGAAGATGAGTTCGAATCTCTTAAAAACAGCATACAAAAGCATAGCTATTGGGAAGAATATCCAATAATAGTTAATGATAACTATGAGATTCTCGATGGACATACTAGATACAAAGCATGTCAAGAACTTGACATTGAACCTACTATCAAAGTCAAGCATTTTGAAAAGAAAGAAGATGAAATAGAATTTGTTATAGAAGCTAATCTGTCTAGAAGACACCTCAAACCTTTCCAAAAAGCCGAACTAGCATTAAAATTGTTAGAGATAGAAAAAGTTAGAGGAGAAGCTAAAATGAAAGCTAAACTTAAACAATTTGCTGAAGGTCCTTCCGCTTTTCCTGAAGAAGGAGAAGCGGTAGATTCTTGGCGAAAAGTATCTGAAAAAGTTGGAGTTAGCAAAGACACTATTGGGAAGACTAAAGAAATTCTCGAAAAAGGCGATGAAGAACTAATAGAAAAATGTAGGAAAGGAGAAGTTTCAGTTACAGAAGCATATAGGAAAATTAAAGAAAAGGAAGGATCTAAAGTGAAGTTAGTTAGACCTGAAGATATTTTTTCAACAGAAGTTGTCAGATATTTGAGTCAGCAAAGCGATCTTCAAACTCTAATTGGAAACATCAAAGCAATACATTCTTTTCTTAGTGAAATATTGAATCTAGAGTTTATGAGAAAGAAAGAATTGAAACCTTATGTTAAGAAAATCGAAGATGCAAGAACCTTACTTGGTGAAATAACGAATTATTGTCTCATAGTCCTTAAAAGGACAAAGGGAGAGAAATGAAAGATATAAAAGAAATACCTAGACAATACATGGAAGTACCTCTTTCAGAGATAAACATCGACATGTCATTGAACCCTAGACCTGGCTTTAAAGATCTAGAAAATTTCAGTAGGATTGTTGGACTCCAAGGTATACATACACCAGTAGCTCTTAGAAAGAATTCAACTGGTAAGTTTGAGATCTTAGATGGTTTCAGAAGATGTTATGCAGCTAAAGTCAATAATTTTGCTATTGTTCCAGCATATGTTTATGACTGTTCAGAAGAGGAAGGAAAGCTTATAGCTGCTTTACTTAATTACTATAGAAAGACTCAAGGAGTAATAGCTATTGGTTCCCATATTCATGAGGCTATAGTTTCAAAAATGAAAAAAGATGGGTATGATCCTAGCGATACAGAAACTGTTAACCAAGTTATAGACCAATATTACGGTTGGGCAGCAAAGTCAATGGGAGTTTCATATGATGAAATCCAGAAACTAATACGTTCATATCTTGCTCATTCTACTGATATTCAAGTTCTCCAAGAATATAAAAAGTTACCTGACAAATATGTTCCAAATATTACAGTAAGTGAAAAGGTTGCAGCAATAGCTAGAAAATACAATTTAGATGCTATTGAATTAGCTAAGATTTTCAAACAAGAAAATGTAACTTCAGGAGTAGCTACAAGAATCTTGGAAGATAGGGATTTCTTCCCACATGAAGCTTTTGAAAATGAAAAAGCTTTTCACAAAGAACTAAAGAAGAAAAAAGGAGAACTTAAGAAATTTACTGAAAGTATCAGAAGAGATATCATTGATCACATTGAAGAATATGCTGAAAATAACGAGATTCCAAGAAGCGTAGCAACTGAACAGCTAATTGAACTAGGCTATGACACTTGGAAGAGGTAACAGTCTAGTTCCCAAATTTTCTCTTTTTTTCTTTAGTAGAGGGATTAGAATGGATGAATACAGGATTTCTCATATTTTAGTTCCAAATAGTTATCCTTTAGCTCATGTTGAAAAGGTTAGGAAAGTTAAAGGTTTAGGAAGATGGATTTACTGTAAATATTGCTACAAACATGCATGTTCTACCAAAACTTTCAGGTAGATATCAGGTTGTTTGTTCTAAATGTGGTTCAGGTTTAACTCCAGACTTTAATACTTTTGAAGACCTTATTAAATGGTTAAAAGATGATAAAGAATGAAAAAGAAAGTAAAGACAGAAGAGCTTTCCTATCCGTGCCCAAAATGTGGAACACACACAAAACCATATATGTATTCTAGAGATGGATATGCCTATATGTTATGTTCTAAATGTGGTGTCCAGTATAAAACATCAACCAGAGTCTCTGCAAACTTCCGTAAGTTCTGCCATAAAATAGCAAAGAAACCAAATAGGTCCCAATCCTACTATACATCTTCTGAACTTAAGATTAGGAAGATACTTGAAGAGAATGGATATGTTCAAGGTAAAGATTTCTTCCATAACATTATGTTTGAGAAAGATAAGAAACATAAATATTGGGTAGATTTCATTATTCCAGAAGAAAAGTTAATAATAGAAGCTTCTCCTTCTGTTTGGCATAAGATGTGGAATAGGAATAGTTCTGACAACAGTAAGTATAAGTTTCTTGAATCTCTAGGATATACGATTGTTGAAGTTGATGAGAAAAACTACAAAACAGTATCAGATTATTTGAAGTGGAGAACAATATGAAAGGAGGTGGTAATATGGATAGGAAAGAGTTGAGGGAGAAACTATATGAAGTATTTGGTGACAATCTTAGAGAACTATCAGACAGTAGGAAAAAGATTTTATTAGACGACTTACTAACTGCTTTTGAGAACAGAAAGAAAGTATTGGTAAGGACCATGTAAGGAGGAATAGATAATGAGAAGAAATATAATAGCGATGCTGATACTAACACTTCTATTATTTTCAGTTACTGTCCTAGCAGTCCTATATAGTAGACAATACATTAGCAACAGAGGGAACATCAAGACAGTTGGTATCAACATTTACTGGGATTCAGAATGTACTAACAAGATGACAGAAATAGACTGGGGAATGTTAGAACCAGGATGGGTTGGAAACACAACTGGATATCTTAAGAATGAGGGGAACTATCCAGTAGTGCTGTCAATGCATACAGAGAACTGGAATCCAGTTGAAGCTTCTTATTACATAAGCATAAACTGGGACTACAATAATCAAACTATAGTTGCCAATCAGACTATCCCAGTTGTTTTCACTTTAAATGTTTCAGAAAGTATACAGGGGATAGAATCCTTCAGCTTTGATATAGTTATAACAGCTACTTCAGTGAGTTAACTTGAAAGAGGAGACATTAAATGAAGACTTTGAAAGAAGTTGATCCTGTATTGAGATACTATGCTACTATTGCAATTATAAGATGGCTACATTCAGAAAAAGGAAAGGTGAAAACTTGAGTAATTCTGTATCTGAAGTCTATTTAATGGACTGTGAGGACTGCTACTATTGGGACATTATCAACAAAAGATGTATCAATCCAGTAAAAATTTGTTATAAATTTCTAAGGTATAGAATAACTTCTAATAGAAGGTGAAAATATGGTTGAAGATAAAATCTTGAGTTTGAAAGAAAAAGCAAAAACTCTGGTACAGATTGAAGATGACTGGGACAAATCAACAGACAAAGAGAAGTTTCTTAAACAAAAGTGGATTAGGCCTGAGGATGCAGAGCAAGAGCTAAAACAGAAACTGTTGAAATTTTTAGGTGAAATAGAAGATCACTGCCATCAATATTCTAGTGACTATAAAATCTTTGAAGGAAAGAAAAAGTGGAAAGGATACTGCCACAAAGATTTAGAAGAGAAAATAGAGAGATTCAAGAAGGAAATGAAACTATAGGAAATTCATAGGATTGAAATACTTATATATTATTTCAATAATGTGAAAAGAGGTAGAGTTTATGGCAGTAGATTATCTTGGTCTAATAGCAAGAGGTTGGGAAGACATAGACACTGAAGTATGCAAATGTTCTATCTGTGGGAAGAAAGGAGTATGCAAGATATTCCAGAAAGATAGAAAGAAACTATCTATCTGTGAAGATTGCTTTATAGAAGACACTGACAGGCACTTCTCTCTAGAAGATAAACATTTAAATAACCCTACTGGAATTCCAAATAGCTTGAAATGAAAAGGAGGTGGAAAGAACAATGGATAGTGCTAGTAAAGCAACTCTCTTCGGGATTGGAACTACTATTGTGACAGCAGGTCTGAAGATAGTAGATTCTTCTTCAGATATACTGATGAAAGCTCTAGGGATAGTCCTAGTAGCAATTGGCTCTGGAGTTTCTATCTTCTCAATAGAGAAAATGGTAGAACAAGGAGTAGCTAGTGGAATAAAGAAAGCAGCTGAAGGAGGTTGAAAATATGTTGGAAGAACCTGAAGAGGAGATCGAGCCAGAGAATAATAACGATGAGGACTGGGAAGTTCAAACTAGGATTCTAGTTTGATCCTAAAAGAAGAAGATGAATGGTAGACTCTGGCTATTTCTCTCCTTTTTTTTTCTCTTTTTTGAAGTAATATTTATTAAGAAGCCCTTCTATCTCTCTTTAAGGGATAGAAATGTTGGACTTAGTTCAACAGTTTATACAAGCATTGACAAACTTTGCTATCAGTGGCTTTGAACTTGGATTGGTAATTGGAGTAGGCTATGCAGTAGTTAGAGGCATTGCAGCTATCATAGATACTGTTAAAGAGAAGTTTGTCAAGTGAACCTAGATAGCCTCTAGACATATAAGTTCCTTTCTTTTTTTCTATTTAAAACAAGGAGGAGGATTCTGCTTTAGTGCATCAAGATGAGGAGTTAGGGAGTCTAGAAATCCTAGACGAGAGTGAAAACCTCTCCTCCTCTGTCCTTGTTGAGAAAATATTTAAATAATAGTATCTTATAAAAAAGAAAAAGAGGTTTAAAAAAATGGAAACAAGGGGAAAAATTATTATCATTCTGATGGTGCTAGGGATTCTAATACCTATTGCAACTTATGTAACAATTTTCTTACCAGCAAATGCTCAATACAACAAAAAAGTTTGCTTCTAAAGTAGTCATGGCTTACGACCAAGCTACATTTGAAGGGATGAAAGAACAAGTCTTGGATCTATGGAAAGAAATGAACAATACTTTTTCTGGATTCAACTATTCAGAAACTTATAATACTCCCTGGTACTGGGAACAGACTTATGACAATTCTTTAGCTGCTCAACAGGATTATTTTAGACAGCTAGTCAATCGTTTGGATAGTTACATAGAATTGTACCAGAAGATGACATCAAATGCTACTAATCCAGTGTACCTTGAAGACTGGTACCACAATAGTATCCAGAACTTTAGAGTAGAAATGCAAAGAGAAGGAGGACTTGCCTGGGCTATAGAAGGAGCTTGGTATTTGAACTTTGCACCTCTAGCTTACTGGTGGCTCTACTACATTGGCACATTCTGGGCAATAGTCTTTGTTCTAATTATATTCTTGATAGTCACATACTAGCAAATTCTATTCTCTTTTTTCTGTAAGTAATATTTATGAAGTTGTTTCCTGTAGTTAAAGAAACGGAGACGAAATGAAAGAGGAGGCGTGCATCTCCCTACGCCTGTCTCCTACCTAGACTGGATATGGTCTTCGGATTTTGTCACAGTCTAGGTAATATCCTCTTGACCAAAACATTTATAACATTTTTATTTCTAAGCTTATATTCGACCAGAAATGATAAATCTCCAGATCATGATGTTTCCAACTCTTGAAGATCTGATCCTTAGTTCTAACGAAGATGTCCATTCTATCTATAAGAGTATTTTCTCAAATGGTCAGTATGGATATTACTACTATACTGCTGAGAAACCGGTCTATATCCTGAAGATTGTCCTAACAGACAAAGACTACAAGGGATGGATAGTCTTTGGTAAAGAGTCTAACAGTGTCTTACCAATAGAGAAATATGTTTTTGGAGCAAAGTGGATAGCTCAAGTAAGCTACGACTCTTTCCTCAATGAGTTCCTTGAGAAGTTCAGACAGAAACAGGAAAAAACACCTAATGTTCTTTCCCAATAAATTTATTAGATACTTACTTTTTCTCTCTAATGTTGGTGGTATAATATGAAACTAGCATTAGTTGAACCAACATACCTGTCTGCTGAAATCCCAAATAACAAATGGATGCAGGAACTTCCTCCAGAGCAGAGAAAGATAAATCTCGAAGTAGCATACAAACAATGGTTCAATTTATATTCTATTCTAACTCAAGGTAGTACTGTATACCTAATTCCTCCTAAGAAAGGGCTCCAAGATGAAGTTTATTGTGAAAATGTGGGGATCGTTCTGCCTCATTTACAAATAGACAAAGGTAGGAATGTTGCTGTATTAAGTAAGTTCAAAGCTGAAGGAAGACCTGGAGAAGAATTAGAATTCAAGAAATTAGCTGAAAACTTAGGATATGAAGTATACCAGTGTCCATACTATTGGGAAGGTGAAGCGGAAATGAAATGGATAACTGATAATGTCTATGTTGGAGGATATGGAATTAGAACTTCCAAAAGAGCACATACTTGGTTTGCTGAAAACTTTGACATGAAAGTTATTCCAGTAGAAACTGATGAGTGGCTATATCATTTGGACTGTCTAGTCTTTCCTATTAGCAATGACTATTGTATCATATGTGAAGATATCCCTAAAGATACTAAAGAAGAGATATCAAAATACACTAAGACTATTGAAGTAGACTATGATACTTGTCTTGAAGGAATAACCAATAGCTTCAGAATGAATAGTTTAGTTTTAAATGCTGATATTTCAAAACCATTAAAGCAGAATACTCAAGCTCTCAAGCAGATTAAGAGTGAACAGGAGAAACTGAATGAGATATGCAGTAACTTAGGTCTGACACCAGTCTATTTGGACCTTACAGAATATTCCAAGTCAGGTGCACTTCTCTCCTGTATGATTCTCCATTTGACATGGGAAACAAGCTATCTGGGATGAAAGATATGTTGAAACTTAAAGACTGGCTGTCATCAGATGAGGTTCAACATATTAGGAATCTGTCATGGAAAGATATTCTAGAGAAAGAGTTCAACAGAAACCCAATTAGACCTATATTTTATTCTCCAAACCTACTATATTCACCAAACGATGGTATAGTTCTACATTCCAAGATTGTTAAACCGAAAGATGAATATCTCAACATAAAAGGTAGAAAGCTAACAGTCCAGGATCTCCTCCAAGACCCAAACTATTCAGAAGATAGTCTAGCAATTGGTGTATTCCTTACAGTCTATGACATGCACTATTCCAAAATGCCAACAGATGGTCTAATCAAATGCAAATGGTTGGAGATGGAAGGGATATCTTCTGGGATGTACTCTCTGGAGAGACTAATTGTACAACAGGGAAAGATAGATGAAAACTTAGAAGATTATCTTTTCTCTAATGAGAGATGGATATTTGAAATCCAGAACATTAGGAACGGATTGAAATACTATATAGTCCAGGTTGCTGACCCAGATGTTAATATCATTCTTCCATACATCAAAGACAAATGGAACTATAAGATGCAGGGAGAAACTTTCAGTTTCGTGACATATGGAAGCCATGCTGAAGTAATTGTTCCAATAAAGTATAAGCCAAAGCTTCTAGTTCCTCAGGATGATTTCTATCATGTTTCAACTTCAGATTCTATAGTACAGTTTGGAGCATGATAAAATGCAGGTTGAACCAAAAGTCTACAAAGTTGAAAGTCTAACTATACCAATTAATTTCACTCTGATTAGACTACTTCCAAATGACCTTAGAGAACTTGCAAGAGTAAAGAATCTTCCTATTTTCAAGTATAGAGGAAATTATTATATAGTTGATGGCAATGTAGTATTTACTGCTGGAGAATAGAATGTTAGGAGAAAAAGAAGAAAACAAACCTAAGATGATTGCTAGACTAATACTTAGACACAGAGTTGTTGATGAGATGGAGATTTCAAGTATACCTGCTAAGATAAACATACCATCTATTGGATACATTGAAGATCCTACCAATTTCAATTTCAAGGTCTACAATTTGGTATTTGTATTGAGAAATGTTAGATCTGAAAATGACAAACAGATAGTTGAATATGAATTTGCAGGTGTAGAAGAGGTTGGAGGTTCTTAATGATAAGTCTTTCATACTGTGTTGCTGCACCAATAAAACAACATACAAAAGAGCTAGATACATGGATAGAGCATCTTAAGAACTTCAAACCTTCTCCTGATGAAATTATTCTTTCAAGTGAAAATGATTTTCCTTCCAGAGAAGACGTTACATTTTTGAAAGTTGAGAATCTTTACATTCCGAAAGAATTTATAGGTAAAGAAGGAGAAAGACATTATCGTATTGGTTTGGCAAGGGAGACTATTAGAAGGTATATTTCAGATAACACAAAACATGCTTTTACATTTTGGTTGGATTCTGATGTCTATTGTATGAACGAATATACTCCACTAATATTTGCTGGTTTGGTAAATTTAATTCCTTGTTCTGTCTTAGTTAATGAAATAACTTCTATATCTGGCTATCCTCCAATATCTTTGGGTTGTATATTTATGTCTAGGAACATTCTTCAATTAAGTTGTTTCATGCCATATGGGCATTTCTCAGAAGATAGTTTGTTCTATGTTACACTTAACAACTTGTTAGCTTTGGGGTATGATTTCAAAATAGTTTATGGAAAAGTAGTTCCAGTAAAGCATATAAGAGAAGGAAAAGAAATGGAGTTACCTCCTCCAGATTTGGATTTGAAAGTTATTCAGAGGCAAAAATGATGAGAGAAGCAATAGTTTTAGCTGGTGGAATGTCTAAGAGACTTAAGCCATTTACTGATATTCCTAAACCTCTACTCAAACTAAACAACAAGTACCTTTTAGATACCCAGATAGACTGGTTAAAATCTAAAGGCTTTGGTCATGTTATTCTGGCAACAGATCTTGAGACATTCTCACATTGGGAAACAAAAGAAGACTATTTGCCACTAGTTAAAGTTAGTCTAGAAACAGACCATCTTGGGACTTCTGGAGCATTGAGACAAGCAGCAGAATATGTAGATTCCGATCTAGTCTATGTTATGAATGTTGATGATATTCTTTTAGACTTAGATCCTTCAGAACTTTACCTTTCACTTCACAAATCTGGAATAGTTGTCTTACACCAACCAAAGATAGAATTTGGTGTAGTTAGAATAAGAGACAATACTATACTAAGATTCCAGGAGAAACCATATCTCAAGTTCTGGGTGTCATGTGGACACTATCTATTCCAGAAAGATATCCTTAAGACTTTTCCTGAATCTGGGAACTTTGAAGAACTGGTCCTTCCAAAACTTTCAAAAGATAGGAAACTCCAAGGGTTCAAATACAAAGGAAGATGGTTTACTATAAATTCATTGAAGGACATAGAAAAGTATCTCTCAGAAATAGAAAGATTTATTAAATCCAAATAGGATAGGAATAAACACCTTTAAAATAAGGAGAGAAAAAGAATGAACCTGTATGAAGATTTGAAAGCATCAGAACCCGTCAAACTAGTTTCACATAGTGATGCTGATGGAATATACTCTGCAGCTATTGTTGCTTCACTCTTCAAAATACAAAGTATAGATTTTCCAGAGTTCCACAAATACCAGAACTGTAATGTAGCTTTGGACCTTGGGCTACCAGAAGTAGAGTGGGATGGAATATTAGTTGACCACCATCCTGTTACACCAGAATACAAAGTCCCAAAGAAATACTATTCAGGAAATGTCCCAACTGGAGTTATTCTCTACAATCTGTTCAAAGACAAAATACCAAAAGATAAGACATGGTATGTAATTGGAAGTGCAGTTGGAGATGGGCAACCTGAAGTAGTTCCTAAAGAAATATGGAAACAGTATCCTATCCTTCTTGAAGAAAGAGGAGTAATATACAAATGGAAAGGAGAGAGTAGAACCAGTGAAGTTCCAATGTTCTACTATTTGAGTTCAGGATGTAATGCATTCTGTAGACTAGGTGTTCCCCAAAGAGCATTTGAAATACTAATGGAGACAAAAGATCCATTAGAATTCATAGAGAACCCAGATGTTCAGTACTACATTTCAAGAGCTAGGGATGAAGAAGAAACAATCTACAAGTCCAGGTTTATAGTTGAAACATATGGTAGAATAGTCTATGTTAGAATAACAACAAGCCAGGAGAACTACAAGTTTGCAAGTCTAATAGCTTCCAAGCTCCAAAGTGGGAACAACTTCAATACATATGTTGTTCTTAATGAAAAGAATGGTGAACTCTCAATAAGAGGTTTCCTTTCTGACCTAATACTTGAGTATCTTAACTCAAAAGGTTTCAAATGTGGTGGACACAGTGGTTTTTCTGGAGGAAAGGTAGATACTAAAGACTTAAATAGATTTACTAGCACAGTTAGAGGAATGAAGTATGAAATATTCCATTGAAAGAAAACAACCTAACCTCTGGAAGATCTACAATGAAGAGGAAGGAGAAACATATGTTGTATTCAATGGAAAAGAACTTGTATGTGAATGTAAGTTCTATAGAACTAAACACTTCTGTAAACATATTAGAAGTGTAGTATATTCCCTTATCACAGGTACAAATATAATGGAGGAAGCAGAATGAGTGAAAAAGAAGACACAAGCCCAGAGATAGAGGAACTTCAACAGGTACAGCATGTTGGACCAAAGATGGCAGAGAAGCTAGTTGAAGCTGGAATAACTAAAGTAGCTGATCTAGCAGTTAAGAGACCAGAAGAACTCAAAGCACTTTTGAACATAAGCCTCAAACAAGCTAAAGAAATGATCAACAATGCATTGGAAATATCATGGGACATCATAGCTAAACCAAAATGTCTTTCTGAATATTCAGAATGGGTCAAGAACAATGTCAAGAGAATACCAAGTGGTTGTACTAAGCTAGATAGTGCATTGGGAGAAGGAGTGCCAACTACTGCCATATCTACATTTGCTGGAGAATATGGAGCAGGGAAGACAGAATTCTGTCTCCAGATAGCAGTCAATGCTAAGAAGAAACTTAACAGAGGAACTTTCTGGATAGAAACGGAACCAGGAACATTCAGTCCAAAAAGACTTGAAGAAGTCTCAAGAGCAGAGAAAGTTTCCTTTGAGAATGATGAATTCTACATTATACCTGCTAGAGAGATTGGAGATTCTCCACACTTCCTATATCTGACATACTTGAAGGCTGAAAAGATCTTCGAGGAAAGTATGAAAGATGGTGTATGCAAGTATGGTGTTCTAGTTGTTGACAGTTTTACATCCAAGTTCAGAGGATACTATACTGGAAGAGAACTGTTCCCAGATAGAGCAAGAGAAGAGAATAGGCACCTAGCAAAACTCAACCAGATAGCAGCAAAATACAATGTTGCAGTTCTTCTGACTGCTCAGATATTGGAGATACCAGTATTGGAAGGACAGTATGCCCAACAAGCAAAGACAGACCATGTCAAGAAGATGTGGGGAGGAACAGTTCTGGAACATGGCTCAACATACCTATTCTACCTTAGGAAGCAGTCCAAGAAAGACTGGAGTATAACAGTAGTTGATGCACCTGATGTCCCATTCGAGACATTCCAGTTCAGAATAAGTGAAGTTGGAATTAGAGATGTATAGAGGTGAGAAAATGGAAGAGAAGAATAGAGTCCCTGAAAAGTGTCCTCTAATAGACAAGTGTATGGAACTTGTCTTCAAAGAAGAGTATGAAGACATGTGCTTAACTTCTCTATGGGCATACTGTGAAGCAGCTAAAGATGAAGTTTTGAAATATAAGAAAAGACCAATAGATTGGAAAAATAAAGGAGGGAAAGAAGAATGAATTACCAGAAAAAGTTGGAAGAACTTTCAAAGAATGTCGGTTTCACACTTGAAGAAGTGACTAAAGAATACAACAAGAACATCGAAGTCTACAAAGATGAGGACAAAGCATGGAAATATACTAAGATGTACTTTGCAAGGATGAAACCAAGAGGAAACATGAAGTGGTACGAAGCTTTTGTCCTTTCAGTTAGGGAACCATTTGATGCTATAGACTTGAGAAAGAAACAGATCCTGAAACAGTGGCAGAATGCTCAAAACAACAAGGAAGAACTCATGAAACTTGTTCAGAGTAGAATAGTTGAACCTGATGGCACTATACTTGATTGGAGACCTACTATATTCAACAAGCCAAATCCAAACTTCAAAGTCAAACCAATATCTGGCTCAGAGTGGAGAAGGCACATCTATGCTCTAGTTTCAGAAGATAACTTCAAGACTGTAACATTTTCTAGACTAAGTTTCCAGGGAGACATAGCCAAAGAGAAGTGTCCATACCAGTTCTTCAAGACATACAAACTTCTAGCTTCTAGAGTTGACAAGAGTAAAATCAAGAATCCAGTTCCATTTGAAATGTTCAGACTAGGGAAGACTTCTTTGAATGCTATAGAGATAAACACTAGAGTCGGGTTGAAAGACTTTACTGGAGGGTTCATACCAGTTAATCCTCCAGAAAGAAGAGACTACTGTTGGGTATATGGAGACATTGATAGTATCAGAAACACAAATGGATTTTCAAGCTTTGTAGACCTAGTCCTAGAGGAACCATCTGAAGCAGTAGGGAGAAGTGTAACACTTGCAATACCAAACTACTATCCTATAGCTTTCCAGGAAGGAGAGAGGATCCTAGCATTTGGGAGAATGACAGAATACAGAAATGCTATCATGCAGAACACAGAATGCTATCTACCACTTGACAATCCAGATATCATGAACTTGTAGTCCAAAAGAATGAGCACAAGGGTGAAAAAATGAGCATGAAAGTTGAAAAGGTTCCAATAGACAAGTTAACCATTTCAAAATGGAACCCAAGGTTCGCAAGTGTCCCTAAAGAAGAGAAACTTAGAGAATTTGCTTCAAACATCCAGAAGATATCTCTACTATCTCCTATAGTTACAAACAAGAAGTATGAGATCCTCTCTGGAGGACTGAGATGGAGAGCACTAAAACTAGCTGGAGTGAAAGAAACTGAAGTTCTAGTCTATGATACTGAAGAACTAGCAAGACAGAAGAACCTACCACTTGAAGTCGTTGAAGCTAAGATTTCAATCTCTTCAGACCTATACAAGTTTCCACTCCACACGTCAGAAAAAGGAGCAATACTTGACAAGCTCAGGAGCCAGGGATATAGCCTGAAAGATGTAGCTTCAATCATTGGATGTACTGAAGACACTGTGTGGAGATGGTGGCAGTCTGCTGAGATCCCGTCAACACTCAAGAAAGGTCTAGAACCAAAGTACAAGAAACTATCTACCAAGAAGAAACTCAAAGTTAGACAGATACTTGAAAGTATACCAGAAGAATACCAAGCTCAGGTCCTTAACCTAGCTGAAAAGGTAACTCTAAGAGACCTTGAAATGGCAGCTAAAGACATTATATCTGGTGCTCCAGTAGATTTCGACTGGAGAGTCCAATACTCAAAAGAAGACACAGAACTTGTCCAGTATAGGATCTTGGATACAGTCATTATCCAGTTTAGAGAACTTTGCAAGGTATACGATGTAGACCCGTACAAGATGTTCGTTGAAGCAGTCAAATTCTTCACTGCAGAAGAAAACTTCAAGAAACTGGTAGGTCCAGTTGAAGCTCAAAATAGTTGATGCAACATATAGATACAGAAATGGATCTCCAGTAGTTGTCCTAGTCTGCAAGACTTTGAACGGTGAACAGAAAATCATTGAAGTTCCCTATCTCCCCTATTTTTATGTTAGAGATTATGACCCTAATTACTGTTTCAATTCTAACAAAGTTTCCCCTCCAGATTCCTTTTTGAAATCTGAACTTTCAGACTTCAAACCATATGATTCTGATAGTAACTTGTATAAAATATATGTCAAGAGACCAAGACAGGTCCCAGAACTTGCTGAGTACTTTGAAGACCTTCCAATGTTCAGAGGAGCAACAAAGTATGGTTCTCCTGTTCTTGAAGCTAACATCCCTTTCTTCGAGAGGTTCCTAGTAGACTATGGTATAACAACTATGGTAGAATATAATGGAGACATCAGACCTACATCCTTCGACTACAGTTTTGACATTATCTATGCTGACATTGAAGTTTGGTCTAAGAGCCTTTCAGAGATGAAGAAAGCACAAAATGCTCCTATAATCTCAATTTCTGTATATGACAGTGGCAAACTTCTGAACTGGAACCTTTCGACAGAGATAAAAGAAACTAAAAGTATCCAAGTAGACCCAAAAATGCTCGAATCTAGGTTCTGTTCTTCTGAAGTTGATCTAATACTCAATTTTCTGAGATATCTTAGAAACAGGTCTCCAGACATTATAGTTACTTTCACAGATTTTGACATCCCATATGTTCTTACCAGAGCAGACTCTTTCAATGTCATTCTTTCCCATTTTTCCCCTGCAAAGATGGAAGATTTCAAGAGACAGAGGATATATGGTACCCAGACTTTAGACTACAGGAGACTCTACTGCAAAGTTTTCGACCCTCCCTTTTCAAATCTAGACTACATAGCTAGGAAAGAACTCGGTTATGGAAAACTTGAGTGTAATGTCTATACTGATTGGGTCAGAGATCCTTTGAAAGTTATAGAGTACAACCTCATGGACAGTCTCCTTCTTGCCAACTTGGAAAAGAAACTTGAACTCATAACCTCATTCTACAAGCCAATCAGAGACCTTACTGGTTTACCTTTTGGTATGTGTATGGTAAACTCTAAGGTAGGTATGAACTTACACCTTAGACTTGGAACCAAGAGAAAGATATGTTTCAAGACAAAATCTTATGCTCACCCTAGAAGTTATGAAGGAGCTTATGTGTATGCAAAGACTGGTCTCTTCAATGATGTCCTACAGTTCGACTTTTCAGAACTGTATCCTTCAATAATGGAGACATTCCACATTTCTGGAGACACAAAGACAACTTCAAAAGAGAATGTAGTTACTATCAATGGAGTATCTTTTAGACTTGATACTTTGGGAATAACAAATGAGGTCATCAAACCTCTTAGGGAAATCAGGAGAGAAGTCAAGAAGAAATACAAAGAAAGTAGAGAAAAGAAGTATGAGATGCTTAACATGGCTCTCAAACAAGTTATCAACTCAGCATATGGCATTTATGGCTATATTAAAGTAGCAACAAAAGGACAGGACACTGGTTTCTCATATGAATACACAGTTGGTTCTCCTCTTTACGACCCAGAGATAGCTGGAGCAATAACTTACATTGGGAAAGAGATACTTCTCGAACTTATCAGGTATGTTACATCTTTAGGGTATGAAGTAGTCTATGCTGATACTGATAGCTTATTTATTCTATCTCAAGAGGACCCTGAGAAGATCAGGAAAACAATTGAGGAACACGTCTCACAGTATATAATGGAAAAGTATAAGGTAGAATCTAAACTTACAATTTCCTTTGAAGAAAGAATCAAGAAACTGCTAGTAATTACAAAGAAGAGATATGCTGCTTTGTCTGAAGATGGAAACATAACTTTCAAGGGGATTGAAATAGTGAGGAGAGACACGTCAAACTTGATGACTTCTCTCCTTTCAAGATTTATTACAAAAGCTATGAATGGAGCTTCTGTTTCTGACCTGAAAGATTTCATACTTCAGGAAGAGAAGAATATAGTTTCAGGCAAGTATCCACTCCAGGATCTAGCTCTAAGGGCTAGATGTGCTAAGAAGAGTTACAAGAAAGTCAAACCAGAGAACAAGAGAGCAATGGAATGGGCTGTTTCTCATGGCTTTGAAATAGAACCTGGAGAGAGGTTCTTCAAACTGTACGTCAAAACTCCAGAAGGTGTAATAGGATACCCATCTGAGAAAGAATTAGAAAGTGTTCTCAAGATTTTGGAACAGAAAAAAATAGAGATAGACTACAAGAAACTTGGAAGGATAAGTGTGAAGAAACTGTGGAACATAATAGAGCACCTAAGCAAGGAAACATTTAAAACATACACTCTTGATAACTTCTTTAGGTGAAAACACAATGTCTGAGAAGAACAAAGAGATAGAAATCTTTGAGAGACTAAGCAAAGTTGAAGCAAAGATAGATACTCTGATAGACCAGTCCAAATCCTTGAAGATCAGCATGGACAAGGTATGTGAGAAGTACAACCATGAGATAAGTGATATCTACAATGAACTCTCAGAACAGAGTAAAGACATGGATGACCTTAGAGGTCTAAAGAAATGGGTTGAAACAATGAGTGTAACAATGGTAAGCCTTTTAGGTGTGATACTAGTTTATCTAATCAAACTCTTCCTTAAGGTGTGAGGAGAATGAGAGATTTGAGGTCCCTATTAAAATATCCAAATGTAGTTGGTTTCTCTAATCAACTGATGCCAAGAATATCAAAAGGAGTTGAAACCAAAGAACTTGCAATCAGAGTTTATGTTATCAAGAAAGTCCCAGAGAGCCAGTTAAAGAAAGAAGAGATAATACCAAAAAGTATAGATGGTGTCCCTACTGATGTTGTTGAAACTGGAAAGATAGTAGCTTTCAGTCAGACTGGCAAGACTTCAAAGGTTAGACCAGTAAGTTTGGGTTTGAGTGTTTCTCACTGGGATGTCACTTCAGGAAGTCTAGGTATGTTGTATGAATATGAAGGGGAAACAGTAGCAGGTTCAAATGCTCATGTACTCTGTTATTCAGAAGATACTGAAGTGCTAACTGAAAATGGTTTTCAATTTATTAAAGATGTAGTTCCAGGTCAAAGAGTTGCAGTTCTAAATCCAGAGACAGAAGAAATTGAATATGCAACTGTCATAAATAGTATCAAATATCCTTTTGAGGGACAATTAATAAGATTTCTGAATAGGAATATTGACCTTCTTGTGACTTCAGACCATTTGTTAGTGGTCAAAAAGGGAAGAAAGAAGTCCATTACTAGAATTAGAGCAGAAAATGTCTTAGACCGTTTGAAGAATACTCCTTGTCCAAGATTATATTTGTTCAATAAAGCTAAATGGAATTGTCAAGCTATAGAAACAGTTCATTTACCAGAAACTAAAATTGAAAGTAGCAATCAATATTGCTCTTTTGACTTTCCTTATGCTAAGAATATTTCTGAAGTGAAAACTGAAATATTTCTTAAGTTTCTAGGATGGTATTTGAGTGAAGGTAGCATCTCCAAAACTGGACCTGACAAAGCGGAACATATGATTTCAATCAGAAATACTTCAGAAACAAATCTTTTAGAAATCAAGAACATCATAAATGAAATAGGTTTAACATCATATCTAGGAAATAATGCTGTTTGCTTCTATTCCAAACAGTTCTTTGAATATTTAGAAGGTTTAGGAAAAGGAAGTAAGAACAAAAGTATTCCTAAAGAATTCAAAATGCTACCACCTTCGCAACTGGAAATACTCTTTGACACTTTAATGAAAGGAGATGGATCTTGGAAAGCTTGTTCATATCTTACAGCTTCTAAACAACTTGCCGATGACGTTCAAGAAATACTTCTTAAACTTGGATATTCTTCCAGAATAACTATTAGGCATGGTAGTTCTTACAATCCACAAGGTATTTATTACAATGTTTCCTTTGCAAAAAGATATTCTGAGCTGAGAATTACTAGAAACAATATATCTTTCGTGCCATACTCTGGATATGTTTATGACTTGACAGTTGATAAGCATCACATTATTTTGATTAGAAGAAATGGTAAGCTTTGTTGGTCAAGTAATTGCGATAATCCATCTAAGAAACCTGAAGAAGTAACAGAGAAAAGAATACTCCAACCTGGAAGTTACTTTGGAGGACAGAATGTAGATAACATAATTGGGGCATACTTATGGCATGAACGTGTCAGACCAATAACTGAATCATGTAAGATAGCTGGAGGAATTACAAGAGTTCTTAACAAACTTTCTAGGTTTCTACACAGGAAATCCAGGTTTATCCTTGCATCTTATCCAGTAAACTATATCGATTTTGCAGTGTATTCTCCTTCAGTAGAACATGTCTGTGACTTCTATGACAACTGTACTCCAAAAACCTATGAGTTTATAGGTCATTTATTTGCTGGTTCAGATGTAAGTGGTGTAGTATGTAAAGTGAAGTACATCTTAGACAGGAATTTCAAACCTTGCTACAACTATTCGACTGACGTACAAGTTGGGGACAGAACTCATGGGTGCAGCTTCTGGTGCCATTATGACACAACAGTTTCGGATCCTTCAGCTAACCTAATAGTTTCGTATGGGAATTTCGAAGCATATTATGAAGATGTAATAATGCTTAATAATGATGGTACAATCCGAGGTGGATATAGTGGATCCTCGTGGTTCAAGGTGAAATAGATATGTCCTTTTGGGATAGATTTAGAAAGAAAACTCCTACAACTTCAGAAAAAGATTCAGGAGTCTACTTTAAAGCATTGGAAAGTGAAAGAGTTGAAACTTCTGAAAGAACAAAAGAACCCTCAAGTTCTCTAATGGAACAGTATGAACTTCTATACCAGAGAGATGCTATAACATTTGGGTGTATAAACTATCTGACACTTAGAATAGCTCAAGACATTAGCTTCATAGGACCAACAGACGATGTCCAGAAGGTCCAGAAGTGGAGTGTCAAACATCTCTTCAAACAGAAGCTTGAAGACTTAGTCAGAGATGTTCTACTGTATGGGAATGCATGGTCTGAGATAATGATAGGGAACAAAGATGTAGATATTAGGATTCTCAACCCAAAATACTGTGACTACAAGAGAGACAACTATGGTAATGTCCAAGTAGACGAATATGGAGATCCAAAATGTATTATAGTTGAAACTGAAACTGGAAAAGAATACTATATCCAGAAGAGCAAGATAACAGTTCAAAGTGAGGATGGAGAAGCAATCAAATCAATCAACGTTGGAGACCTCAGGAAACTTTACTGCCATTTCACTTTGTTTACTTTTGGAGACTCATATACTGGGATGTCACTTCTTCTTCCTGTCCTGTCAACTGCTATAGTTAGGGGAAATGTAACTAAGATGACTGGAGAACTTGCATTCAGGTCTGGAGGAATTGTAGCATACATTACTGGGACTGTACCGGAAGATGCAAAGAAAGCTTTGGAAGATGATCTCATGAAGCTAACTAAGAGGTCAGTGTTTGTAAGTTCAGACAAGATCAAACTATCTAACATCCCAAGTGGTAGTTTGACTGAAACAACGAACATATTGGGTACTTTAATCAATGAACAGACAGCAGCTATGGGATTACCTTATGAACTCATCATGGCTCCAATATATAGAGGAAGACTTGAGGATCTCACCCACAAGCTAGTTGACTTTGAGAATAGGATACTATCTTACCAGAACAGGTTGGGAGCACAGATAAACCAGAAGACAATGCCTTTCGTCAATGATGCTCTGGGAACAGATGTTCAGTTCAAATTCATAGGGACAGACTACAATATCAAGCTTACAAAATCTAGAATGCTTACTGGACTTGGAAGGAGAGGTCTAGTAACTAGAGATAAGAACTTGGAAGATTGGATTAGAAGAGATTTGGGACTACCTCTAAGTGGTGGGGAAGTTGAACAAAAAGATAGAGAAACCAAGTAGGGAAGAACTCCAAAAACTATATTTGAATGTTGGGATGTCACAGAGGCAGATTGCTAGGTTACTTGGTGTAAATCACGATACTGTCTCAAAGTGGTTCAAAGAGTATGGTATTCCAATCCAAAACAGTCTCTCAGTAAATAACTCTTTGAAAGAAGTCAAGATAGATTTTGATAATGTGGACCTATCAAAGTACAAGCAGGTCCCAAGTTATGTTGTGGTTGTACCAGAACCTATCAGAATCAAGTCCAAAGATGTTACTTTAACACTCTGCATCTCAGACACACATCTTGGTCATTCTGATTTCCTCCCCAAAACTTTCTTTTCTACAGTTAAAACTCTTGTTGAAGCTCTCAAGTACATTTCTTCCAAATACAACATTCATGCTTTTAGAGTAGTTTTAAATGGAGACATAGTTTCTGGGAGAGAAGTATATCCAACACAGTATATTGACAACATCCTCCAGAGAGGGAACTGGCAGGTATATCTTGGTGAGATTATCTTCAAAGAACTATTTGATGAACTTGAGCAGTTAGTCCCAATAGATGAGATTTACCTAATAAGAGGAACTCACGAGTCTTCATCTGCTGAGAACTACCAACTCTACCTGAAGAAAGCATTCATGGCAGATGGTTACAATGTCAAATATGCTAGTAAGGGACTTGTTCTTGACGTAGCTAGACCAATAGGTCACTACAATATTCTCTTCACTCATGGTTTTGGTTCCACAGATTATGCTCCCATTTCTCCAGTATGCCAGAGAGACCTTATCAAAGTAGTTGCTGGCTACAAGATAGATGGAGTTCCAATAGAACGTTGTTGTGTTGGACACAGTCACTGGCTAACTTCAGAGTTTGAAATATCTGAAATACCAGTAGAGATTTCTGGAGGTTTCCAGAGATGGTCAAGAACTCAGTCCCAGAGACCATGTGGCTGTATTCTGTATCTTTATGTTGATAGGATATGTGTCCCAGTAAAGATTAGACCAGATCCTAATGTTGAAAATGAAGAGAGAGGGAGCCCAAACCTAGAATATGAAAACATAAGGCTATATGGTGCTAAACTCATGGAACATTACAAGAAAATAGAGGAGAAACACGATGAGAAGCCTTGTGGAGAAGATGAAAGATAAGAAGTATATTGAGAGTCTGTCGGAAAGAAGTAGAAGTGAACTTATTGCAGCAATAAGTGTACTTGATGCTGAGGAACTTTCTAAGATTTCATCTATTTCAGTAGCATACAAGATTGCAAGACAGAAATGGATAAAGATGAACCTTCCAGAAACTAAGTGGGAAGAATACATTGAAGGGAAACCTCTATTCTGGAAGTCATACATTACATTTAATAAGTTGCAAAGTCAAAATATAATGGATTACTATGGAACAACAGAAACCTAAGATGTCTATCCTCTGGCACTCTGTTAGCCCCTTTTGTGCTAGTGGGTATGGCAAAGTAACTAGGTATGTTACTAATCTATTATCTCAAAATGGATATAGAGTTATCATCAGTGCTTATTATGGAGTTGAACCTGGTCAACAGATAGTTTTGAACCCAAATCTAATAATGGTTGGAAGCAAGATAGGACAGTTTGGTATACAATCCAGTAGAATGTATGCTGATATGTATAGGACTGATGTTTCACTATTACATACTGATTTTTGGGCATTCCCAGATTTTCCAAGACTTCATCCCAGAGCTTTACTCCATTCTCCTCAGGACAGTGAAGAATACGATCCAGCAACTTATGAAGCAACTAAACAATACTTTTCAGTTACTACTTTAACTGAATGGGCTAAGAGAGACTTTGAAAAGCATGGGATCAAAGTAGATGAAGTCATCCATCATGGTGTGGATACTTCTATTTTCAAGCCACTAGACAAGAAAGAATGTAGGAAACATTTTGGTTACCCTGAAGACAAGTTCATATTTGGTATGGTATCTGCTAACAATGACAAAGAAGATAGGAAGAACTGGAGTGGAACGTTAAGAGCATTTAGACATTTGTTAGATCAGGATCCAGATATTGGAAGAGAATGTAGACTAGTTCTCTTTACTGATCCAGTCAATCCAGCAGGATATCCAATTGCTTCCATAGCTCACAAGCTAGGATTAGACCAGTATGTATTTCTCTTTCCAAGCCAACTGTTCAATGTTGGAATACCAGATACAGAACTGAACATGCTTTACAACTGCTTTGATGTCCATGTTTTGTGTTCCAAAAGAGAAGGATTTGGTCTAACAATACTGGAATCTATGTGTTCTGGAATACCAAATATAGTACACAACTACTCTTCAATGACAGAACTAGTAAGGGGGAGAGGATGGTTAGTTAAGTCTCTAACTTCTGGGATCAATAGGATAATCACTCCAATAAATAGTGAATTTCATATCCCAGATACCTATGATCTATATGAGAAAATGAAGAGATCGTATCTTAGACCTCAGGAAAGAGACAAGTATAGTTTATTGTCTAGGAAGTATACTTTACAGCATGACTGGAACATTATATTTAGAGAGAAATGGATACCATATCTTAGGGAAATTGGAGAAAGGCTAGAAAAGCATCCTTTAAGTGTAATAGGAGTTTCAGAAAAGAAAGACGAGATGTTTAGATCTAAATTTCAGGAGGTAGTTTGATGGATAAAGTAGATATTATAATGTTAAACTACAATGCATTAGAAATGACCAAGATGTGTATTTCTTCCCTTTTCAAGAACACAGATTATCCTTTCAATCTAATTCTTGTTGACAATGCTTCATCAGAACCTGGAACTAGAGAATTTCTAAACAGTCTAGCTAAAGAGCATAAAAACATGATAGTTCATTTCAATGAAGTCCCAGATTCAGGGTTTGCAGTTGGAAACAATATTGGTCTAAAGTATTCTACTAATGAATTGGTTCTCTTAGCTAACAACGATTTGTTGTTCTTTAGAAAAGACTGGTTACGGAAACTAGTTGAAGTAATGGAAAAAGATGAAAAGGTAGGATTAGTAGCTCCAAAACTGATCTATCCAAATGATACTATTCAACATGCTGGAACTTACATTGTGCCATCATTTATACTTAACAAGCCTGAAAATACAATAGCTTGGGAACATATTGGAAGGTTCCAAGATAGTAAGAAGTATTCTTTTACAAGAGAAATGGGAGGAGTTACTTTTGCTTGTGTTTTATCAAGAAAGTCAGTTCTTGGAAAACTTGATGAGTCCTACAAAATAGGGACTTATGAGGACAACCAGAAATGTATTGAAGTATTGGAGAAGGGCTATAAAATTGTCTATTGTGGTGAATCTGAAGTCTACCACTATGAAAGTTACACTCAGCTTAGAAGACCTAGAGAACAGTTTGAACCTCAAAGAATAGAGAATTATAAACTATTCAATAGTAGAAAGGGAGAAATCCTCAGAAGAATGTGGGAAAAAGATTCAAAGTTGTTTGGATATTATGATCCAGACATTAAGATATCAGCTCTTGTGCTAGCAAGGGACTGTGAGAGAACTATACCTTATTGTCTAGAATCTTTAAACTTCTTCGATGAAATCATAGTCGGATACACTAAAAGTTCAGACAAAACATATGAGAAGATCAAGGGAACAAATGCTAGAATTGTTGAAATGGATGAAATTGAAGATTTCAGTAAAGCAAGAGATGATTTAGGTAAAGAAGCATCTAATGAGTTTGTTTTCTATTTGGATTCTGATGAGATAATCCATCCAAGTGTCTATTTTGAACTTCACAGACATTTCTCATACTCTAAAAGTAATGTAACATTTCCTAGAGTTAATGTTTCAGTAACAAAATTAGCTTATACCAATAAATATCCAGATTTACAGACTAGAGCTATACACAAAACTGCCATGAAGTGGATCGGTAAAATTCATGAAAGATTGCAAGAAATAGGAGAAATAGTTCCATATGGTATAGTTCATTTTGGGAATTGTTTAGAGACTTGGAATTTAAAGAAATGGAAATATATTTCAGACAAGAATAAGAAGTTAGGATTTTATGGAGAAATGGAAGACAAGAACCTAAATAATGAAGAGAACTTTAGAAGAATAGTTGAAGCATATTCTTCTTATCCTCAAGAACCTATAGACATTTTTGGAAGTGAAATTATTCTTCCCAAGAAAGAGAAAATATTGGAAATATCAGGTAGATAGGAATGTACGAAGAGAATATTGAAGTTGCAAAAGACTTCCACAAGTTCCTACACATGAATTGGAGACTTCCTCTTTGGTTAGGGGTTATAGTTGAAAAGCTTCCTACTGAAATGTGGATTTACCAAGAACTACTTTATGATATTAGACCAACCAAGATAATAGAAACTGGATCGGGATATGGTGGCTCAGCTCTCTTCTTTGCTTCTATACTCGATCTTCTAGGTCAGGGTCAAGTTATATCTATAGATGTCAAGGAAATTGAGAGACCTAAGCACCCCAGAATTAAGTACATTATAGGGAATTCAGTATCTGAAGAAGTCTTTCGGGAAGTCAGAAAAATGATTAAAGAAGAAGATGTTGTCTTAGTTTCTTTGGATTCGGACCACTATTGGGAACATGTTCTTAGCGAACTGGAACTCTATTCTCAACTAGTTACAGTTGGATCATATGTTGTAGTTGAAGATACGAATGAGTATGCTAGAGTTCCAATCCTGAAAAATGGAGAAAAAGAAGCAGGTCCTGAAAAAGCTGTGGAAGAATTTCTTAAGAAGCACCAAAACTTCATAGTTGATAGGTCTAGAGAAAAATTTTATATATCATGTTGTTTAAAAGGATATTTAAGGAGGATATTTTGAAATTGAAAAAGGTATTGATAACAGGAATTTGTGGTTTTGAAGGATCCAACATGGCTCTGCTCTGGAAAAACAAATACAATATAGCAGGGCTTGACATAACTTCAACAGCAAGGACTGAAGAACTCAAGGACATACCAATATATTATGTTGATATCAGAGAAAAAGAAGCAGTTGAGAAAGTTTTCAAATCTGCTAAACCAGATGTAATAGTTCACTTAGCAGGTCAGGTATCTCACCTCAAATCTCAAGAAGACCCATACTACGACTTAGAATGCAATGTTAAAGGGATACTCAACATCTTAGAAACTGTTAGAAAGATAAATCCAAAATGTCAGGTACTGTATGCTAGTTCTAGATCAGTATATGGCTTTCCAAAATACTTGCCAATTGATGAAGAACACCCAACAGAACCAATAGATGCCTATGGGATAACTAAGAGGACAGCAGAACACTATTGTCAACTATATACATACCATTACGGCATTAACACTACATGTTTTAGACAAGCTAATCTCTTTGGTCCAAGACAGCAAGTATGGACTAATGTTTTCCAGATGGTTTCGTGGATTTTTAGATGTGTAGCTTTGGATGAAGAATTTACATTCTATGGTGATGGTTCCCAAACTAGAGATTTTCTATATGTTGATGATGTAGTCAAAGCATATGAACTTGCAATAGAAAATCCAGAAAAAGCGTATGGTCAAATCTACAACCTTGGAGGACATGAATACTGTTCTTGGAACCAAGTAATCAAATATGCTGAAGAGGTAACTGGAAACAAAGCTAAGGTAAAATATATACCTCATTCAGAATTGAGAAGCAAACTAGAAAATCCACACAGTTGGTTAAGCTATTCTAAGTACAAGAAAGCAACTGGATGGATGCCTGTAGTTTCTGTCAAAGAAGGTTTCAAAGAGATGTACAAATATTTTATATCTGAAAAGAAGATAGAAAAATATTTAAGTTGAAAATCTATGTGCAATAATGCTATACTAAAGTGGATCGAGCAGAATGTTTCTAGGAAAGAGATAGAGAACAAAAGAGTACTAGAAATGGGAAGCAGGAATGTTAATGGAACAGTCAGACCTATTATAAACAAATTCAATCCTAGTGAATATATTGGAATAGATCTGTTACCTGGAGACTGTGTTGACATGATATTGCCAGCAGAAAAAGCTGTAGAACATTTTGGAAGAGAATCTTTTGATGTAGTGGTGTCAACTGAAATGCTTGAGCATGTCTATTCTTGGAAGCAAGTTGTTTGGAACATGAAAGAAGTATTGAAGAAAGAAGGCACTTTATTTGTTACTACTAGGTCTTATGGTTTTGGGTTGCATGACTTTCCAGCTGATTATTGGAGATTCGAAATAGAAGACTTTGAAGCTATTTTCAAAGATTTCAAAATCATCAACCTTGAAAAAGATCCAGAAGCTCCTGGTGTGTTTCTAAAAGCTATTAAACCCTTAGACTGGAAGCCAATAGATCTATTTTCTACTCCTTTTTTAGTTTATTCAATCAGAGAAGGCAAAAGAATATAATATGATATTACTTATATATATTCAAGATACCTCTTCTCTTTCTAAAAAGCTTCTACATCTTCAACTTAGAAACTACAAACAGTTCTATTTAAAATCTATTCTTGTTTCTCCAGTAGAATTCCCAGGATATGATGGGTACAATGTAGAGTGGAGAACAGAGCTATTTCCATGTAAAACAGGAGGAGCAATAGTTAGCATAGCTCAAACTTCTAAGGAACCGATATATTATTGTAACAACAACTATCTAGTTTTTGAGAATCCATCTCTAATTGAAACAGATAGCCTTGTAGTTTCCAGATACGAAATACCGTATCCTGTAGTTGATAGTAAACAACAATTTGTTTACAGAACGAGAAACAAATGTTTTTCCAATGAAGAAGTTTTCATTCAGCATGCTCTCTTCAAACCAGAGACAATTATGAGATATATTAGGAAAGATGTAGGAAGTATAGAAGAAATACTTGAAGATGTTCTTCCTAGACATATTATCAAGATACATAGATACAAAGGGAAATGGTACTACATTACATCTGAAGATCAGCTAGAAGCAATAGGCTTAAGAGTTTAGACTACAGAATACTCTGTTACTTCTGGAGAGTTGTAACATGAGTGAGTGCCAATCCAATAGATGTGAAATAGGTATCAATCCTTCAAGGAATTTCAAATATGTTTGGAGATGTTCTAATGACAAATGTAGGTTTGTTATTCCTATCAATGATGAAACTTATAGATTATTCTTTCCTAAGCTAAGATGCCCAAAATGTGCTAGTGGACTAATATGCTATCCAGCAGATTGGGTTTCAAAAAGAAGGGAATCTTTAAATAGAGAACAGTCGAAATCTTCTATAGGTGAAGTAACATGCCATTAAGTAGTTTAGACATAATGTTTTCATACACTAATACAGCTACTGGGTCATCTAACAATACTCTTTCCCTTGGTGGGACACTAAGTTGGAATGCATCAGCTACTTTACCATATACTATTTCTTCTGGAGTAATGGATAATATATTTGATGACGTAACTGGAGACGAATCTTTCAATGGGAAAACAGAATATCGAGCTATTGCTATTTACATTGCAACTATAAACTCACCTGGCTCTTTCGATGCTATTACACCAAAAGTATGGATTTCAGGATATTATAGAGCTGGAAGTGGTGCAGATACAATATATATTAGTGCTACTACATTTGCATTGAATTCAAATACAATGCAGCTTATTGGTAATGAGACTGTTGCTCCAACTGATATTCCAGCTTTTGGTTGGTTGCCTGAAGGAGCCCCTTCAACTACTATATGGTGGGATTCAAGTAACAACCCAACAACTGTCCCTCAAACTTCAGGATCAAGTACTCTCAGAAGTAGAAATTGGGCAGGAATCTGGTTGAAGAGAGTTGTCCCAGCTCAAGCAAGTGCTTTTAACAACAGAGCTGTCACGATAACATTCCAGTGTGAGACAACAGCTAGTCCCTACAAACACTTAGTTAAAAAAGATTTCATCTATAGATGGGATTCTGGTGCTCTTGAAGTTGCTTAAGAAGTTCAGAGAAAAACTTCCCCCCACTCTTTCTTATGGAATTTTCAAACCATGTAGAAGATGTGTTTACCAGAAGCATTCAGAACCTATACTGATTGTTTCTGCTTCTAGAGGACCTAGAATTATACTTGATCCTTCAGGAGGATGCTATGTAAGAGTCAGTGATTGTATCGGATATGAAAAATGTGGTAAATGTTTTGAAGCTGTAAAAGGTAAAGTCCCAAACTGTAAATGGAAATCTTTTTGTAGCAGAAAATAGTTTAAAAGCAATAGGGAACTGATATGCCTGCTCCAACTATATCTGTATATTTCAATACAATAGACCAAGAAACAACTATTGGAATGACTAATATTTCAGGGAAGTGGCTATATTGGGCAGGACCTCAAACTACTGGTAGTGCACTAGATCCTGTTACTAGAGAAATATATAACAAGTGGGTTGAAAAGTTATGGATTGCAGATCCTTCAGTATTTGCTAATGGCACAATAGTTTCAAGCTATCATCCTCCTGGGCAGACGCCAAATAGATGTATGTTCATGATTCGCTTAGACTCTGGAACTCTAAGTGATGTAGTCCAAATGACTGCTTTCGACAATACACTCCATACAACTTGGAGTTCAGAAATATTCGGTACTGACAATACTAACTACACTTCTTGGCTGAAAGCTGCTCCGACTGGATACATCCACAGTGGAAACACTCTTCTATTGAATGTGTCAGCAGGGTGGGCTACTTTCACAACTGCAACTACTCCTCAAAACGACACTCCAAATGCTCTAAAAGGCACTGTTAACTATATTACATGGTCTTCAATACCGGTAGTAGGAGATGCTCTTCTTGGTATCTTAGCTTGTGTAGTTCCAAGTGATGCTTCAGCTGGTTCATCTGGAAAGACTCCAGTTATTACAGTAATTTACAGGTGGACTGAATAGTTTGTGGAAGATAATCTATTGTGATGGTACAACTTATTCTAGTGATGATTGCAGTTTTCTTACCTTGCCAAGGGATAAAGAGGTAGATTCTCTACAATTGGTCAGTAAAGACAAAATATTTGTTCTTAAGTCTCCAGACAAGAAATTTAGATTCATCTATAATAAAGTAGCTTTTCAATCTCTTATTTATGGAAATACTGTTGTTCTTGAAGAAATTGGAATGTACCTTCAAAATGATATCTATGCAATAGTTGATTCCAATGGAAATAGTCGGATGGAAAAGAAGTCTCCTCAGGTCAAGGAGATTTTCAAGTTAAGTGTTTAGGAAAACTTAAAGACTTCAAAATGTTATCTTCTTTTAGATGGTTCAAATGCCTAGAAATCACGTCTTTCCACATTCGGGACCGAAAGGTTACTTTCTTTCTGAAGGCTTAGGTGCCTCTGTGTATAGAGGTTCTTTTGTCTTCGATCCAACAATGTACTTTACTTCAACTAGCACTACTGTTAATGGTTTATCTGCTAGACTGCTATCTACGAGTCAAGGAACAACTTCTGCTTACAAAGATATAACCAATTACGATTATGAAATTGGAATTAGGGTTTGGAAGAGGAACTCAAGTGGTGTTGAAACGGAAATTACTGGTGGTTCTCCGGTTGCAGTTGCTGCCATTCCAGCATCAAGTGGCTACGTTAGTGGTTCATGGAATTGTCCCCAGACAAGTTTAGCTTCAACGGATGCAGTTGTGGTTAGGGTTTACGCTTCAGCTGATGGTTCAACATGGAGTTTAGTGGATACATGGATTACTCAGCAGCTGGGTGCTCAATCGCTTAATGCTTCAACTTGGACAGTTTACTACTACATTTATATTAGATCGTCACCTTACAAAGTTCTGTTCTATTTTGGAACAAGTACCTACAACAGTAGGATAGAAAATTTTGCATGGACTGCTCTAACTTCAGTTTCAAACACTCTTTCTTCAACTTATAGAATTTGGGCAAAGTTTTCTGGATATAGTGATTCGACTAATGTTGCCAAAATAGAAGCAATGGATTTCAATGACTACATTTCCAAACTTAAACTTGCTAGCATAATATGGTACAAAAAGGAAGTCAGTCCTTCCTATGGAACTGTTGGATATACTACAGTAACCCTTGAAACTATCTTTTCAGACGACCAAGCTCCAGATCCCAGGGAAATTTCAGTAGTTTTCAATTTGAGATCTCAATTGGACTCAAGCACTACTCTTTCAACAACTGTTCCTGTCTATTCTTTGGCAACTAAAATTTTCAGAGCAATAGGAAGCATACCTATTCCAGAAGATGTCCCATTAAACTGTTATGACTTGCAAATTGAGGTGGACTATCTTGCAGCCTGACTGGGACAATGCCTATTGGTACTATTTAGACCTGCATGGAACAACTGTCCCTTTTGACCTACCTTCTGGAATATATTTATTTGATACTCGCATGGATTTTGGAGGGAATTTATCTCTTTCTTTAAATCCTTATCAATCTATGACTTATCGTTTCGCTTGTAAAGTTGGTAGAGTCTATGAAATCTATAAAGATTCCTTCAATGTCGATATTCCTTCCTACTGGTCTTATTTTGGATATCCAGCATCTGTGTCTGTTTATGTTTTGAATGACAACAAGAACACTGTAAGTAACTTTGGAACTTTCTCTGCCTATACTTGTGGAACTGTCCCTTCAGCTCTCACTTTAAATACTCATGGTTATTTTAAAGCAGAATATACTCTTTACAACAATACTTCTGGTACAATTAAGACAACTATTTCTCTGTCAGAGTTTGGAGTATATCTCCCATGTAGACATAGAAAAGTCTTCGGATATAGCAAATATACTCGACTAGATGGATTTCATGGTGATATAATTTGTGGTCTCCCTCAAAACGGAACATTCCAGACTTTTCAAATTGTTCCGGCAGTTGCAGAAGGTAAACCAATCCCAGGAACTATGCATTGGTATCTTTATACTTCTGAGGGTGGAAATTGGCAATTGAGAAGAGATGGTACCTTAGAAGTAGGAAGATATCAAACAAGGTTTGTTTCTCTTGATCCACCTTTAGAAGTTCAAAATGCAACTATTAAATTGACTCAAACAGGAGTTGACTATCTCACAGAATATACTTATGACCGAACCCCTAAGATGTGTTGGGCTTGGAATCAGAAACCAATAGACAACTTTACTCCAGGAGATTTTTCAGCTAAAATTAACGATATTTGGTGGGATGCTGGTGAGCATCCTCAGAATGTTCTGTTTTGGGGCAATGCTACTTTTCCTCCATTTTCTCGCTTGAAAGGTTTAGAAGCTTGTATAAACAGAGATCCTTCTCTTTACAAACGATATTTTAGAATCAAGATCTATTCTTCCAACACTATACTCTATTTAGGTCCATATGATTCTGGTAGCCTTGGAATACCTTTCTATAGTGGTCCCTCCGGAGAAGCAGCATATAAGTGGTTCAGGTTTCCTGTCACGATAGAAACACCGAGTATCTCTTATGAGATTGAACAATCTTCTGATACAATTTCTTGGGATATAAATACTGGAGGCTACAATTTAAGGTATGATTATACCAAACGACCTTTCATTGGTGATGGAAACATTAGGTTTTTGCTAGAACCGACTGAATCTTTTGACATCTCTCAATTTCTAAGTGTAACTATACCAGTTTCAAACTATGCTGATGCCATTTCTCCCATGTCTGTTAATCCTTTGTCTTTTTCTCAAGATATTTCCAACAAGTTAATGGCACTCACAAGATACTATGGTAACCAAATAACATATTTTACACGTTATAACACTGTAGTTGGGTCTTCGATTTTTGTTCACACATTTACAAATAGACTTCCAATTTCAACACTTACAACAATTTCTATCTATGTTGGAGATGCTGTCAACTATCACACTATTGCTATTTCTCCTCTACCAATAAATTGGTCCAATATTACTTGGCATACTTTTCAGGTTTCAGCTGCAACTTTTGTAGATGTTCCTGTAACTGAAGCATTTACTATCTATCCTGGTTCTTTGTATGCTATTCTCTGGAAAACAGGGGGTTCTATAACTGTTCTTCAACCGTATGTCTCTAGAAGGAGTCCTGACTCTTGGTTTGATTTACAACAAAAAGGCTACCTTACAGACACTTCCTCAACTATTTCAACTAACTATAACCTTGCTTGGGCAATCTATTCTAGTGATGGACAAAATTCTTATTCAGATGGTATGGTATATTCTAGGTGTTTAACTGGACTAGCTTGTTGGATTGGCTCTGTTCAAGTTGAAAAATATATAATAGAGAATCCACCAGAAATGATATTCAACTATGTTGCTATTTATACTTCCAAGGCAGGTTCACCAACAGGGTCTTTAGTTCTCAATTTTGTAGCAAACAGTTCAACATTATATTCTTGGAGTATTCCACCAGAAAGTGTTCCCAATTTTCCAACTTACCAGGATGTAGTTCTATATACTGGAGACTTGCATTTGCCTCCAAATTCGACAGTAGTTATTGAAGCGTCAGCTACTATCGGGACAGATGCTAACAATTTCTATGAAATAGGAGTAGTCAGAACGGATTCGGCTACAAAAAATGATTTAACATTTGGTGGTATTAAAGCTTACAGACAAAGCCCTCCCAACACATTTTTGACTGATGACCACTCTTTCAGGTTTGCAAGTAAATATTATCTAAATGAAACAGAAATGCAAAATAAAATGATAACAGAAATACAAGAGTTTAAGGATTCCTCCAATCTTCTCAAGATCAAGGCAAAAGAATTCCAAGACTATCCGTCTTTCTTGAACATTGGAGCTAAAATATACTCTCATTATTGGGAAAACATTTGTGTTCTTTTCTTAGTGAAATTAGTCCAAAAGTTTCTTGAGAAAGTTAACAGAGTTCTGAACAAACTTGAAGGTTTTTCACTTTTTGGTTTCAAAGTTAAAGAGAGAGTAAGTAGATTTCTAAGCCCAACCTATTTGTCTAGAATGCTTAAAGAACGTTCAGCTAGTCTTTTGAGTGTCCTGAAAGTTTTTGTTCTTAGATGGTGTAGTTTCGATTATGTTGTCAAGCAGCTAAGACTTAGGTTTTCTTCTCTAAACTACGCTGTTAGAGGAGCATCACGTCAAATTTCAGTTCTAAAATCTAACCTTTTGAACTTAGTTCAGAATCTTAGTAGTCTCAAATTTACGTTAAAGAACTTAACTAAAAAGACATTCATAGTTATGTATCCACTCCGAAACATTGTTCGGGGCACAATTCTGTCGTTGCATAAACTATTAATCTTAGTCAAAACTAGTTTAACAACTCTAAACAATTTGAAAATATTAGTAGTAAACTTTTCCAAGATACTGTTCGGTCTCAAAGTTTGGAAGTCAAACATTTTATCTGGATTTTCAAGCATTAGAAGTTTTCTGATGAAATTCTTAACCGTCAAGTCTAAACTGTTAAATCTTGTTTCCAATATTGATACATTCCGTTATGCCACTAGAATTGTTAAAAGTAAAGGAATAGTTCTTCAACATTTGATTCGAATTAGGATTGAAAATGTAATTCTAACATTGCATAAACTTTCTGGAATAGTGAAAAATCTCCTAAAAACAGTGCATACTTTGAGAGTTTTAACACTCCAATGGTTCTCAAGTAATTTTATCATTAAAATTTTGAAACAAAACATTGTGAATGGTATTTTTAAACTTCAAAGTTTCGTTAGTAAATTCTTAGGCTTTAGATTTAAAATATTGAAGTTAGTTTCAAGAACAGAAACATCCTTATTCGTTTTGAAAAATGTTCTTTCAAAATTGATAGGTTTAACTCATTCACTGATATCCATAGTAAGAAATTCAGCTTCTATAATATACAAATTAGCTGGGATAGTTGCGAATCTCTTGAAAAGTGTTAACACTCTAAAATCTCTAACTTTAGAATGGCTTTCATCTAATTTCAACATCAAACTTTTGAAAGAAAGATTTCTATTTGCTGTTTCGCTTCTTCGAAGCTCAATTTCTAAACTATTGGTTTCAACATTCAAAATTTCTAAGCTTGCTGCTAGAATCTTTACTCCAGTATATTCATTCAAACTTTTACGGGAAAGAATCCTAGACTTGAGATTTTTGCTAAGAGAAGCAGTTTCAAAAACTGTTTCTTCCCTGTTCAATTTAGGAGGAATAGTTGTTAGAATTCTAAGTGGAAATTATCTAGCCAGAAACTTGAGAACTATTTCTATTTCCTTTAAACATCTTTTAAGAACAATAAGGACTGAAAGTCTTAATATAATTCACTCTCTTAGGGTGAAAATCGAGGCGATACTTAGAACTCTCTACACATTAAGATCTAACGTTCTAAATACTTTCAATTTCTTGTATTCAAGTGGTCTAGTCTTGATAAGACATCTGAGTACTCTTTATCGAATACCTTGTGGAATAGTAGCCAAAGTTCTAGCAATCTCTTACAACACAGCTAGAGCATATCTTGAGATAGCCTTTTCAGCTATTAGATCCAAAGCTATCTATGTCTTAAGAAAAGAGAAAGGGATCTTTGTGTCTGTCAAAACTCGTATTAAATATCTAGAGAAACCCAAAGACGTTTTCAAGATTATCAAAGAAAAAGCTGAATACATTTTGAAAGATTTGGTCAAGAAAAGGAGAACTTAAGCAATCTTAATAAGGTAATTGGACATCAGTTCAAGATAGGTGATAGAAAGTTGTCTCAAATGTATGCTATTCCACCAGAAACAGAACTAGTTGAGTCAGATATCAAATATCTAACATTCTATATAATGGAGAAAGACCCGATATCTGGTTCTCTAAGTTATTATGATTTAAGTGGAGCATCTTCTATAGTTCTAAGACTTAGAAAATATAATGAAACAAGCAATGCATTAGAAGTTACTATGGTAGTAACAAACCCAACTTTAGGATTGTGCAGAGTTTTAGCTACAATTCCTCCAGCTGGAAGGTATGAATCTGAAATAGAAGTATACGAAGCAGAAGAGCACAATACTTGGAAGGGTCCTGTTCTGAAAGTTAGATCTCAGTTGGGATAGAAATGAAGATTAGAATACTTGGGACAAAGGGCGAAATAACTGAAAAAACTCATGGAGTCCAAAAACATTCTGGAGTTTTAATAGATAATTTATTGTTTGATTGTGGGGAGAGAGAATACCTTGCTCTTAAACCAGATGCAATCTTTGTCTCTCACTTGCACCCTGACCATTGGGCTAAAGGGATTGAAACTGATATTCCAGTCTATAGTATTGAGAAGCCAGAAGGAAGTAAGAATTGGCAAAAGTTGAAGAAATTGCAGAAACTTACTATAGATACTCTTAAGATAACTCCTATTCCAACAACTCATAGCAAGAAAGTAAAGTCATGTGCTTTTCTAATTGAGAATTCAAAGAGGATACTATATACTGGAGATCTAATGTGGGTCAATAAGAAATACTGGGGCATGATTAGAAACTTAGATCTAGTTATTACTGAAGCTAGTAGTTTAGATAGGAATCTAATTAGAAGAGATAAGAAGACAGGAGAGATCTATGGTCACACTTCTTTGAAGAGATTAGTTCAATTGTTTAAAGAACTTGGAGCTAAGAAGATACTCATTCTGCACTATGGTTCTTGGGCAGTAGATGACTTTAAGAAGGCAAAAGAACAGATTAGAGAATTAGGAGCTATACCAGCAGAGGATGGATATAGTATGGAATTAGAACTTAAACCAGAAGATGTTGAACCTGTAACTCCTAAAGTTTTTGCTGAACCACAATATGGTCTAATAGTAGTAGAACCTCATGGTAAAATGATATGGAATGGAACTAAGAAAGCTATACTCAAATCTAGAAAGTTTGAATCACACATTGGAGAACCACTGTATCTGATAGCTGATAGATTGTGTTATGGGATTATTACTCTGAAATCTCCTTCTGAAATAGATGAAAAGACATTCAAAGAAACATTTGATAAACACAAAGTTTCAGAAGAAGATAGAAAAGTATGGTCTAAGAAAGAACCAGAGTGGGGAAAGTTTCCTCTCTACATGTATGAGTTTGATTTTGAACCTTTCAAGAAACCTAAACCAATAAGATTCAAAACAACTGGTCCTCAAGTATTTATCTCCAAAGAAAACTTTGAATTTCTTGAAGTATCAAATATGGATCCAACTGAATTGGAGTATTTCCATTCTCTATATCATACCTATAATGAAGAGCTAGGTGATGTATGGTGTGAATTACATTTTGAGCTATCTACTCAAATGATTGCAAAAGGTCTATACCATTCATATGTTTCTGGTCCTTGTGATAGAGTTCTTGATATTAATGAACTAATTAAAGAAGCAACTAAGGACTGGGTTAACCAATATATTAAGAACTTAAAGAAATATACTAGAGCTCAAGTAGGAGATGATTTTAGAATAGTTCTAGGTTGGTATTCTACAATCAAAGAAGGAAAGAAACTTACAAAGCATACAAATGTTGGAGACATTCCAATCACTGAAGAAGACTGCAAGAAACTAGCAGTAGCTATAGTTAGAGAACTAATAGATAGAGGAGCTAGATTCAATAGACCAGAGACATATAAGAAGTATGCTAGAGAACTATTTGAATATGTAGTTAAAGAGATAGGAGAGAAGAACATACCTTGGAAGGAAGAAGCAGAACTAGCACTTCCAAAGAACCTAGAAGTTACAGACATTGATGTTCCTTTTGTCAATAAGCTATCTGATAAAGATCTTGAAGAACTATGGAAATGGTTACATGATAAATGGAAGAAAGAACATCCAAATGGTGAGACACCTGAAAACTTTGTGAATGCCAACATCTTCGTGCAAACAGAGAGATGGAAGAGAGGAATAATAGATTATGATTATGAAGACAAAGATGCACTAGACAAAGTTGCTCGCTTTTCTTGGCAAGAATATGGTGGAGTTACTCCTCTTGAAGAGCCAGAAGGTGAAGAGATAAAACTTGAAGATGTTGTTAAAGCAATAAGTGGAACTGGAATAATACCAATAAAAGGACAACCATATGCAGCTTATCTGATTGGAAGGATAGTTAATGAAGGAAAGATTCCAAAGAACCATGATATAGATATTCTGTTCCGTCAGAATCCAGATCCAAGACTAGTATATTCTATTCGTAATAGTCTACCAGATTGGTTGTCTAAGAGAGTCCATGTTGTATTTGACTATGCTGGACCAGGTGTAGGACTGAGTCTTCCTGTATATGGCTATGCACTTAATCCACTCCCTAAAGAACTGATGACCACAGGATTTGGTCCGTTTAGAGAATTAGAAGCACCAAAGCTTGGAAAGTATATGATCGGAATCAAACCAAAATCAGGGTGGGGCAAACATGAGTTTTGGGATCCAAAAGAAGCATGGGAGAAGTGGGCTAGCCAATACATTAAAGATGGGATATGGGTTGAAGAAAAGGTAGATGGAAGAAGACACCAGATTCATATTATGGAAAACAATTCTATCAAGATGTTTACTGAAGATACCCAGAGAGATAGAGCTATTGTCTTTCCAGAGATAGTCAAAGAGTTCCAGTCTTTGCATCTAGAGAAGAGCATTATAGATGGTGAAATCTTAGCTTTTATTCCAACTGGAAAGGTTGAACCTAAGAATGCTAGAGCTAAAAGAGAACTATGGGAATTGATGCCAAGAGAAGATACTGCAGCTATTACAGCAGCAAAGTCTCTTTCTGAAGATTTTAGAAAGAAACTAGTTCTAGTTATCTATGACATTATGATGTACAAAGGAAAGGATCTAACTAATGCACCATACTCTGAACGTAGGAAGATATACACTTCAATTATACCTAAAGATCTGCAATATATTGATACTGTAAGAGGAGATCTAGCTAGAACAATGGAACAATTCTTTAATCTAGTCAAGAAATATAGTTCAGTAAATGGAAGTGAAGGTGTAGTATGCAAGTCAAGCAAGTTACTATATCCAGTCAAATGGTCTGGCGAGAACAGACCAGAAACTATGTGCAAAATCAAAAATCTAAAGGAGATAGATGTCAAAGTTATAGGTGTCAAACAGAAGAAAGAGAAAGAAACTGGTAGACCAATTCCAACATATATCTACCAATGTGCTATAGCTTTGCCAAAAGATAAAGTAAAAGAATGGTATCCAGAAGATATCTATGAGGAAAATGGAAAGATATATGCATTCATTGGAGAATCCTATGGTACCAAAGTAAAATGTAAAGTTGGAGACATAATAACTGTAATGCCAATCAGAGTTAGATTCTACCAGAAGAATGGTAAGACTAGAGTAACATGGATGTTTCCACTCTTCAAAGAGAAGAAACCAGAAAAGAAAGAGCCAGATCCTTTAGATGTAGCTGAGAAATTAGCAAAATTAGGAACAAGACCAGCTCTTGAAGAAGAACTGGAAGATATAATTAAAATATATCTTGAACCATGTCCATTCTATAAGGACTGGAATGTTTGTCCTCTAAGGAAGAGGTTTGGTGTTAGAAGAGCAATACAGAATCTAGCTCTCATTGAGGAAGAGGTTCTCAAGTATCCAGTAATGTGTCCATTAGCTAGGACATTCAAGTGTCCATATGTCAAAGATTACTACTATGGTTTCATAGGAGTCAAGTACCATCCAGAGCTATCAGAATACTTTGAGATGGTAAACTTAGACAAGTATCCTAGATATATTGTCCAGAAACTACAGGGAAAATATATGGAGATGCCTAAAGGAGAACATGACTTCGTAATGGAATCTCATATTCTGACTAAAGAATTTGTTCCTAAAGAAAAGAAGATACCTAAGACTGGAAGTCAACATTTGGACTGGAGAATGGCAGTAGATGGATATCTAGAAGGATGGTCTATAGTTGGAGGTTCAGTAGATAAACTAATAACTCCAAAGAGACTATTAGATAATATAGGAAAAGGATTTAGGACAGAAGAGAAGGCTAGACAACCTTGCATAGCAGAAGACACTTTTGTAATCAAGAATCAAACTTTATGCCAAGCTAAAGAGATAAAGGTTGGAGATAAAGTTCTAACTGCTGATGGAACATTCAAACCAGTTCTTGAAATAGATAGAGTTTTCAAGCCAGAACAATATCTAGTTCGACCAGAATTTGGATTACCTTTACAAGTTGATGGTGAACATCCGTTCTTAGTTAATGCCATTACATGGCAGGAGCAAAGTAGATTAAGCAAGAGACAGAGAAGAGAGCTTTATACATTGAGACCTGTTTGGAAACCTGCTTCTATGCTTAAGAAAAATGACATTCTTCTATTTCCAAAATTGAAAATAGATTCAGTTTCTTTTGTCGGGAGTAAAGAAGAAGGAATGTTGAGTGGCTATTATCTTGGAGATGGCAATTTATTCTTAGGTGGTAAAAGAAAGAAAAGTGGAGAATATGCAACTAAGTATTGTCGTTTAGCTTTCAATAGCAAAAATGTGACCCTTATAACTAAGTACCAAGAAGTCTTGTCAAGACTTAAAATCAGATACTGGATCAGAGAAAGAAAAGATAATGTAACTGAATTAGTGTTTACTGTGAAAAAAGACATGAAAATATTTCCTAAACCTAAAGAAATACCAATTAACTTTGTCAATGCTAATCAAGAATTCTTAAAAGGACTAATAAAAGGATTGGTTGATTCAGATGGCTATATTGACAAGAGTGGTTATATACACTTTATTAATTCCAATCTCAGTCTAATTAATGGGCTTGTTTTAATTCTCCATAGATTCGGTGTAGTTCCATCTCTGAGGTACAGAAACAATCTCAACTATTCTCATTCAGAGTTTCAAGGTAAAATTGCTGAATTGATTTGGTCAGCAGAAAAGCATAAGCAATACTTCGACTATGGGTATTATTATGGTTTCAGAGTTAAAGATATCAGAAAAGTAACACCTAAACCTTTGGTAAATATTGTGACTGAAAATCACACATTCTGTTTGCCATATTGTGCTACACACAATACTGTTTGGTTATTCAAAGATAAACCAATAGCTAAAGATCCAGATTCTCTCAAGCCTGGAGATCCAGAACCAGCTATTTATGATGTTGTTGTTGGAGAAGGAGAACCTAGAGGAAAGATGTTTGTAATGACAAGAGGAAAAGCAGTGTTTGGTGTCCAGAAGCCTTGGTTCCATGAGTACTTCTTAAAAGATGATAGATACTTCAAAGATTGGACTAGAATAGTTGTTAGAGGAATTAGAGCACAAAAGATAGATCCAACAACTAAGGAACCAATAAAGGGAGAATATGAGACTTTATGGAGAAGTATGATTCCTTTGGATCAAATGCCTTATGCTATTAGTAAGAGAGCTAGAGAGAAGAACTGGAAGCCACCTAAAGACAACAAGTATCCTTTCCCTAAGGATTGGGCTGCCAAGAAGTTTCCAGAAGAGTTCAAAGCATATGAGGAATACTTGAAAACTTTGAAACTTTCTGAAGAGTTGAATAAAGTTAAGTTTACACTTTCACAGCACTCGTGGAAAGGACCTGAACATATCAGAAAATTGGCAATTAGACAGTGGTATCTATTCATTGATGACAAAGGGAAGGGACCTGTTAGAACATTTAGACTTGAAAGTGTTCCTCCCTTTGATGTCCAGATTCTAGCATGGGATGAAGGTAGAGATGACAGAAAGTATCTAGACTGGAGTGGAAAGACTAAACCAATGAGTAGGTTCAATCCAAACAAGGAACTATATGGTGAAATGGTTATACTACAAAAAGGAACAGTAGATTATAGTACTACTAAAGAGGATGGAAGAGAAGTGATAACACTAAAGTTTGGTGAAGGACAGTTTCTATCCAAAGAGTGGAAACTAGAACAGGAAGAAGCTGAAAGTGATGCTTATACACTGTACAAAGTAGAGAAAGAAAGCTTAGAGAAAGAATATGAATTCGTATATCATAAACACTGTGTCCAATCAAAAGATAAGTGCCATCATGATATTAGGATTAAGATGGATCACTATCTTGATGAATTCAATTTGTATGGAGATATTAGAGAACTCAAACCTGGAGAAGAGGTAAATGCTAGGAGAAAGACATGTCATGAGCCTGAGAAGTGGTTCCTCAAAGAAGGAACAGATATTGAGAGACCATTGGGAGATATTATGACTTGGGTTACAGTAATAGATCATGGAAAAGCTAAGATAATAGAAAATACTCCAGATTTTCTGAATCTAATACTAAGTAGCAAAGATTTCAACAATGTACACTTCATAGCTAAGAGGACAGATGGGAAATGGATATTCAGAAGAGAGATAGAAACAAGAGGACTTTCAACTGGAGATCCACTTCATGGTAAACCATACTCTCCATTCATTGTTAAGAAGAAAACAACATGGAACTATTTCAGAGTCTATATCTATGATCCTAAAGAATTCACTAGAAGTGAGCCTTTAGAGAAAGTTAAGAAATATCTTCCAGACTTGAAGATACCAGAAGGAGTCAAAGTATATGTTGGGTTGTATCCAGTTC
>Ga0123519_10000413_pt1 | contig 76177 bp, 72 predicted proteins | sample YelNatPaOPRAMG02_FD_87396 | JGI IMG/M metagenome (GOLD analysis project Ga0123519, IMG submission 87396) | Hot spring microbial communities from Yellowstone National Park - Yellowstone National Park OP-RAMG-02 (version 2) | ecosystem: Environmental > Aquatic > Thermal springs > Hot (42-90C) ...
GGCCCTATAGGCTAATATCATGCCGTCGCCTGTGGCGGTGTAGGAGTAGGTTGTGAAGCGGTAGATTCTACAAGCACCACCGGTAGCCATTATTATCGCTTTGGCGCGGAAAGCGCTCATAGTGCCTGTTTTAAGGTCGATCGCTGTGAGGCCTTTTGCACGCCCCTCTTCCGCTATCAAAGATGTTACGTACCATTCGTCGTAAAATCTTATGTTGTCGTATGCTAACGCGCGCCCATATAGTGTGTGCATCTCCTGGAAGCCTACTAGATCGGCTGAGTAGCAGGAGCGAGGAAAGCTATGCCCTCCAAACGCTCGCTGAGCTATCTTACCATCAGATGTTCTACTCCAAGGCATACCCCAATGCTCAAGCCTAACGACCTCCTTACTAATCCTCTTTACAAAAAATTCGACAACATCCTGATCTGCTAAAAAGTCACTCCCTTTTACAGTATCCCAAGCGTGCAGATCGAAGCTATCCCCCTCCCTCATAACCGCGGCGGTTCCGCCTTGTGCGCAAACAGAATGTGACCTAGTAGGATACACCTTTGAAACCACAGCTACCTCAATATCTTTACTAACCTCTGCTGCAGCAATTGCTGCTCTCAAGCCAGCAAGACCAGCACCTACAATTACTATATCGTGACTATGGACTTCCAAGACCCTAGTCAGAAACTAGCCAGATTACATTTAAGGCTTTAACTACTGCAGCGAGGAAATTAAAGTTTAAATTTATTATATTTGCATCTTTTGCTCTTATATTAAGGTGAAGGTGACGTTACTGACGTTCAGTTTATCTGCTTTTAGGTAAATGATGTCTACGTCAGCGTCGTTTATAGGCGCTTTCTCACCTCTATGTAGCCCTTCAGGTATGATGCTCGGGATATACTCTTCTCCAGTAGCTTTAACCCTCCATACTAGTAGCGCTCTTACCTTAAAGTATACCGCGTATATCTCAGCCTGCTCTATTGCTGCTGATGTAGCGTTCATAGACCATCTCTCGGCAAACTCATGTGTGTTGTCCTCCCTATTCAAGCTATATCCTTTTGGGCACTTCAAGACGAAGTTTGATGCGGATATTCTGCCGCAGAGTATCTTAGTCGCCTTATTCTCCAAGACGCCGTATGTCTCCGGTCCTGTGACTGAGAAGCCCTTCTCCATCGATATATTGGATGTTGTAAGCAGTATGGGTAAGTATGGTTCCTCTCCCCCGATGTATCGGGCTACAACCTCGGGTTGACTCAACTCCCCACCTGCGCAACTCATCTTTACAAAGTAGATTAATCCGTTATCAAAGCTTGCTTCTGAAGCCTCTAGGTGTGCTTCATCGCCGCTTTTAACATCTATACTCTTATCTGAGTCTGGTATGTGTGCTTTGAAGCGTGTAGCATAGATCTCAACCTTTCGTAGATCTCCGCTTTGCGAGGAAAGATTCACTCTACTTATCTTCAGATCGGATAACTCAAGGTTTTCTACTACGATCTTGACTGTCTTAACTCCAGCAACCTCAAACCCTCCTTCCACTTTCAAGTTAGATGCTTCCGCTCTCGAGAAACTCATTACATATTCTTCGTTAGGTGTAGGTGGTGCCACCAAGCCTAGGCAAGCAGCTCGACTCTCTAGATGCTGCTCGTCTCCCTCAAATATTGCTGTTATCGTAACTTGTGTCTCAGTGTCTACTGTAGGCGCTGTATATGATGCTATGTTGTTTGATGGATTTAATTCGCCTATCTGGGGTTGCATGGACCATTTGATCGTTTTATCGCCTAATATTTTTCCTTGGAAATCTATTAGCGCTGCATTTAGATTTAAACTTTCACCACTGTTTATTGAAAAACTCGGAGGAGAAACCGTCAAGATTGTAGCGATCTTAGCGGCTTTGCCTGCGGGTAAGACAACCCCCTCTACATAGGCTGAGCTGCTCAAATATCCACTCGAGCTTGGAAATGAGGCGGTAACTTTAACCTTGGTTTCGATGTTTACCATTGGTGCATTGTATGTAGTTGTGGAACCCTTTGTTGTGGAGAGTTCACCAACACCTTCTAGCCTCCACTCGATCCGATCTGCAGGTGCCTTCGGTGGATTGAGCTGCGCTTTGAGCGTTACGCTCTTCCCGGACTCTATCTGAAAGATCGAAGGGGTTGTCTTAAGTGTAGTGCTTACTATCTTCCTCTTGAATAGGAAGGACATGACCTATCATCTGACTTCAAATAGGTTTAGTGAGCTGTATTGTCCCTAAGTTAATGTCTTTATCGGTGTATGCTATGCAGACTTTCTTTGGAGCATACCCCTCTTTGGAAACTTCGATTAGATATCTATGCATCCATTTTAGATCTTTTAGCCAAAAGTCGCCGAATTCATCAGAGACAGTCTTATGTTTCACACCTTCAACTAGATCTGTAGCTATGATAGTAGCTCCTTCTAAGCATTCACGATTAGATGGATCTACGATGGTTCCAGCGATGAAGGGTTTCGGTAGGTTCATGTAGTAAACTCTAGGCTTGGTTCCATACTCAGGGTGCAGAACCTCCGCCTTATCAAGCAGCGTCTTAATCTTAGGGTCATCCTCCTCACCCAATATCATCGCCTCACGCTGGCAGGCGCCGACACACCTAGGCTCCTTCCAACCCTTATCAAGCAGGTGGGTGCATAATGTGCACTTCTGCGCTATATTCAACTCCGTGTTAAAGTAGATGACGCCATAAGGGCAGGCGTCTAGGCAGAGCTTACAACCATCACACTTCTCAGGGTTTATAAGCACCACACCATCACTCCGTTTGAAGATAGCGTTTTGAGGGCAGGCTGGTATGCAGGGTGCGTTGTCGCAGTGCATGCATAAGATTGGGATGTAGGTCACCTTAACCTTCGGTATGGTTCCCCTTTCCTTCTCATCTATCTTAAGCCAGAAGTGCCCTGTGTCTGGTTGGGGTTTAGCGTAAGGTGACCAATCGTTTTCCACATGCTCATCCTTACAGACTATCTGGCAGCAGTAGCACCCCACACACTCCGCCACGTCTATGACAAGAACTTTACCCAACTCAGCCCTCCCTCCTCAGATCCTTTAGATCCACTTTTTCAACTTCAACTAAGTAGCCGCTTGAACACATTTCAGGAACCCTAACCTCCATCCCCACAATCCTCTTTTCGTGTGGTGGTGGGGCTATCAGGTTTATGCATCCACCCCTGTCCAACTTCCCCTCGATAGAAAGCGGGTCGTGATTGGCGCCGTGATCCATATAGACCACGCCAGGCATTATCCTCTCAGTAACATAGGCTCCGCCAAGTACAGCACCTCTTTCATTAAATACCTTAACGATATCGCCGTACTTTATACCCCTCTTCTCAGCATCAAGCGGGTGAATCCAGAGAGGTTCATAGAGGTATCCGTCAACCCCCTTAACCTTACAAGTAGGTATCTCCTTTGTCCAAGATATGTCATCGCCCTGCGCATGCAGTCTCCACTTCGGGTGATTCGACATCATAAGCAGAGGATACTTCTCGGCCCTAACGTGCTCCAAGCTCTCTTGATGCGCTTCACCTTGAGGCATGTAGCGCGGCAAGGGTGGTCTCTCCTTATCATCTGGGAAGTGCTGAGCAATACCGGTAGAGTAGATCTCAAGCTTACCAGTAGGCGTTTCCAGCCCCTTACCTTCAGGCAACTCATAGAACCAAGTTAAACCAGGTTTAACATTATACTTCCTTTTTATCTCTTCCCATTCTTCTGGTGTTGGGCAGTCGTAGATAACAACCTTCTTACGCTTGAACTCCTCCCAACTCATCTTTTTAGCGGCTAGAGTCTTCTCGAAAGCCCTTCTAAGTGCCTCCTCAGGCGGAGGAAATGCGTCACCTATCCCAAGCCTCTCAGCTACCAGGCGGTGTATTTCGTAGTCGCTCTTTGATTCACCGACAGGCTTGATGCATCTATCTTGATAAACTAACCCAACGATATCGGTATGATTTACTGGTACTATGTCATCGTGCTCAAATATTGTTTGAGCCGGTAGTATGAGGTCGGCATAGCGTAGATCGTTCTCAAACCACGGGTGAATCCCCACCACGAAATCTATCTTAGGGCTCCTCAGAGCCTCAATCATCTTATAACCGTAGCTCCAGCAAGCGGTCCAGCAGGCATTCTCATTCCAAATCATACGAATACCTGGATGCTCTTTGTAAGGTGGGAAGGTGTATTTAGTGAACTGGTCTTCTGTAGGGCAGATTATTGAGCCTGCACAATACCAGCTTACAGGCGGGTTAAGTATAGCCTCAGGCACAAGCGTCTTGATTATGAAAGATCTAGCGGCTGGAGGCATATATACATAGGGCTCGACAAAGTTTGGGGGCGTGCCTTCAGCATCGACTTCAGGGTATCTAGGTAGAGGCGCAACTTTCTTACAACCTAAACCAAGCCTATACCAGAACCTAAAGAACTGTCTACCCGGCTTCCCAAGCCCTTGCATCGATAAGACGATCGCCTCTATCCTAGCAACTTCGCTGGAGTAGGGTCCTCTTATCTTAGGTCCTCCAAAAAAGACTGCTAGTGAAGTCCTTTTCTTAGCCCAAGTTCTAGCCAACGTCTTTATTGTCTCAACAGGTACGCCGCAGATCTTTTCAGCCCACTCAGGCGTCTTAGGTACACCATCCTCTTCACCCAACACATACTTCTTGAACTCCTCGAACCCGTGGCAGTGTGTCTGCACAAACTTCTTATCATATGTGTCCTCTTTGATCCAAGTGTATGCTACCGCTAGGTAAAGAGCCGCGTCTGTGTTCGGCTTGATAGGTATCCATTTATCTGCGTGCACCGCTTCAGCATAGTTAAGATCAGGCGACACCCCCACGATCTTTATGCCAGCCTGCTTAACCCACCTACACATTATCGTGCCTATCTGCCCAGCGAAGCCTGGCACTGTGCTTTCAGGGTCGCAGCCGCTGAATATCAGCATCTCACAATTCTCCAGAATGTCATCAAAGATCGCGTCTTGAATAGGCTCACCTACTTGAGCATCAAACCCCCACACGTGCTTCGCACCCCAATAGTAGCCCTCCCAGCTGTCCGGATTTCTTACCTGAGAGGTGTAGCCGCCTAGCTTGTCGAATAGATAGTGTCCATAGCAGTGGAAGGTGTGCAGCAGCCCAGACTGCCCATGTCCATCAGCCTGCACCAGGATCGCTTCAGTAGTGCCGTAGACCTCTTTCACCCTCTTGATCTCGTTAACTATGATGTCTATCGCTTCATCCCAACTTATCCTAACATAGCCGCTCTTCCCCCTGTTCTGAGGGTTCCTATTCTCAGGGCTCCAATCCACTCTCTTAAGCGGATACTTCAACCTGCTCGGAGAATCCATCCTCTTCTTCCACGCTAAAATGTAGGCTGCTGGCACAGCCCTCCTAGGTCTCGTGAACTCACCTTTGCTCGTTCTGACCCTATACAGTCTTACCTCATCCGGTATGCGGAAGGGCAGCACCCTAACGATCCTACCATCTTTCACCTGCACCTCCATAGGAGGGCCAGAGCGTGAATGACCACACAACCCACCAGAAACATAACAAACCTTCACAGCAGAATCCTCGAACGACATACTAACTACACGACACCGGAAACTCGTAATATGTATTTAACTTTTTGTAGTGGTTTGCTGTGTTGCACGACTTAATTTCCTAGTAGATAGGACTAGGCTGGAATCAAATTTTGCAAGAATCTGTAGAAGTCTTTAAGGCACTTTAAAAGTAGGTCTACTCAGGCTGCAAGAAAGCTATACCATTAGCAGCTCGATAGGCTTTAACCTCTTGGAGACGGGGTCCACCTGATAGCCTAAAGATTCTAAGGCTGTGGTTCCGAGAACTGGTGTATCTTCGGGTTCGCCGAACACCACTGGAACGACGGCGCGCCGATCACCGTATTCCACAGCCGCTCCCCCGATGTCGCGCTCAACCACACCGCCGCCGTAAACCCTAAGCCTCCGCCTAGCGACAGGCTTAAGCCCCAGCCTCTCCAGTGTAGAGCGTGGTATCGAGGTAAATAGCGCTCCGCTATCCACTAAAACCTCAACCTCCTCCACACTACTTAGATCAACGCTGTAAACCCGAAGCGCTATGTAAGCGAACCCCAAGTTACATCCTTAAATCACATCTGCCCCGTAACTAATAAACCCTTTCCTCACCGTGAAGCCTCTCCAAAATACACTTAATCAGCTGATCAAGCGTCTTGTTTGTGTGCAGCAGCCTAATAACTCTGGAACCGAAGCAGCATAATATCCGCGCACCTTACATTCAATAATCGTAGAGAACTTTGATACCACGCCTCCACGAGACACTTCTCGTTCTTCTTACTACTCGGCTTTACCAACAACTTCGAAATGGTGATGCAGAATCAATCGTTGTAGTCTTTAAACTAAGAGCTAACTGTTTATTAGGCTCCACAAAATATTCTGCATCACCCCTCGAAATGAGAGAAAAATTAAAGTACCAGAGGAGGAAATCATAATGGTGGATGAGGGATGGTATTAGGAATCGATGTTGCCATCACAGTAATAGTTAGTGTTGTAGCTTCTGCCATCATTACTTTCTTAGCATCAGCTAGAACTATCAAAAGCATAACTAACGACATTGCTCACAAATTCATAGCCTTGGGTTATGCTCAAAGTAAAGCGTCGAAGGAAGGGTTCTGAGCTTAGAAGATATGAAGGAAGGCTTGGACTTCGCCGATAAGGTTCTTAAATCTAGAACCTAAACTTACGAACACTTGCCGTTAATCCCCTCCTGTTTTTTCCACTTCCTCTCCGAGATAAAGACTTAACCTTTAAGGTTCATTAAGTATATTTTAAAGTGTCAATTAATGAAGGCGTTAACAAGAAACCTAGACAACTTTAGCGAAAGCTTAAATTACATTCTTAGCCCATTTCTCTACTATGAGTGTTGGCGGCTACTCGTGGTTGATGCTTGTGTTGGTGTGGCTTCTTTCTTTGGCTGCGAACCTCATAGTCCTAGCACCAGCTCCGTTGCTTAGCGCCATTGTATCAGATCTCGATTTGACTCATTCTGATGCTGGGCTACTGGTAGCATTGCCGCCTCTAATGTATGTGGTTTTATCAATACTCGGCGGCACTTTAGCTGATAGGTGGTCTCCGAAGAGGGTTGCTGGATTAGGTGCGTTACTGATGTTTTTTGGCAGTGTAGGCAGAGGTTTATTAGGCTCCTTTGAAGCGCTTTTCATCTTTACGGGGGTTGCTGGGGCTGGTGTGGCCTTAACTATACCAAACTTACCTAAGCTGATTTCATCTTGGTTTCCATCTGATCGAATCGGGGTCGCAACAGGTCTTTACGTCACAACATTTTCGATAGGCCCGGCTGTAGTCTTTGCAGCTACACCAACCATCCTTCTGCCCATCCTTGGGAGCTGGAGAGCTACTTTATCCGTCTACGGCTTATTTGCTTTAGCTGTGTCGGTTTTGTGGTGGCTTCTGGCGAGGGATGGGTCGGTGGAAGTGAAGTCAAGAGGCTCCTTCAGAGAGGTGCTTAAGGTTAGAGATGTCTGGTTTCTAGGCTTCATAACCACAACAACCAATATGCTTTGGTATGGTGTGTCAGGCTGGCTTCCCTACATCCTCGTTGAGAGAGGGGTTGATGAGGTGACGGCGGGGTTGGTGGCTACACTGTATACTTTAACGTCAGTGCCTGCCCTCCTGCTTTTCCCATCTGCCTCAGACCGCCTTGGCTTAAGAAAGCCTCTGATCTCTGCGCCTTTATTAGCCCTCGGCCCAATAGTATACCTTCTCTACCAAACACAGCAGCCTATGATCTGGCTTCTATCAGCCCTGTTCGGCATATTGGTGTCAGGGGTCTTCTCCCTCATGTTTATAGTTCCGGTAGAACGTGTAGGTTTGGTGAAGGCTGGAGGCGCTATGGGCTTAACATTGTCTATAGGCTACATAGGTGGGCTGCTAGGCCCCTGGCTTGTAGGTTATCTTAGAGACCTTACAGGAGCCTTCTGGTCTGGCTTCCTATCTATAGCAGTAGTCAGTGAGGTAGCCCTGCTACTTTCCCTACTGTTAAAGGAGACTGGGTGGAGGCGATCAGCTGACCCCACTCAAAGGCGAAATTCTACAATCTGAGAATGCGTGGAATGGTTAGCGAGGCTCACTGAAGCAGCTTCTGGTTTAGAGGTTTGCTAACCCCCTAGCATTCTGGGGCTACTAATGTTGTGACAGATAGCTAAATTCTTTCATACAGGAAGCGCCGAAAAAGAATGTGAAACAAGGAGTTAACGTAGAAGATAGTAGCTCACTCCCGTGTGCTATATATCAATTCCTTGTTCGATTCAAGTAAGTTTAATAGTTCGCTGTATATTGGGTTTCCTCCGTGTTTGCTTTGTAGGTAGTTGTATGCGCTCAGCGCTGCTTTCGCGCCTTCTCCTGCTGAGATGACTATCTGTTTGTATGTGGTGTCTGTTACATCTCCTGCTGCGAATACACCTGCTCTGCTCGTGCAGCAGTTTCTATCAACCTTCACCTTACCGTCCACATTTAGCTCGACAAACCCTTTTAGGAAGCTTGTCTTGGCTTCGTAGCCTAGTTCTATGAATAGGTAATCTACCTTTATTTCACGCCTATCTTCTCCGAACGGTCCTTGGATTACGATTGATTCTAATCTGTCTGAGCCACGTAATTCGCTTACTGTGGAGAGGCTGATGAACTCGATGTTATCTTTGGTTTCTAAGAGTTTTTTCGCATCGATAGGTTCTCCTAAGCCACCCCACCAGTAGATGAGATAGACTTTGTCGGCGTTTTTGGAGAGTAGGGCTGCGGATTGCAGCGCTCTATCGCCGAAGCCTACCACAGCCACAACCTTTCCTCTACATTTATCTAAGTCACAGTAGGTGCAGTATGAGACACCTTTATCCTCAAACCTCTCCTCTCCCACACCCAGGCGTCTTGGGGTTTCTCCGAACGCCAGTATAACAGTGTAACCTTTGATTTCGCCTCTTGATGTCTCTACGTGAAAGATGTTACTGCTATCCTCCCATATGTTAAGAACTTCAGAGAATAGAAAGGTCGCCCCATATCTCTTAGCCTGCTGCTCAAATCTGCTCATAAGCTCTAAACCAGTTATTGATAAGAAGCCTGGGTAGTTTTCTATGCTTCTACGAGAGTAAGGTGAATTAACCAGAGCCCTCCCACCTATCTCTCTAGTCACCACAACTGTGCTTAATCCAAGCCTTGAGGTGAAGATAGATGCAACTAGACCCCCACCGCCCCCTCCTACGATCACTACATCATATACCTCAACCATTTTTTACTCACCGCTTAATAAATACAAGAAGATAGATGGTAATATTAAACTTTTTACAACAGCTATACATCCCCCTACGCGATAAGATTATTTAGTGGTTCAGCAAAATATGTAGAGAGTATGCATACTCTGGAGAAGATCAAAAAAAATGGAGCCTGGCAAGACGAATGGATACCCACCGTATGCAGCATGTGTTTACATCACTGCGGTGTGCTTATTCATGTGGTAAATGGGGTTGCGATCAAAGTAGATCCTGATCCAGATTGCCCAGATAACGAAGGACATATCTGCGCTAAGGCGCAAGGGCTTCTACTGAAGCAGTATGATCCGCATAGGATAACGGAGCCCATCATGCGAACAAACCCCGAGAAGGGCATAGACGTAGACCCAAAGTGGAAAGAAATAACCTGGGATGAAGCTTGGTCCATAATAGTTGAGAAGTTCAATAAGATCTTAAAGGAAGATCCACGCAAGCTACTCTATGCTGGAACTGACTTCAGGAGGAGCTGGATCTGGGCATGGGGTGGGGCCGTATTTGGCACACCCAACGGCTTCTTCAGCGATGTTGGAACAACTTGTGGCGGAGGCTATCACCCAGTCAACGGCATAATGTTCGGATCATTTGCGACGCAGCCAGACTGGTACCATTGCAACTATCTTCTGCAGATAGGCGGAGGTGACGGCTTCGAATCACACCTACACCTTACTGGTAATGCAAAGAGGTGTGCTGACGCGCGTATGCGTGGGATGAAAGTCGTTTCAGTCGAGCCACGTATGGCTACTGTATCGGTCAAGGCTGATGAATGGATACCTATTAGACCTGGGACAGACGGGATGTTTGTTCTCTCACTTATGTATGTGATGGTGCACGAGCTTGATAAATACGATAAGGAGTTTCTTAAGAAGAGAACTAATGCACCGTATCTGATAGGGCCAGACGGATACTACGTGAGGGATAAGACAACAAAGAAGCCTTTAGTGTGGGACCCTGTAGATCAGAAGGCAAAACCATTCAACGACAAAACCATCAAGGACTTCTCTCTCCTCGGGACATACAAGGTGGATGGTGTGGAATGTAAGCCAGCATTCCAACTCTTCTTCGATAAGCTCAAAGATTACCCTCCAGAGAAGGCTGAGAAGATAACGACTGTGCCAGCAGCCACGATTAGAAGAATAGCGAAAGAGTTCGTTGAAGCAGCCAGAATAGGTGAAACCATAGTGATAGATGATGTAGAGTACCCTTACAGACCAGCCTGCCTACAATGGTACAGAGGTGCGCACGCTCATGAGCACTCTTGGCTTGACAACTTTGCATTCAAGACTATTAATCTTCTAATCGGGAATACTGATGTGCCTGGCGGCCATCTGCATATACCATTAGGTTGGGATCCTCACATAGACGCTTGGAGCTTAAAATATCTTGGCAGACCAGGTCCGTCCTGGAACTTTGTTGAGCCTGATGAAGATGGAATTACTAAGCCTTGGCTCTACGAACTTAGAGGACCTGCACCATTTAAGTATCCTCCAGATCACCTCGATCTACTTGAATATCTTCCTGTGGCTGTTGAACCTGGGCACATCTATCCGGAAGCAATACTTAACCCTGAAAAGTTCGGCATCAACTATAGACCTGAGGCCGCGCTGTTTATACACGCAAACCCAGTTTGGAATATACCTCAATCCTTCAGAACTATAGATGCTATCAAGAAACTTGACTTGGTTGTCGCCATGGATGTTCAAGCGATAAGTGAAACAACTTCTTTAGCAGATATAGTGCTGCCTGACTACACCTACCTTGAGGCTTGGGGTATAGAGCATTGTGAAACCCCGTTCATTTGGGGGCATATTCTTAGGCGTCCTGTGCTCAAGCCCCCTGAGACCTGCATGGATGCTACAGACTTCCTAACAGAGCTCTCAGATAGGCTCGGGCTCTTGGATAAGTGGAATAGCTTCTTAAACTGGCGTTTTATTGCGCCGTTTGGTAAGCAGGAGTATCTGCTTGAGCCTAATAGGAAGTATAGGGTTGAGGAGTTTCTAGATAGGTGGATGAGGGCACAGCACGGTGTCGGCCTAGACTGGTTCATCAAGAATAAGTGGAATATGAGGAAGAAGACCCCTAAGGAGCTCTATTGGCCATATGGAGAAACAAGAATACCATTCTATGTCATGTGTGTGAAACAATTCGGAGATGAACTCAGGAAGCAGTTCTCCCAGATCGGCTACCCCAAAGATTGGATGAAGAACTGGTGCGACGACTACCTACCCTTACCTGAATGGAAACCATCTAAAATATACAACACAGACTCAGAATACGACCTCTGTATGATCTATTACAAGCTTCCACACATGACGTTTAGCGATTTGGGCACAGGCGCTTGGATATCTGAGGTACTGCAGAAGAGGTCTGACATTGTCAGAGTACAGATAAATACAGAAACTGCAAAGAAGAAGGGTCTTAAAGATGGAGATAGGGTGATAGTAAGGTCGAAGACTGCCCAGATGAAGGCTATAGTGCATGTAACAGAAGGCGTTCATCCAGATGTAGTAGCGATAAGCAACGCAGGTAAATGGGTAAGACATCCTTGGGCCATAAACTATGCACCAACATCGAGCGCTCTACTAGAGGGTGGAGTGGATTGGACGTGCAAGGTTTCGGGCTGCCCTGAGACTGCGACAAAAGTCGCTATAGAGAAGGAGGCATAAACTAACTTGACTAGGCTCGGTATGATAATAGATCTGAAAAGGTGCATAGGTTGCGATAGCTGTACCTTAGCCTGCAAAGCTGAGCAAGGGACTCCGAAAGGCGTGCTCTTTTCCCGCGTGTATCGTAAACTATACGGCAAATTTCCGAAGGTAAAGGGATTCTTCCTCCCTGTGCTATGCAACCACTGTGAAAATCCGTCGTGTGAAAAGGCTTGCCCAACGAAGGCAATATATCGAACGAAGGAAGGGGTAGTCCTAATAGATGAAGAGAAGTGCTCCGGAGTTAGAGCCTGCGTGTCAGCCTGCCCATATGGCGCTATATTCTATCCGCTCGAAGACGGATACTTCCCTGGAAAGGTGACGATATACGAAGAGTTCCACAATAAGTATAGGAAACCCAACATAGCCTTGAAGTGCAACTTATGCTATCATCGGCTTGCTGAAGGTAAGGAGCCTGCCTGCGTGGTAGCTTGCCCTGCGGAAGCTAGGATCTTCGGCGACTTGGATGACCCTAACAGTAAACCCAACAGGTATCTACGCGAAAGGCAGCCTCAGGTTAAGCCTATGCCTCTAATGCCTGAAACTGGAAATAAACCTAAGGTATTGTATCTGCCGTAGCCGTCTGCTACCCCTCTTTTTAACTTTCTTCAGATTCAGAAAGTGTTGATGCTATCTTAGTTGAACCTAGGTAGAAGTTTTCAAGCGCATAGTCTGTAAGCTCATCACCCTTGAAGTCGATTACGATATTTCTCTTTTCTAGCTCGACTCTGAATCTTTCAAAGAACTTTGCATAGGGAGCTACAGCGATGTGCATAAACTTAGTGAAGGGCATGGCTATAAGTGAAGCTGCCACTGCTACTAGATGAAGCGCATAAATTAAGAACTCAGCGGAAAGCGCTGGCTCCACCGCACCATAATACTTCATAAGAAAACCTGTCCCAACAGCAGCGCATAATAGAGCTAGGAAAGGTGCATCAGCGTAAGGGCTTGTCGCTTCCTCCCGCTTCTTCTGCAGGAAACGTATTAAAGCTAGAAGCCCGCCTAGTAGCACCATTATAACACCAGACGTGTTTAAGAACCACAGAAGGTCTGTGGGTGGTGTAATGCTAACTTCGGGTCCAAACGCATACATGATCGAAGCTGCTATAAAGATGGCTACAGAGCCCCAGAATATTAGCATATGCTTAAGCCACCTCAGCTTATGCGTTGAGAATAGTGGTGTTAATAGGAAGATGTCAAGCACCAATGTTTGAAAGAAGGTCTTCAATTTAAGACTGAAACTTAGCTTCTCTATCTCCTCCATCATGCGTTCAGGGATAGCGTTTCTATGCAACCTGTCTATTCTGTAAATGAGCCACAGCCCTATGATAACTGTTAAAAAGACCCCTTCTCTACAGACCAAGGTCTCTTGTTAGAGGCTCTAAACACCTATAAAAGATTTTTCAAGCAACTAAGAGAAGAGTTTTGACGAGCACTATACATCTTAATGATATCCGTTTGGATGCAGGTATGCGAGCGTGTTCAGATGTTAAAAGCAAAAATGTTATATGTATAATGTACCAGACTGATAAGTTTGGGTAAAGATATGTCGGATAGAGGCGACCGACTTAAGAATTTTAAGACAACGCGCAGAATTCTCATCAAAGGCATGCTAACCCTATCAGGTCTATCTCTACTCAGCGTAGTTACATTTGGCAGTTATGTGGCTAAAGAGAGAAAGGTTGTCTACGAAAAAGTGAAGATCACGAATATAAGTAATGTCCCGAAGGGCACAGCATATGCCTTCAAATACCCATTCAGCGATATAAACCAGCTCGACATCTCTGGACCCTGCTTGTTGATACACCTACCCAATGGAGAATTAAGGGCGTATTCATCGGTATGTACACATCTCAGATGCATAGTTCGGTATAACGAAGAAAATGGCGTGATACAATGCTTATGCCACGGCGGAAAATTTGACCCAGAATCGGGCGATGTTCTCTCAGGCCCCCCGAAAAAACCATTACCCCAAATAAATCTAACAGTAGATTCTAACGGTGACATATACGCCTCAGGTGTAACTATAAGGGTGGCTTAGGTTGGGTGAAAAAGAAGAGGGGAAGGGTATTAGCGGCTGGTTTGATCTTCGCCTTCGCCTCAAGAGTTTCTTAGACCGCGAGACTCCAAAGTATTCAACTAACCCACTTTACGGTTTAGGGGGTTTAGCGTTAGCCTGTGGTATCGTAGCGATTATCACGGGCTGGCTTCTATCAATATATTACGATCCATCGTTAGAAGGCGCCTTTGATAGCGTCAGAAGGATATCTGAAGAAATCCCCTATGGTAGCGTAATCAGATCTATACATAGATATAGCGCAGACCTTATTGTCATCTTCGCTATATTGCATTTCCTCCGAGTCTTCCTCACAACTTCTTATAGAAAGCCTAGAGATCTAACATACATCATAGGGATTATAGCTGGTGTAGCTATTGTTTTAACTTCTTACGCTGGCTACTCCCTGCCTTTGAATGAAGTATCTGTTGCAGCAACCTACATAGGTGTAGGCCTAGTACTATCAATACCGTTTATCGGAAACTGGCTTACATCAGTTCTTCTTGGTGGAGGAGGGCTAAGTGACATATTAAGCCGATACTACACTTACCATCTAGCTGTTCTCCCTGCGGTGATAGTGGTTCTGCTTCTAATCCACTTCTACCTTGTTAGAACACATAGGGTCTCTGAGCCTTATAGTAGTAGCCAAGATACAACCTCCATACCCTTCTACCCCAACCTCCTCCTAACAGAAATCTCAGCCATATTCTTACTTGTTGGTATACTGATCGTAGTAGGCAGCGTATTCCCTGTGCCAGTAGGAGAGAAGTTCGAGCCAACAAAACCAACTGGCATAATAGAACCAGAGTGGTATCTGCTCGCAATCTACGCATTAATAAAGACAGGTCTTCCGGTATTTGAAGCAGGGATCTTGTTCCCCGCGGCTATTCTTCTAATCCTCATCTGCATACCATTTATAGATATAGGTGGAAGCAGACACCCAAAGCTAAGACCCTTTTACACAGCTTTAGCCATAACATTATCACTCGAATTTCTAATATTTACAATCTGGGGATACGTCACACCAGGTCAAACCATCCCTCTGGTAAACGCTATCACAGTAGGAGGTTCGATCGCAGCGGCTGTATTCATAGCTTCTGTAGCGCTGAGGTATAGAGCACCTATGCTCTCTCAATTCACATCAGAAGTAGCTTTACGGACCGCACCTACTAATAGCAACTCTTCAACATCAAACTGGATTACACCCGTAGCCGTCGCTCTGACCGCTGTAAGTATAGTTTTAGCCGCAGCAGCAGTCTTCTACCATACAATCGGGCTCTGGTTGAACACATCACTGCTAGTAGGCTTTGACTTCATAGTCTTCTCAGCCTTTCTATACATCTATAGAGCCGCCTACCACCCCTACTCACCTAAAAAACCATAAAAGAACAGAGTAGCATCATTGTAATGCTACTGCTATCTGAATAAGAACATAATAAAATAAAATGAAGGTGGAGGTAAATCCCCACCCATCTTCTATTTTTCTATTCGAATGGTGCTGGGTAGACGTGCCTGCCTGTTCTTATTTCAGGTGGCCAAAGAATAACTCGTTTCCCGTTCTGCCACTGTACCGGGAAGGCTCTGATCAAACCTGCACCAACAGATTTGTATTGTGGGTCGTCAAGGAACCAGGGGCCTGGATCATGCCACGCTCTATGTGGACCTGCGATGGTAAGTATATACATTTCATCAAGTGCTTTTCTTATCTTCTCCTTGTCAAGGGAACCTGCGGTCTCAATAGCCTTAGCAGCCATTTCTAGACCGAAGAATCCAATCGTAACCCAAGGCCAATCGAAGTCCGTATAGCCAGCCTCCTTTTGAACCTGATCGTAGAACCATTTACCCCAGACCCCTTGATAAGGTAGATCTTCGTGCCAGTATAGGTCAGCAGTTATCCAATTCTCAAGCCCACCCATCGCCTTAGCAACAGGACCTAGTGCGCCGAAACACGCATGGAAATCCTTAGGCTTAAATCCTAGCGACCTAGCTTGCTTCCAGAATGTTGCTTGCTGTATGCCAGTAGGGTCACATATTGAGACAACATCTGGGTTCCAATCTTTAAGCTTTGTGATTATGGGTGTGAAATCGGTTGTTTCAAAAGTATATTTTAGCTGACCGAGTACATTGAGCCCCGCTCTATTCGCTAACTCCATACCCCCAGCATTTACCTCGTTACCGAAGGGCTCATCTGTGTTGACGAAGGCGATAGTCTTGGCCTTCCCCTCATCCTTCAGCATATCCATGTAGTTGATAAGCCACTTTGGCATAATATCAAGTGAGCCAAAGACCCACTTTTTGTTGAATATAGGAACCTCGCACGCTTGTAGATCTATATAAGGTACACCATACCTCTCAACTACTGTTGAAGCAGGTATAGCGTTTACAGCAGTCATAGGACCCATAAGTATGTCAACTTTATCCTCAGTGCATAGCTTTGTGTAGTACTTCTCTACTGTAGGCGGGTCACTCTTATCATCGTACCATATAACCTGTACAGGTAGGTGTGTACCGTACTCCTCAACGTATATTCCTCCAAACTTCTGGTTTAGAAGCTTGGCCCAAGCATCGTACATCTTACCTTCTACACTAGTTGAAGATGAGAAGGACCCTGTAACACATACTGTTCCACCTATCTTTATTGTCCGAGGTGCTTCTGGCTTAGCCACACCTACTGTTGTCGTCACAGTTTGCGTGACAGTGGTTGGTGGAGAAGTAACTGTCTGTGTTACGGTTGTTGGTGCACCTCCCACAGTTGTTGTCTTAGTCTCTGTCACGGTTCGGGCTGGTGCTGCTGATTGCCCTGCTAGGTAGCCTCCGACCGCACCGACTATAAGTCCTCCTACTACACCACCCGCTGCTGCAGCTGTAGAGACGCCAAGAAATTTTCTGCGTGATATTTTATCATATTTCTTATCAGCCATGGAACATCGGGGTATTACATTTAAAACTTATATATAAAGGTATGTTTATCAAAATTCTATAAAGATATCACTTAGATTTACTTGCTTAATAGTATAGGTTCAGTATCTTAGGTGAAGTTTACTATTAAATACAGGTAACAACTATGAGGAGAGGGTTGAGAATAGTCGGTTTAAGGAATGCTGTGCACTTCTTTATCTACGTCGGCTGCGGAGCTTTCACTACTTGGTTAACTTTATCTGTAGCTGCAGCCCTCTTGAACATACCTAACTGCGGAGCCAAGTTGGCTGGTCAAACCTGTAACTGCAAAGTCCCTGACAATCTGATAGCTTATGTAGATGTTGGTAGATTGATGATCGGGCTAGGTGTCTTCATACCAGCATTGCTATTCGTTGCAGCAACGATCTACCTCCTCTTTCACACAAGAAGTAAAAGATCTCTCAGCCTCAAAGCTTTCGCTCAACCTTTTATCGCCGGAGTAATCTTCGCTATAATATTCGCCTCACTTTTACTACTACAGCTGACCCCTACAGCAGTCCAAAACCAAACCATCTTATCACACGTTGAGTTTTACCCCATAAACATTAGATTACTTAACGGCACAGTGATCAGTGTAGAAAGACTTGAAAGAACGGTGATCATAGAATTCTTTCTACCAGAATGCCCCATATGTGAACTACAGTTGACAGAGTTGAAGAAAGTAGCAGACTTGTCTGGAAACGGTGTCATCTACTTCCTCATAGTACCCACGTGGAGTCACTCATCCATGGAGGATCTAGCCACACAAAAGCAATACCACAATATGCTAGCAGGGTATGACGTTAGCTCAGCAACGGAGCATTATGAAGTTGAAGCCGTACCGGCTCTACTGATTCTAGACCCTAACCATACTAAGGCACTCATATATAGAGGTTTGATGAAAGAGTCGGAAATAATTACTCTACTATCAACATTTGGGTTACCGATAGAGGGTAATGTGGAGCAAACAGTGTTAAATCTGCAATCCGCTGCTAAACAAGACGGTTCTTTGATGATCTACGTAGAAGACCCTCTTGAAGTAAAACTAATACAGCAATTGGCTGAAGAATTTAAAGCCAAATATCCTGATATAACTGTAACCATACTTTGGCCCAACTGTTGTGGTCCGGGTAAAATATCTTGGGTTCCGGATGTTATAACAGGTTCGGATATGAGTACACTTGAAAATCTGAAAGTAAACGGTAGGTTAAGAGCGCTTGGAGAAATATCATTAGAGACTTTTCCTGAGTGGGCAAAGGATGTCGAGTTGTTCTGGGTGGCGCAAGGCATAAAGATTGACATCTCAGTCTATAATGAAGCCCTTATCGATAAGCCCCCATCCTCCTTAGCTGAAATACTAAAATGGTGCAATAATGCTGTAATAGCTAAACCAGATCACACTGTTAGAGATGCTCCGTTTGTAGCATTAACCGAACTCTACGGATTAGAATATTGGCGTAGTTTTCAGAATTCAACTGCTTTAGTTACACCTATTCTCAAAGTAGCAGATATACTTGCCGCAGGTGAGAAATCGATAACACCTTATCTTCCTCTACCAGAATATATCAGAGCCAGAAATCTAAATCCAAAGGTAACTTATTTTGTGCCAGAAGAAGGTGTATTTGCAAGGCTGAGCTGGATCGCTCTTTTATCAGATTCACCACACCCAAATGCTGGTAAACTCTGGATACACTATGTTCTCTCGCAGGAAGGACAATTGTTAAGGCAGAACATCTACTATGAATTATCAGCAAGACTTGACGTGGAAAAACCCCAAGAGTTCACTAGCGTGGTTGAGTCGATTTATGAAGGTAAGGTTCTTCAACCAGATTGGGATATGTATAAATCCAATTCGGAAAGGTACATTAGCGACTTCGAGAAGATATTCACGAATGATTAGCAGGGAGAAAGGCTAACTATAGTTATCTGAAATATTGGTGTTTAAAGGATTTTGGATGTAATTTTTTAATAAGAACATTCCACAGTAATAGATGAGTAAAACTCTTATACAGGTCAATAACTGAATTTAGCAGGCTATACGGGAGGATAAGCGTATGGTGTTCGAGACTCACATAACGTTAATACTTGGAGGTCTTCTTTTAGGCGGAATTTATTCAATGATTGCGTTTGGTCTAACTCTTACATTTGGCGTCTCAAGAATCCTTAATGTTGCGCATGGTGACTTTCTTATACTGGGAAGTGTTGTTAGCCTGATGCTCTTTGACATTTTTGGAATAAACCCATTCCTTTCTATCGCTATAGTAGCACCTCTATTTGCGGTAGTCGGTATGGCAATCGATAGGGGGCTGATTAGAACGATCCTAAGCAGGACAGCTGAGAGGGCTCTTGCTGCATCCATAGTAGTGACAGTAGGTCTATCTATGGCTATAGAAGACTCAACAGCATACTACCTAGGTCAAGCAGGAGGATGGGCAGGAGGATTAGGATATATTTCCATACCATACAACCTACCCGCAATAGAGTTATTCGGCTACTATCTACCAACCGTGAGACTTCTCTCCCTTATTGCAATATTAGTTATAGCATCTCTTATGTGGATTATAATTACCAGAACCTACCTCGGTAAAGTTATTCGAGCGACTATCCAAGACCGTGAGACAGCGATGGCTCTAGGAGCAGATGTGGGTTTGACTTCAGCAATAACACTTGGCATAGGTATAGCACTAGCAGCTGTAGCTGGTCTCTTCTACGTAATGATAACTAGCGTCTCTCCTTTTGCTGGTTTAGGCTTAACCGTTAAGGCGCTTACTATCGTGATTCTAGGCGGGCTGGGCAGTCTATTTGGCTCAGTTTTAGGTGGCCTTATAATAGGCCTAATTGAATCTTACGTGTCATTCTATTTTGGTACAATATGGGCTGCACCTGTAGCTATACTGATACTTATCGTTATCCTACTTGTCAGACCTAGTGGACTCTTTGGAAGAAGAGTGGAAGAGGTGAGGAAATAAGATGAAGCCTATTAAGAAATATTTCTCGCTTAAAACACTACTTGGCATAGTAATTGCTTTAGCATTCTTTTCTATCCTACCAAATCTACCTAATATATTGACACCCTACTTGAGAGTGGTCCTCATATTTCTGTTCACCTACGTTATTTTAGCGGAAAGCTACGATATTTTCAGCGGTTACAGCGGATACTCTAACCTTGGTCACGGCTCCTTCTTCGGATTATCAGCATATCTTGTTGGTATATTATTAGGCGGTCTTAGAGGAGGGTATTCTCCTGTTTTTCAACCTGCCCTCCCTCTCCCAGTAGCGATAATAGTGGCGGTAATAGCTTCAGTAGCTTTCGCAGCAGCGATAAGTGTACCTTACTTTAGGCTAAGAGGCGCATACTTCTCAGTTGCATCATTAGGATTAGTGCTTCTAGTCTATTATCTCGCAAACAACCTACGCCCCTTCACAGGCGGACCGGAGGGACTACATTTACCCGGACACGGAGAAGCATCAACACTGCTAGCTTATTATCTACTTCTACCAGCAGCTTTAGCCTCTGTCATCATAAACTATCTTGTCTCTAAGAGTAGACTAGGGCTTGCACTCATAAGTATCAGAGAAGAGGAGGAGGTCGCTTCTGAATACGGTATAAACACTTATCGAGTGAAGACCATCGCTCTATTAATAAGCGCGGCTCTTGCTGGCTACGCCGGAGCCGCATTCGCCTACGCTATTGGTGTTGTAAATCCAACTGGTATGCTTGGGCTTGAGATAGCTCTCGCGCCGGTTGTTATGACGATCTTCGGCGGATCTGGTAGTTTTTCTGGTGCACTTGTTGGTGCTGCCGTCTTAACAGTAATACAGGAAGCATTGTATACCAGGATTGCATACTTTCACCTCTTCACATATGGTGTTCTACTCTTGGTTGTAGGGTTATTAGCACCAGGAGGCGTTGTAAGGCTTAGGGGTTTAAAAAAGTTGTTTAAGCCTCCTGAGTAGGTTGTTAGTAAAGCAAATATGTTTGAGTTACATTATAAGATTCTAGGATTGGCTATCGAAGTGGATTATGAATGGCTTTGCCGTAACCTGTTAGCATTTAAAGAATATGCCGGGAAGTATGTTGCTATTATAGGTAGGAGAATAGTCGGTGTAGGTGAAAGCGCAGAGGAAGCTTTTAAGGCAGCTTCAGAGAATGAAGAAGGTAAGACTCCTGCGATAGGTTATGTTCGAAAAGGAGACGGCGGTCTGCATCTTCTGACAGGTCAGGCTGGAGGATAATTATGCGCCTAAGTACGCTTCCCTTATGTAACCATCTTCTATAAGATCCTTGGAGTAACCAGACTTTACGATCTTACCCGACTCTAACACCATGGTTCTGTCACTCATCTTCAATGTCTGCTTAACATTCTGCTCAACCATAAGAATAGTTACATTTCTTCTGTTAATATCCTGAATTAGATGAAACACTTGGATAACGATGTTAGGTGCCAAACCGAGAGAAGGCTCGTCGATCATCATAAGCTTAGGCTCAGACATCAAGGCTCTTGCTATTGAAAGCATCTGTCTTTCACCTCCACTTAACGTCCCAGCAAGCTGAGAAGCCCTTTCCTTAAGTATCGGGAATAGTTCAAATACAAACTTCAAATTGTCTCTCATAGATGATCTAGCTCTCTTAGGTAGCGCTCCAAGTTCTAAATTCTCAAGAACAGTCATATCGGGAAATACTCTACGCCCCTCAGGCACATAGCATATCCCATACTCGACCCTCTTCTTAACAGGCTTATCATCAATTCGAGTAGAATCAAATTCTATTATCCCAGATGTATGTGATACGAGCCCAAGTATGGCCTTTAGTAAAGTTGTTTTTCCTGCCCCGTTAGGTCCTACTACCGATAGAATCTCACCGTTTTCAACGTTAAAGGAGACATCCCAAAGCACTTGGGCTATGCCATATCTGGCACTTAACCCTTTAACACTTAAAAGAGGCATTAAATCGCCTCCCCCAGATATGCTTTTATTACATTAAGGTCGTTGGCTACTTCAGTGGGAGTACCTTCAGATATCTTCTCGCCGTGATGTATGACCACAACCCTGTTACAAAGCCCTGTAACCACTTTCATAACATGTTCAACTATACATATAGTTATACCTTTTCGGTTTATCTCTCTTACTGTCTCCATAAAGCTGGAAAGCTCCTTTGGGTTCAGGCCACCAGCCGGCTCATCAAGAAGCAGAAGTGTAGGCTTTGTAGCTAAAGCCCTAAGTAGTTCAACATTCTTCCGCTCTAATATGCTTAGGTTCTTAACTAGTTGATCCTTCTTTTCGTAGAGGTTGAGCATCCTTAAGAGGGGTGTAACATCTTCAAGAGCTTCTTCATCACTTACTTTGTTTACGTGCCCGAAGAACCTTCCTACTAGAGCATTCTGCAGAACTGTTTGGTTCAAGAAAGGTTTGCAGAGTTGATGCGTTCTAGCTATGCCCTTCTTGCATATCTCATATGACTTACTCTTAATTATATCCTCACCTTGGAAGATGATGCTGCCTTTGTCTGGTTTCAGTACACCTGTTATAAGGTTGAAGACTGTTGTTTTGCCGGCGCCATTAGGGCCGATCAGCCCAAGAATGTCATGTTCATCTACTTGAAATGATAACTCATTTACTGCCACCAGTCCCCCAAAACGTTTGGTTAGGTGATTGGCTTCAAGCAGCGCCATAGTTATGACCTTATTAGGGTTGTATTATTCATAATATAAGTTTATGCCTTTTGGAAATTATGATAATAAATAAAAGGTAAAGTGCTTTTAGATTTTTCTATCGCACGATATGAGTATTAATGCTTACTTTTGGTTTAAGAGCTAGTCGCAGCTAGAAATGTACCATCTTGTTGCCTTAGATTAGGGTACCACCACTGTTAGATAGATCCTAAAAATAAAGTTATATGATTGAGTTGCGTGTTAATAATTTTAGGTAAATATATGTGGGGGCAAAATGTGAAGGTGAGATCACTTTAGCTGGAGAAAATATTACTACACTACCTCCCCATATAAGATCTAAGAAAGGTATAAGTGTAGTATCAGAAGGAAGAAGATTATTCCCCCAGCTTAGCATAAAGGAGAATCTCTTAACAGGAGCATACTGGGTAAACCCTAATAGAATAGCAGAAAGGTTAGATGAGATCTACAACCTCTTCCCGTTTATAAGAGGAAGAGAAGGAGAATATGCTGGCAACCTTAGCGGAGGAGAGCAGCAAATGGTTGCGATTGGCAGGGCACTTATGGCTAAACCCAAGCTTCTCTTGTTAGATGAACCCTCAGCAGAACTTATGCCGAAGATGGTGAGTGAGGTGTTTCGCACTATCTCTAATCTAAAAGGTCGAACCACAGTTTTACACGTGGAACAGAATGTGAGAAAAGCTTTGGAAGTTTCAGACAGAATAGCAGTACTCCGATTGGGGCAGATCGTTTTAGAGGGGAGTCCAGAAAACCTAAAGGATGACCCAGCAGTTCGAAAGGCATATTTGGGAGGGACTTAATCGTAGTAGAAGCATGCTGGATTATCTATCCAACTACCGATTTTAACCCTTGAAATCTTAGACAAAAATAGATGGCTATTCGCCTTTTGCTAATGATCGTCGTTAGGCTGCTACTCCGGGATGACTGCGTATGCTTCCATCTCTATCCTAAGCTTCTTTCCAACCAGAGGGCTTACGAGTTCCTTTACCTCTATGGTTGTGCTTGCTGGTCTATACTCCCCATATGGCTTATAATACTCCTCTATCACCTCAAAGACCTTGTCAAAATCCTCCTGCATGTTTGTAAGGTACTTTCGAAGCATAACTATGTTGTTAAGGTCTGCGCCAAGCATCCTAAGTATAGCTCTGAACTGGTCTAGGATAGCTGCGGTCTGCTCCTTTACATCATCAGGCACCTCCCTCCACTGCTCAGGTCTATGTGGATGGTCGTGGTATACTGGTCCAGCGGTCTGACCTGAAAGTATCAAAAGCTTCCCACCGCTCACCAACACACCAGCAGGGTAGACCATCCTATACCTCTTAGCCTCCTCAGGGCTTACCGCCTCGATACCTGGAACACCCTTAACACGATAAGGCTTAAACACCTTCGACGGTCTTATAGCCTCTCTAAACCACTCACTCAACTATACCCTCTCCTTCTCGCATAGAGTATATTCGCAAACTCTAATAAACCTAGCTACGACGTAGTAATCCAACTTGACAATCAAATATGAGCATCATTTGCTTATTAAATTTCAGGCTTTTCTTCGTCGTTAAACTCAATGTATAAGTGAAGCCTACAGGGCTGAAGAGGACTTGCATTTACGATTATGGGGCACACCCTGAGTATATGTCAGCTGACCTCCTTGTTTGAAGAAGATGCTTAATTTCCTCATCTGTTCTGAGCTTTTGGGATTCAAATTTCTCTCTGTGGATCAGCGAGTTAAGACTTCTCTTATACTTAATAGGTGCTTCAGCCGGATAACCTATAGACAAAACTTCCGCGACGGTTAGGGCCGATGGTATCCCAAGCAGCTCCTTTATCTTCCCACCAGCAAGCTCACCTACGCTCCCCCAGCTCATACCGAGCCCAGCTACTGTGGCAGCTAGATGCATATTCTCGACACAAGCACCTATACTCATATAAAGTGTCCTTAACCCATCAAGCTTCTGCGGGTAGGCGTCTATGAGCCTTAGATCCGCGCATACAATTATTAACGCCGAGGCTTCACAATACTTCGCTCTAAGCGCATCTTCATTCTGGAAGGGGAATGATCTATCCGTCTGGCTCATCACCACCCGCTCCTGAATAAGGATTTCACAAATATGTGACTTTGTCTCCTGACTCTTCACCACAACGAACTCCCAAGGCTGTGAGTTAGCGCCAGACGGAGCCCAGCGACCTGCTTCGATTATAACCTCTATCAGATCCTCAGATAATGGCTCAGGTCTAAATCTTCTGATCGTTCGCCTTGACCTAACTAACTGAAGGAAAGAGTTTAGATCCACATCTTAAAAGCTTTGAAATCAGTTAATAAAGCTATCTTGAATGCTGAATCTCATACCTATAGCTCTCATAAAACATATTAGACTGTCTTCAGCTATCTTACACTATGGCTAGGGAAAGAAGAAGTTTTTTTGTGGTTAACGCTGATGGTAATAGGATTGAGTGCTTCTATGATTCGCCTTACCGTGCTGACGAGCATGATGAAATAAAGCTTTTGCAGACACTCCCTTGGTTCGAGAGCGGTAAGCCCTCCAAGAACTGGCTCCTCCACGAAATAGACTTCTACGATGAAGTTGAGAAGATATGGGGTAAGAGGTGGGGTGCTGAAGGCCTAGGGAGGTTAAGAGAAGTACTAGTCTCCAGACCGACTGAGAATGAAACTAGACCCGAGTATGCTATCGAACCGAACTATTACTACTCGACATCAAAGGGTGCAGCTGATCTAGCTAAGCTTCAAGAGCAGTTCGACGAATACTATAGGGTGCTCAAAGAGAACGGTGTTAGAGTAAACTATGTTGAGCCCCCAGTACCTGCTATAGGCGCATACGGCTACCTAAAGAACCTCGTCACATTGGCAGGAGCAGGGCTTGTAGTTAAGGGTGGAGCGATCATACATCGCATGGGCTTAGGGGCGTGGCAGAGGGGTAGGGAGGTCATATGGACCAAAGCCCTAACAGCACTGGGCGTACCAATCTACCTAACGATACACGGTAAAGGTGTTGGCGAACCTGGAGCGGGAAGGTGGCTCGATGGAAGAAGATTCGTATTCAACTCAAGCGTAGTAGCGAACGAAGAGGGTCTAAGGCAGATAAACTTCATATTGCAAAACCTAGGCTTCGAGCTCATAGTCAACCATAGCCCAGGTTGGATAGAGAACATAGATGGAGGAAACATAGGCACAAGCCACACCGACATGTACCTACTAGTAGCAGACCTAGGGCTAGTAGTAATATACCCAGACCTCGTGGACTACAGCTTCATAAGATACCTCAAGAGCATGAAGGTAAAGACCATAGAACCTCCACCGAAAGAATACTGGGAGCTAGCGGTAAACGGAGTACTACTAGAAGCAGGGAAGGTAATAGTGAACAGCGGAGCGAAAGAAACCATAGCAGCGCTAAGAAGAGAGGGCGTAGACGTCATAGAAGTAGACTTCTCAGAAAGCCACAAGTTCGCAATAGCAGGACTACACTGCGCAACCTGCGAACTCATGAGAGACCAACCAAGCCCAACACTAGAAGAACTCCAAAGCTAAACCCAGTAAATATGCTATCAGCCAGCTTTAGGCTGCCCTAAGGCAAGCCGCTAACCAAATTCTTAAGCGAGGGGATTAGCTTAGTCGCTTAATAAAGACACACATAAGCACAAAAACGGGAAATTAACTCTAACTACTTTGCGGGTTCTGTAGTATAACTGCTGTAGCATCTATCTCAACCAGCATATCTGGTAAAGCTAGACCTACGTCAAGCAATAGTGTCGATGCGTAGGACCTTTCCTTCAAGAGTTTTGGCGCATTCTCAGCTAACCATTCATCTCTACTCCTTATGAACTCATCCTTATCATCTCTTCTGGCGACATACCATACAAACTTCACAACATTTTCTATACTCGTCCCTGCTTTCCCAAGCCTATCCTTAATCTTGTCAAGCGCAAGTCTTGTCTGAGCCCTAACACCCTCAACCGGCCTATTAGTCTCAGGATCCCTACCCTCCACCCCAGATAGGAAGACGAAGCCAGCTGGCTGAATAACCTTCGCACCAACACCCCATTCAACAAGCTGACCACCATAGTATATTAGCCCTAAACCTTGCTTTACACCCTCCTCCAAATAAACCACCTCACTTGAAGGGGTTTCAGCTTTATAAAAATCTATCGAGGTGGAGAAGGTATCCAAGGATATCAGCGGGACGAAAGTTTCCGTGGAGACGAAGCATACAACTCCAGCGAGAACCTTCCTCACCGACAACAACATCAAGCTAGTGATCAGGCTAAGAAGCAACTTGTTGCCTTGATCAGAGGATCTCTATCGAGGAAGCAAGCCGTGATAGACTAGAAAGTACTCAACCTCAAGACCTGGAGCAGCGTCTACAGGTTCAGCTACAATTAGAGGATTGAAGGAACATTCTTCCTTAAAATGCATCTTCGGAGAATATGTCACAGCGACAGAGATCATCAATATCCAAAGAGATGCCCCTCTATAACCTACTGATAGCCATAATATAGACCGTTAAGACCTGCCTAGCTTAATCTACTATCATGAATTACGCGGCAAAGCAAAATGCTTAAATAAAACGGCGAGATCATTAAGGTGACTCTGGACATGGTTGAATTGTTAGCTAAGAGGCCGATTGGGAAAGGTGGTCCGGTAAGCCGAGCCGGCTCTGTGTATATATGGGGGAAAGGGGCAATAGCAGGCGGTAACTTCGTCTTTGTAACTGGATGCGAGGGAAAGGACTATAATGACCCTCTTGGAAGGTGTATAGCACCCGACATAATAGCGCAGACAAAGCTCGCCTTCACCAAACTTAAGAACGTCTTAGAAGAAGCAGGCACATCTCTCGAAAATGTCGTCAAATTTACCTGGTATGTAAAGAAAAGAGAAGATAAACAATACTTCCTTAAGACTAGAGACGAATTCTTTAAAGAGCATGCGCCCAAGCTTCTGGAAGAAAGAAGTTACGCCTCAACACTCCTTGTAGGCGTCGAATTAGACGAGCCTGATATGTTATGTGAAGTTGACGCTATCGCCTGGATTCCTCCTAAAGAGGGCACAGAATCTACAGAGGCTTCCTAACTATTAAATGCGTTGAAATCGGTAGCTTAGCTCACAGTCAGCAAAGATCAGGCCATAAGATCTGTGACTCACCCATAAATCTCAATTTGGAGAGCAAGCAATAAGGCAATTTATGTAAGGCTTAAAGCACCGTAGCTTCAGTTAACTCCAAGGCTGAGCTGTCTCTTCTCCAGATTTTCGAGCCTGGCGGCTAATTCTGTGAGGTAGGCTTATATTGCGATAAAGTGTAAAGTTATAATCTGTTGTGTTATTCTTTCTGAATATTTGTGCTGCTAACAGAAGATTAACAGCGCAACGAAGAATCATACAACATTAGCAAACACGTGGTAACACTTAAATCCGTAGGCAGCTTCGATAAGATGGATGGCTAAGGTGGGTAAGGAGGTTCTTAAGAGGCTTACAGCCCCTGAGATGAGAGAAATTGTAAGGGAAGAGCTCACGGCAGCCCTACAACCATTAATCATAAAGATCGAAGAAATGGACAAAAGAATACAGAACCAGATAAGCGAATTGGATAAGCGGTTAACCACTAAGATAGATGAAGTAGATAAGAGGTTAATGGCTAAGATAGATGAAGTAGATAAGCGGTTAACCGCTAAGATAGATGAAGTAGATAAGAGGTTAATGGCTAAGATAGATGAAGTAGACAAGAGGTTAACCGCTAAGATAGATGAAATGGACAAACGCATAACCTCAGAGATCAGCATGCTAAGAACAGAGCTGCAATACGCACCAAGAGTAGCAGTGTTAGAGGCGAAGCTTAGCGAACTGGAGAAGAAGATCAGCAAAACAGAGTAAAGAGGCGGCTAATTAGAGAGAGGAAGAAGGTGAACCGCTACCGAAATGAGCGTATGGAACCTCTATTAAGACTTACCTATATGTTACTTTTTTAAGGAGTTGAAGGCTTACCGTGGTTGCTTGTTTGATCTTATCTAGATGCCTACTCTGTTGAAAAACTAGGTTTATTGTCTATTTTTGTCTATGAGGGGGCCCTTTCCCTCTCACAAGGGCTTAGTGCCTTTCTGCACTTCTTGCCGTCTCTGTGTATGCGGTTCTCGCTTAAGATGGAGAAGGGCAGTGAAACCATAGCTTCACCCTTTAGGGCGAGATTGGTGAGGAGTAGAGTAACTTCGGCCTTCCCACGAATGTTCTGGCTATAATGGATTTGGAGACCAAGCCTCACAGTAGGGATCCATCGTGCATTAGACAAAAGTAGACTTTGCGTTTTTACAATAAAGCGTGGATGCCGTAATACTTAATAAATTGCTTTGTATTACAGATGATATGAGTAATGTTGTGACTGTGAGGGTTAGTAGGTTGCTTAAGAAGCGTATGGATCGGCTCGCACACATCAACTGGAGCGGGTTGATTAGGGATTTTATAGCGAGGACTGTGGAGGAGGAGGAAAGGAAGCTAAACCGCTACAAAGATAAGGAGCGTATGCAGAAGGCAGCCCAGGAGATGGATCGGTTAGCTGAGCTTTCTGGTGCAGGGTGGGTAGGTTCCGAGGAGGTAATCAAATGGCGGAAAAAAAGATACTCGTACTTGACGCAAGCGTAGCTGTAAAGTGGTTCACTCTTGAACCTTTAAGAGATAAAGCTCTGGCAATCAGAAACCTCTACTTAGACGGTAAGGTAGAGCTGGAAGCACCATCTCTACTTCTATACGAGGTATCAAACGCTTTAAGGTATAATCCGAGCTTCGGTATAGAAGACTTAAAGGCGGTCCTATCCTCTCTTAACGACCTACAGCTTACGCTTCACGATCTTAAAGAAGAGCTGGCTTATAAGGCAGCTCAAGTAGCATACAATTTTGGAATCACATTCTATGATGCGTGTTATGTGGCCCTAGCGGAGCTTCGAGGCGGAACCCTTTATACCACAGACCTTAAGGTGGTTGAGGGTGTCTCAGCGGAATATGTGAAGCATCTTTCAGAGTTCCCTACTCCCGCGTATTAGCTTCTATTATCTTTAAAGTTTTTTCCGCAGCATCGACAGCATCCTTACCTAATATGATTATCATAGCTTCCTTACCCATATCTCCTCTGTGAAAGATGATATCAGGTACAGCGCCTGCCTTCTTTATCGCTTCTCTTGCCCCCCACTTTGTGGTTTCACCCTCAACTGCCTTCACCTCAGGCGGCTCCCTGGATCTATCGTACTCTGAGCACAAGTAACCTAACCTTCGAGCATCCTCCAGTATGCTTTCATCAAACCTTATGTTTAAAGCAGCCCTAACAGATGGTGTGTATTCTGAAACCGCTAAAAGGGTGGAGGCGAGGTGCTTCGATGCACCAAATCTCGGGCATCCGGAGGCTTTAACCCTACCCATAGCGTTGACTATCCTGCCTGGGATGGCTGCGACATCCTCCAGCTTTGTAGGCTCTGGTAAAGCCATAGCTAAGTTGCTTTGGCACTCTGGTATGTGTTGTGCGAAGGTGTGGCTTGCTTCGAGCAGGTCCACCGCTTCGCTTATCTTCTCTAAGACCTTCATCTTCTCAGCGTCAAGCACCGTCTTACCTAGGGGTGATACTGGTGCAACGCCTAAACCAATCCTCTGGCTGTATTTGATCGCTTCTTCCACAAAGCGCTTCGCTCCCTCGACTGCCTCATAGATATTATACCTTTTAGCTAGGAAGGCTGCGATGGCTGAGGCGAAGGTGCATCCTGTGCCGTGTGTGCCTCCGCTGACTCTTCTTCCTGCATATCTTCTAATCGTGCCGTTATAATACAAAGTGTCAATAGATTCATCTTGCTTCAGATGTCCGCCTTTTACTACTACAGCCTTTGGTCCTTGGGCTGCTATCTTCTTGGCAGCTTCTCCAGCATCCTCTAGGCATTTGATGCTCATTCTGGCTAGGTTCTCCGCTTCGGGTAAGTTGGGGGTTATGACGGTCGCTAAAGGTAGGATCCTTTTGATTAACGCCTCTTCAGCATCATCCTTCAATAGCTTCGCTCCACTCTTAGCCACCATAACAGGGTCAACGACAACGGGTACATCCATCTTCTTGAGCTCTTCCGCTACCGATTCGATTATATCACGTGTATAGAGCATACCCGTCTTCACAGCGTCAACTCCGATATCACAGACCACTGCCTTTATCTGTTCTCTTACTATTTGAGCGTCTATGGGTTGAACTGCAGTAACAGCAAATGTATTCTGGGCCGTTACTGCTGTGATGGCGCTCATGCCATATACTCCTAGGGCTGCGAAGGTCTTGAGATCTGCTTGTACTCCAGCGCCGCCACATGAATCTGAGCCTGCTATGGTGAGTACTCTAGCTTTGCGCTTCATCTATCTTAGCCTCGCTTCTACTTGAGTTCGCTTCTGGACTTTTGCGAAGGCTATGTTGAGGGCTGCTGCTGTGAGCATACTAGGTATGGTAGCGCCTAACCAGGATACGTAGGTTGTTATAAGTATATAAACTATGAAGCCCGTTGCCCAAGAGACTATAGCAGAGATATTGACACCCCTAGTATACCAGTAGTTTCCTCCTTTGATGTATAGGTGCTCTACATCTACTCTCTGCTTCGCTATAAGGTAGAAGTCACTCAGCACAACCCCGAAGATTGGTGAGAAGGTTGCTCCGACCCAGAGTAAGAACCAGATGTAGTTTTCAATGTTGATAAAGAGGGCTAAGACCGCGCATAAGCCTCCGATCAGCAGTATGAGTATCCACTGCTTCAGCTTGGGTAGGTTGTTCTGCACAGAGACTGCTGCTGAATACACATCTGCGAAGCAGTTATCTAATTCGTATACGAGTATGAGTAGTAGGGCTGGTGCGCCTAGAAAGAGGTAGCCAAATGAGCCTACTATGTCTGCTGAGCCTGTCGCTAGGATGAGGATGCTGCCTATGGTGTAGCCAGATATGTTACCCACCACGAACCCTATGTATGTGCCTAGAAACCCTCCTTTAGGTGTGCTTGCAAACCTATTGTAGTCTGCTGCTAGCGGCATCCAAGAGAGGGGCATAGCTATAACAAGGTCGAGCGCTAGCAGAAGGGGCAGCCCACCTCCAGCCTTAGCACTCAGAACTCTGCTTAAACCTCCGTTCTGAAGAGCCCAGAAAGTTACCCAAGCCGCGGAGCCGTAGAGTAGCCAGAAGGCGAACCTTTCCAGCCACTGCTTAACCACCATCAGAGGGCCGCCTATCCCCATAAGTATGGTGAAGATTGTGAAGACTATCACCCAGAGCCAGTAGGCTGAGAAGCCTGCTGTGGTTGATGAAATCAAGTCTCCTGCTTTTGCCATAACTGCTATCTCTAGTGTGCCCCAGCCTATGAGTTGCACAACATTAAGCCAAGTTGGGAAGTAGGAGCCTCTTACACCGAAGGATGGGCGGAGTGAGACCATAGTTGGTACGCCGTTTCTGCCTCCTATCAAGCCAGCTAATGCAAGCGGTATGGTTCCTATGAATGTGCCTGCTGTGATCACTATTAAAGAGGTTATGAAGTCTAGTGATGGGACAAGTAAAGCTCCGGCTTGGTAGACTAGTAGCCCAGTACCTAGGCTAGTCCAGAAGACCGCTAGATCTATTGAGCGGAGTGCTCTTTGGTTTTGTGGAACTGGAGTTATACCCCACTCAGGGGGTTTACGAATCTTCATCTTAATGTAAATGGCGGTAGGTTAATTTATAACTGTGTTGATAAATGGCTTATCATATGAAGCCACCTTGCGAAGTAGCCTTAAAAGATCTTTTACCGCTCCTAAGGGCTATTGTGGCGAAGGAGCTGAAGGCAAGAGGCTTCAGCCAAGCTAAGATAGCTGAGATGATAGGTGTCACACAACCAGCGGTAAGCGGCTATCTTAAGCTTAAAGGAGGTAAGAGTGAACCCCTCTACTTAGAAGAAGTGATAGCCCTTTCCAGATGGCTCGCATCAGGCTTAGCATCAGGCAACCTATCATCTTCAGAGGCGGTGAAGGGCATCTGCACTCTCTGCACCAACTTAAAGTGCCAAGGCTCGGTCTGTACACTACATAGGAGCAGAGTGCCAAGCTTAATGGCTGAGGGTTGCGATATTTGCATCCAACTATATTCAAAAGGTCTACCTACTGTGGATAGAAAACAGATTGTCTTAACCAACCTGAGGGCTGCGGTAAACCTGATTCAATCGTCTAGGGAGTTCAGCGTAGTTATACCCGAGGTTATGGTGAATATAGTTGAAGCAATACCTGAAGCTAAGAGCGTTAGAGATGTAGCTGGTATACCTGGGCGTATAGCAAAGGTTGATGGCGTTCCTAGAGTGTTTATGCAGCCTGAGTTCGGTGCATCTGAGCATCTTGCTTCCGTTCTACTCGCCGCTATGCAGGTTAACTCCGATGTTCATGCAGCTATCAACATAGCGTATAATAGGTTTGTTAAAGAGGCTCTTAGGAGGCTTGGGTTTAGGGTTTACACCTTTAGTAGGCGTGAGCCCTCTGCAAATAGTGATGCCGCTCAGGCACAGGTTGCTGAGGAGGTTTTGAATTTAGGTAAGCGTGGTGAACCTCTACCGGAAGTGTTTGTTGACCTTGGAGGATATTGGATCGAGCCTTCAGCGTACATCTACGGGGTTAATGCTGTTGAAGTTGCTCAGAAGGCTATTAAGGTAGCTGAATATGTTGTTCGCCTTAGATCAGGAAGCTAGGGGTTGACTCTTGTCAGTGTACGTGGGAATAGGCTCGCAGCCCTTATGTGCTTTAATCCAGCGATCCACTTAGTAAGCCGCTCTACACCAGCTCCAAAGCCCGAGTGAGGGGGCATACCATATCTTCTGAGCTCAAGATACCAGCTAAATTCTTCTTTAGGCAAGTCTTGTGATTCTATTCTTTTGAGTAGAGTTTGGTAGTCGTGTATCCTCTGCCCACCTGTAGCTATCTCACCGTGCCCCTCTGGTGCTATCAGATCAGCTGAGAGTGTCACTTTATCGTTATCCGGCTTGGTCATGTGATAAAAGCTTCTTGCACTTAAAGGGTAATCTGTTATGAAGAAGGGTTTACTCTGGCTTCTTGATATAAGAGTCTCTACTGGTGTAGGTATATCCTCCCCCCACTTGAATTCTAGATCATGCTCTGAAGCAAACCTCAAAACTTCGTCATACGTCATTCTGGGGAAAGGAGGCTCAGGCAGAGTAAATTTACGCCCAAGTGCTTCAAGTTCACTTTTGTTCACCTCTACCACTCTTCTGCAGATGTATGTGATAAGATCCTCTTGCAACTTCATGTTCTCCTCTTGATCCATAAACGCCTTCTCAGCCTCTATCATCCAGAATTCGGTTAGGTGCTTGGCTGTCTTAGACTTCTCAGCCCTGAATGCGGGTTGGATCACAAAGACCTTACCTAAGGCGCATATCGCAGCCTCCTCATAGAATTGGGCGCTCTGGCTGAGGTAAGCTTTTTTACCAAAGTAGTCTAATTCGAAGAGTGTCGCACCCCCTTCGCAAGCAGACCGAACTATAGTTGGTGAACTTATGAGCCAGAAGCCCCTTTGGGTGAAGAATTCGATGGCTGCTCTTATGATGCCCCATCTTATCTTTATCACAGCCGAAGACTTAACCCCCCTGATTGAAAGATGCCTATGGTCGTAGAGGAAGGCAGGTGATCTGACAGCGCTTTTAGTTATAGGCCACTTATCAGCTAAAGCTATGATGTTAAGCCTTTTTATTGACACTTCTCTACCTTTCGGCGCTCGTTTATCTTCACGTATAACCCCCTCTGCTTCAACAGCTGACTCTCTTGTGACGCTTTTAAGATTCTGGAAGACCTCTTCACTAATAATCCCTCGTTTGCCTGCTGCTTGGATGTAGCCTGTCCCGTCTCTGAGTGTTATGAAGATTATGCCACCCACCTCTGACTTCGCAGCTACCCATCCTCTGATCTTGACCCCTGAATCCACAGGTAATTTGAAGGCTTCAGAGACCTCGACTAAACTCACGATCTCTCCCCTCTTCTCTTCCTCTATAGTAGAATAGATAACTAGATATATTCTTATAAGGATGAATAGATAAGTCACATATGCGCTGTGTCGTAGTTAAACCGTCAACGGAAGCGGCGCTTCACAAAGATATGTTGAGCGAACTCATCGCGAGCTCACTTAACTCCTTCATAGACTCGAAGTACTCTGTTGAAGCTAAGGATGATCTTATAGAAATTAACACTTTAGATACGGTAGAGGTGGCTGAGGTTATCTCTAGGTTTTCAGGCGTGGCTTACGCTGCATTGGCTGAAAAAGTAAGTCCAGACTTCAATGCTGTGCTGAAGGTAGTTGTAGATGCTGGTGAGAAGGGTATATTCGAAGGCGAGCGATTTTCTGTCAAAGTGGAGGCGCAGCCAAACCTAGGTCTCAAAGCTAGTGACCTACAGTCCCTAGCCATCTCAACTCTCATAGGTAAGGTTAGTGGTAGAGGAGCTAGACCAGACGAAAAAACCCCTAATAAAGTAATTTATGCATTGATCTCGAAGGAATCAGGATATGTCTTTACACACCGCTACTTAGGCTTTGGAGGACTCCCTTCAGGTACCTCTGGTAGTTGCCTACTACTCGTCGAACCAACCCTAAGATCTTTGGTTGGCGGGTGGCTTATGCAGAGGGCTGGCTTCACCCCTACATACTTGGTCACTAACCAACCTTTTTGTGAAAAGGCGCTGTTTCTCTCTATTGAAGTCCTATCTTTACTTAGGAGATGCGTATCTAAACGAAGCCTCCGATTGATTTATGTTAATATGGCAAAGCATGCGCACATCACAGAACTAGAGCCAAGCTTCAGCTGGGTTGATTTAGCATCGAATTTAGGTGTCAAGGCTGCTGCAAAAGAGGAAGTAAGCGCTTTCTCTATGCCCCTTGACCTAGGCGACAGAAGCCTAGGAAGAGTTTTTGAAGGCACTCGTAGGGAGGATGTTAACCTGTTCTCACCATCCTCCTTTTTGACTGACGAGGAGATTGTGGTTTATGCTAAGAAGATTGGTCTTCAACGCACGCTACCGTTAGATGTGGGTAAGGTTAGGTTAAGTGTTTTAGATTCTTACGGCAAACCTCTTACTGATCTGGGGGAGGCTGCTGAGCACCTTCTTAGCGGTGCTTTGAATCTTGAGCTAAAAGAAGGAGTTTTAGATGTGCATAAACTCACAGACGCATTATCTTAATGCATCCATCACAGCGTCTACCAGTCTGTTTAATCCATTGTGCTTTACAGCTTCTCTTGAAAGAGCTTTAGCCTTAATCTTGTAGAGCGGAGTTGAATAAAGGCTTCGTATTGATTCACTGATATCTTTAGGCTCTGCTGCTAATGGGTCAAGCCAAAGTGCTACCCCTAGCTTGACCATCTTAGATGTGTTGCTGAACTGTTCGCTGTGGTCTGCGATAGGTATGATGAGCATAGGCTTACCGAGTAGCAACGCTGAGCCTAGGGTTGAGTGCCCCCCTCTAACTACTAGGATGTCTGACGCCTGCATAAGGTATTCATTTATCGGACACCACTCAAAGTAGTAGGTTGAATCAATTCGTTTAGCTTCTCCGCTCCCATTAGGTCTGCCCTCAGAGATCACAACTTGGAACTCAGCCAGATTTTCCGAAGCCTTGAGCAGTTTCTTTATAAGCGCTGGTTTTGTGAAGGTGGGTCCGCTGATTTGCATAAAGACAAGCAGCTTAGTCTTGTTTAAGCCTATCTTAGAAAGAGCCTCCTTAACTTCTTCTGGTCTATTCTTAGCTGGTTGGACTATGAAGCCTATGTATTCCGCCTTTCTTCTTACTGCTGAGACCCACCATAAGTTCTCCTCTGATATAGTTAGTGGCGGGGGGAGATCTGGGAAGAAGATTTTATCAGCTAGATTCCATAGTTTGCCTAGGATTTCGTTGAGGAAGCGTTCGATAGGTTTTGTGCGGCTGCTTCTCTTCTTAGGTGGTAGAAGTATGCGTAGCTGATTCGTAACGACATAGCACTTTATACCTAGGCTCTTTGCAGCGATTAAAGCTGAGAGGCGTGAATCAGATATCACAAGATCGGGTCTCCAACTTCCCATAATCTTCCTCTCTAAGACCACTTGGCGAATAAAGGTGGCTACGTGCCAAGGAAGCCTTTTAGATGTCTTGAGAAGTCCCTCAAACTTGCCTGAAGCTGTCCACCCAACATCTAGCCTAGGAACTTCAAAGCAGATGAAGCCCCGTTTCTCCACATACTCAGCGCCCTCAGAGTAGGATGAGAAGGCTACTTCAAAGCCCTTCGCCGTGAGCTTCGAAGCAACAGCAACCATTCTTGCCGCATGACCCAACCCTGATCCGAAGATTGGGAAGTAAATTTTCTTCAAGCCAAGCAGTTCTCCTCAAATCAGCCTTCTCCTAACAACCTTACCATAGGGCTCCTCTTCAGCAAAGACCTCTGCCTCAAAGCGATAGATCCTTGTTTCTGGGAGAAGCCAAACATCTGGAGGTGCACCAGCCTTCATACAGGCGTAAGAAAGGTACTGCTCAATATCCCAACCCTCTTCCACAGGGACCTGCGGTAACAGAAGCCCGCTCAAGAATCTATACTCGACGATCAATCCATCTCTACCTATCTTTATCAAGTTAGGGTAATCCCTAGGTGAAGAAGCTTTTAACCTCTCAGGTTGTGTTAGGACGCTCACCTCAAACATGAGGTTGCTGAATTCCTCTGCTTTAACGGGTTCAAAGCGTGGGTCTGCTGTAGCAGCACTTATAGCCGCTTCTATCAGCGCTTCACTCAGCGGTATATTGGGTTGGACTAGTCCTATGCATCCCCTTAGTTCATGTTCCTTCATTTTCAAAGAGTTTATCGTAACGAATACTCCCCGCTTCTCGCTGAATCTCTTTCGAAATTCTTCATCTAATTTTGTCCTTACTTTTTTAGATACGTATTCTTCAGCTGCGCGTCTAGCCGTCTTCACTAGAAGATAGCCGTCTTCGTCACTAAGCCCCACCATATCCCCTTCTCTATCCACAAGCTATCCTTTAAGCCTTAAGGAGCTGCCTCACACGCCTATCAAACTCTCTAATTCTACGCCAGTGGCTCCCTATCCAATACAGTTTACCGCAGCCAACGCACCTATAATACCTGCTCTTAAATTCTTGATCAGCTTTAACTTCTCTTGAGTCACAGATCTGCAGTAGTCCGTTGCACACAGGGCATCTTGAACCCTCGGCTCTCAATGAAGGGGGCTCTAAACCCAGCTTCTTGAATACTTCTACCACTCTGTTAACGTCATCTTTGCCGAGTAGTAGGCAAGCCTTTACTCCCCTCTTTTGGGCTGTTAGGTATAAGTCTCGGTCGGAAGTTAAAAGCCACCTGTCCTCTTCAGCAGTCTTAATTATTAGCTCTTTGTCATCCAGCTTGGTGTCGTAGATGACATCATAGCCGTAGATTCTTAGCTTTCTAGCGAGGCTTCCATGCATGGAGTCTACAAGAAAGCGTGGTGTTATCTGCAGCCTACCCACTTTCCTCTCTTTCTAACCTCAGAAGCCTCTCAAATATATTATCTCTATTTACCGCCCCAAACACCTTGCTTTCTTTAACTAAGGGTAGTGTGTTGATTCTGCTGCTTCTCATAAACTTCGCCACTTCCCTCAAATTTTCTTCTCCAGTGAAGGCTACAGTGAGTCTCTTCATAGCATCTGCTACAAGCAGCCTCTTGATGAATGTGTCAAGGTGCCTTATCTGCTCAACTCTCAGAAGATTAAATAATGTGTAAACCGCCTCCCGCTCACCTATAACCCCAATGGGTCGTTCTCCCTCCACTACGATAAGGTCTCTGATAGGCGTGTTGCTGAGCTTCTCAAGAGCCACCGAGAGCTTAGATCTTGGGGTGATAGTTATGTAAGAGGGATACGTAAACTCTTTGCAGCATAGGTTCGACTTAGCCATAAGGGGAATAAGGTGAAGCCTAGTCACCAACCCTTTTACTGCACCATCATCTCCTATCACAGGTAGGGAAGATACGTTATGTTCAAGCATCCTCTGAGCAGCCTCAAGACTGCTTTCCTCAGAATGTGCGGTGATGATATTCGGTGAAGTGAAGGCTGCAACAGAAAGTGATGTAGGTGAAAGCCTGCTGATCCTTTTAGATGAGAGTTTAGAGAAGATGTCTTTTAGCGTAACTACACCTATAACTCTAGAGTCTGAGACCACTACCACCCTATCCACGTCATATCGTCTCATCGCCTCTATAGCGACTGGAATCTTCTGCGTCTTGCTCACGATAAAACTCGGCTCTAGGTGTAGGTCAGAGATTCTAGTGGATTCAAGCCTCGAGATCTTTGACAAGCTTCAAGACCTCCATCTTAGAGAAGAGTCCAGAAAGGTTCTTTCTCTTATCTAATACGGGTAACCCACCTATCTTAGCGTTACTCATTACGGACGCAGCATCCACTACTGAAGCCTCCTCTGATATATAGTAAAGCGGGCTCTTCATAACATCTTTAGCATAGGTTATAGCGAGATATTTTATCCTTCTTGTTTGTTTAGGTGCCTCCCCATCGAAGACAACAGCGCTCTTCTTCCTAGTTGGTGCGACTCTTATGAAGGCAAGGTCTGTCGGCGTGATTATACCTATAGGTCTACCTTCACTATCAACAACAATAACTCTGTGGCTAGGCGCGTTCGCAAGAAGCTTGATTACACGTTTAATTGAATAGAGGGGCTTTACCACTACAACCTCCCTACAAATATTTTCCTTAACCTTCTTAGACGGGTCACCGTGCTCCATTAAGCATCTTGTAAGGTCACTTGTCGAGATCATACCCACAACCTCCCCTTCATCTACCACAGGAAGCCCAGTCACTCTCCTATTCAGCATCAGCTCAGCAGCCTTAGATATCGGATCATTAGGCGCAATCGTTAAAGCGGGCTTTGACATAACTTCCCACACACTACTGTATTCAAGAGCTCTGTAGCGCCAAGATGGTCCACTTGATTTAAGCGCTAAGGCTAGATCTGTTCGGCTAATTATGCCTACCAACCTACCCCCATCGTCTATAACAGGCACTCTTCCCACACGCTTTCTAAGCATAACATTCCTAACAGTCGCAAGCGTATCTTGTGGAGAGACTACAGCTACAAGGGGGGTCATATATTCAATGACTTTGATCATAATGGCACGCAGCTAAATATTTATTCTTCCTCAGATGGCAGTTCAGCAGGTTCTTGAGCAGCTTCTGTTCTGCAGTCTTCACATAGAAATCTTCCGTCTATCTCGATTAGTGTGTCAGACCATTCGCCACATGAGTCACAGTATCCTGCAAGAGGGCTTCTGACCCTCAGAGACTCGCCTGTAGTTATCCTCACCTTCTCTGACAGTAAACCTACTAGCTCTGGTGTGACTGCATTTAGATCTGAAGTGGTCACTATACCTACGAGCTCGTTCTTGTATACTACGCCAAGTTTCTTTATGCTGAGTCTACGCATGATCTTCGCAGCCTCTGTTATATCGCTACCAGCTTCAATTGTATGCAGCGGCTTAGAGAAGATGTCACCCACTTTCACTCTACTAGGTTTAAGATCCTCAGCCACAACCTTTTTCACTATATCCCCCTCTGTCACTATACCAACTGGCTTACCTTTGTCAGTAACCACAACACTGCCTATCTTAAAGCGGGTCATCTTCTTAGCAGCTTCTTTAACTGATTCGTCGACCTCTGAAGTTATCACAGGGCTATTCATAACCTCTCTTACAAGTATCTTTGTCCTAACCATCGGCTCCGAAGCCAATTCGCTACCACAACCACATCTTTACCGAAGACACTCTTCTTTAAGCCTTTTGCTCACCGAGTTGTGATGAAATCACCTTCCCGCCACCTGTGGGTAGGACCTTTATGAAATCATCTAGAGGTATCTCTTTAATCTTCGCTCCTAGTTCTCTGCTGACGACTTTTATCAGCTCTGCTTTTGCTCGCTTCGCCACATCACTTGCTTTGCCCTTTTCCGGAATTAAGGTCACATACGCTAGGCTACGCACCTTTAGAGCCTCTGGCGGTCCACCAACTACTACAAGATCATCATCCAAAATAGATACCCCGATGCCCAAATCGACCTTAACATTCTTCACCCAATTCTTGACCCCTTCTATCAAGAACGCTCCCTTAGGGAGGTATGTGCCTGAAGGACCTGTGAATTTTATCTGAATAGGTTTGACCCAGTAAACATCCACAGCTGAGATCCCAGCCTTCCAAGCTGAGCTGTAGGCTGCTACAGCTTTACAACACTCTTTTATGCTCATTTCATCGGCATCGGCATCGCTTTTCAAAACAAAAAAGGGCGAGCCGTGTATATCAGCATGGAAGACAAGATCACTCTCATGCACATATCTTCTAAGTATGGTTGTGTTAGAAGCTGCGTCTCGACCTCCAACCGCTAAAAGCCCCTTTGATGTAAAGAACCACCTATACCTCTCAAACCACTTTCTCACTCTAATACGCCTTAAAGGTTTGATTTTGGCTTCCTTAGCAGCCTCAGCAAGAAGGAGTGCCTTCTTTTCTGATAGGTTCTTCTCCGCATCTTCTACCGCTTTTGCTTTAGCTTCGAGCTTCTTTGCAGCATCGAATAGGGTTGAAGCGGCGCTTAGGAGTGAGGCTTTTAACGGTATCTCAATGCCTTCAGCAAACCCCTTAACTTCTAGACGCTCACCCTTACCCTGCACACATTCGACCCCAAGCCTTGTAAGGAGTGTAGGTAGGTCTTCAGCGCAACTTTCAGCACCTAACTTCTTCAAGTTCCGTGCAACTTCACGTAGCCTATTCACTTGCTCTCTTAACTCCATCTTACTTCTGGCTTGTGCTTCAAGAGCTCTATTCAGTTCCTCTATCTTCTTCTGAAGCGGCTCTTCTTCTCTCCTCTTGAGCTCTTCAAGCAGACTAGGAGTCTGAACTTCGTCTACTGCCTCTGTAAGGTTGTCTGTGTATCTACATTCGAGCTCAGCATACGCTTTGAGTTGAAATGGTGAGGCATCTATAGGTTTACCTTCTTTTAATAGAATCGTTGATTTACCGTGAAGGACAAGGTCCTTAAGCCCAGATACTTCGCTTATAATCTTAGCCTTCTGCTCTTCAGTGAGGCTCCGCGCCTTAGGGTCCACTTCAGCTCTAAAGAGAACCTCCTCCACATACTTGCGTGATAAAGCCAGCTCTCTACCAAGGTATCTTGAGATATCTAAGCCGCTGGCAGCGAACCCCTCTAGCAGGTTATCTTGGCTTGTGAATGGGCTTCTACCACGAGGTGGTGGGGGTGTGTACTGTAAGCCTTGTGCTAGCTTACGGTGCCTAACATCTATCCTCTTAAGTATGGTTAGTATACGCGCATCTTCATTTACCACAAGTAAGTTTCCGCCTCCAAAGAACTCTGCGATAAGCGTTCTTACACACTGATCGACCGTGAATCTAACCTTAACGATTCTCTCTACATCCGGCTGCTCCGCACTAATGAAGCGCCCTCTAAGTAAGAGGTCTCTCAGATGGGACACAAATACGTCTGGAGGTTTAGTCGGTATTTCGTAGGCTGTGAGCCAAACCCCTTTTGTGGTTGAGATGATGAGTCTCTTCTCTGGGTTGCTTGGATGGTGTAGTCTCATAAGCCAAGTCGCAGAATCTACAGAGCTTATGTTGTTCACATAGTATCCAGTAAGTGCTACATTGAGCTCGGCAACTATCCTTGTGATCTCCACCCCTGAGAGCTCCAACCTGATCAATTGATTACACACTAAGGGATATATAGGTGGTGTTTGATCATACCGTTGCTTGACTCCCCTGGACAAAGTCTACTGGATACGAGTAGCCGCAGGAGCATTAACAGGCATATTCTCCACCCTACTAGGTTTCTTAAGCACTAATCCAACAGAAGCATACAAAGGTGTAATTTTAGCCCTAGCAATATATGCTCTGACAAGCTACGCCGCAAGATACTACTTGTTCAAAAATCTCGGTGCTAGTTTGCGCAAGATCTACACACACGGCATAGGGAGTTTCATAATGTTATTCCTCTTCACTTGGATCCTCCTTAACACCATCCTTATTGCTTGAACTATCAATATACTTTAACCAGACATCGATGTATCCTCTTTCGAATTCGTCGCAGTCTAAAGATGATTGTAGTCTAAGAAGTGTCTGCTTCAACTTATCTAGCTTAACGCTGTCAAGAAGATCATCAGTCTTCTTGGTGAACCTTGCTACTAACCCTAAGCAGCCAGCTCTCCTTCCTGCCAGTCTCTCTGAACCGGACCATAGGGATGTGTTGAGAGCCAGCTCTTTAGCCTCAGCATAGCGTCTCGCAGATATGTGTGAGAGGAATTCTTCTGTTACTGGATCTAAGGTTTCCATGACTAATCACTTTTAAGCATCCACTAACCCCGCTCTAGTTATCTTATAATATACTTCTCTAGGTCTTAGAGGTGGTTGAATGGCTTGGGCTGAAAACAATCCACTAACATTCTTGAAGAGCTTTACTCTGAAATGTGCGCCTTGCGCCATAACATTCCCACCAGCCTCGGTTGTCGAATCTTTTGCCCCAAGCCTCTCTCTGACTTGGTTAGTTAAGAGGATAACAACCTTTTCCTTTAGTGCTGTAAGGCATAGTGAATGCAGATGCTTACCCAGCAGAATTCTGGTGGAGATGTCGTCTCTACTCAAAAAGAGGTCTGTGACTCCATCTATTATGATCACATTAGGCTTTCTACTCATCTTCTTGATCTGGTTCACCACAGCTATCTGCTCCTCTATCGCTCGAGGCTCATATAAATACACTTGAGAAAGAATCATTCCTGCGTCGAGAGAACGCTCCTCAGCGATTTCTTTTAAGCGCTCTGGTCTAAAAGAACCTGTAGGGTCCACATATAGCACAACACCCCCTACTTTAGGTGATGAGGCTAGTGTTGAGACCTGTAGGCATAGTTGGGTCTTTCCCACTCCGCTAGCACCGTAAAAGTCGTATACTGCACCTAGGTGTAGCCCGCCTAGGAGCATTCTATCCAACCCCCTAACCCCTGTTGAGATGCTGAAGAGGTTCTCTTCCAAACTGTTAATCGCCTTCTATACATAGCCATAAACAGATAAGTCTTTTAGTCTGTTTATAATGATAGTAAAGTCGTTGAACGGGAAGGTATCATACCTCTTCCGACCCAGCTTAGAAGAGGCGTATAGTCTGCTAAAGGAGGGTTTATCCAAAAAGCGTTTTATTATAGCAACTGGGTTATGTAGAGTGGATTATTCTGGTAGAGCATCATCTAGGCTAGATTGGGGAGAGCGGGTGCTTCTGATAAAACAGGACAATTCGCTCCTCTTACATAGAGCAAAAGGGTTTGAGGCTGTGAACTGGCAGCCCCCAGGGAGCGTATTCTCAGTTGAATTTGAAGGAGATTACCTATCTATCAGATCATATAGGCGTGCACATCAGGAGAGGCTCAACATAGTCTTCAAAGAGTTTACCTTGCTTGCCCATTTGGATCTTGTGGATGACGCGGAGTTCGAGATGCACCTTAGCGAGGAAGAGATGTATGAAGCTATCGCTGCTAATCCAGACTTGCTTGAACCAGGCTTCAGAATACTGTCCGAGCAAAGACGCTTGGGAACTGGTGTGGCCGACTTTACAGGCTACGACAACCAAGGTAGGTATACAATAATCGAGGTTAAGAGGAGGACTGTTGACGCAACGGCTGTAAAGCAGGCTTACAAATATCTTACAGACTTTAAGGGGAAAGGGGTAGAGGTAAGAGGCATAATCGCAGCCCCGTCCATAAGCACGGAGGCAAAGAAACTCTCTACTACACTGGGGTTAGAATTTAAGAAGATAGATCTGAATAAATGCAAAGTAGCACACGAGCGAAGCAAAGAAGGTCCCCTACTTGGGCGAAGCGACAAAGCATAGTGGAAGATCGAATACCCCCACTCAAAACTCTTAAATAGTGATCACACATCCCGAGCAGATGACGAAGGACTATGGAATACATATATGCTGCTCTGCTCCTTCATAGGCTTCAGCAGCCTATAACGGAAGATAATGTAAAGAAGGTTATAGCTGCAGTAGGGGTAACACCTAATGAAGTGAAGATAAAGGCTCTAATCTCAGCTCTATCTGAGATCAACATCGATGAAGCGATAAAGAATGCCACGCTAACACCGCTAGCAACCCCCGCCCCAGCAGCAGCCGCAGCGCCAGCAAAAGCACCAGAAGCGGCACCAGCCAAACAAGAGAAGAAGAAAGGAGAGGAAAAGAAGGGCGAAGAGGAAGCACTAGCTGGGCTAGCATCACTCTTCGGCTGAACGGACTTCTAAGAATAACCTTTCTTTCGCAGCTCTTCCATTAACGCTGATGCTCTCAGATAGGCTTCACTGACTATCTTAACCGCTGTAGCTTCATCAGCAGGGTAGGTTGACGCGACTGCAACAGCAACACCTTGCTGCACGGCTTTGGCTATTAGCATAAGTAGGCTCTCTCTAGTGAGGTAGCTTGCTTCCGCCGCAAGCGCCAGCGCCTGAGCATACGATTCCCCGATCTGTCTGCTGTATCCTTCTAGATCGATCTTCAGATCATTCTCCATCAAGATAACACCATCGGCATATGCGGCGTAGATGGATATGCCTGCTCTGATCGGCTTTATACCTAGTTTAGACAGCAGACTCGCCAGCTTCAGTGAAATGTTTTCACCTCTCTGCCTAACAACCGTATCCTTAGCTACCCAGATACTACCAGCATCTATCCTAGTAGGCACACCGCACTCCTTGAACTCGCTAAGCACAGGACCAGGAGGTAAGCCCGTGTTACCCGCGGGCACCGTTATTGGGTCTGTAGCAACATCCCCTGCACGCGCAGGTAGATACACCTTATTCTTCTCTAATATCAGGTTTAGTTTAAACGGATTCATGTTTGTGAAGATTAAGAGGTTCTGACCTTCTAGAAGCCTAATTAAGTCTTCAGCGTTTTTAAGCTTCTTTAGTGCTATCTTAGCCAAGCTATTCTTCACAACTATAAAGCGGACTTGAGTGGAGAGCTTCTTTCTAAGGCTCATGAGCTGAGAAGCCCTAACTTTGCTGAGATTAGCTAAAAGTATAACATTATAGCGTGAAACTAGGTCCTCTAGTTCAGCAAGCGCCTTCACCTTCTTTTCAGGATATTCAAGCCTAACTTTAGACAACCTAGATCACCTAACTTGGAGAGCAGTAGGTGGGCTCATGGTGAGTTTCATAATTACTTTCCCGATGTTCTTTAAGCCCATCGGTAGCTTCTTAGAGACTGCATCCACTACCGCCAAAGCGTTATCCACGATCCTCTCATCAGCCATCTTTACATCCCCCACTTTGCAGGCGGCTGCGAGTTGATTTCGACTTCTAACCCTCACAGCGCTACGATACTTGGCTAACATCTGCTCTATAGGTGCATTAGGCGGTATAGGTGTAGGCATCTTCCCCCTTGGGCCAAAGTATTGACCAAGAATCTTACCTATTTTAGGCATAAGTGATGCTTCAGCCAAGAAGAAGTTATGATTCGAAGCGATCTTTCTAATCGCCCTCTTCTGGTTTGCTAGCCTATCCAGCTCCTCTGCATCTATAACTAGATCAGCACCAGCATTACGCGCTCTCAAAGCAAGATCGCCTGAAGCGATGACACAGATCTTGGATTTTTTCTCAAAGGAGTGAGGTAAAAAGACGACTTCATTAAGGTTTAATGGCTGCTTTAAATCCAGATCCTTGAAGGTTAAGATCATCTCAAAGGATTGGTCAAAGTTACGCTTAGCAGCCTTCTGCTTCGCCTCTTGAACGAGCTGCCTTAGGTTCTCAGCGCTTAGCAACTTACACACCTTGGTCTAAGCACTCTGGTTAAACTGGGGTTATAAAAACTTGTTATGCCTTTGAAAGTATATCATCCCACACGCCGCTATCGACTTCCTTCAGCACTATTCTAGGGTCCTTATCCTCAACCTTTATACCCATGCTGACACAGGAACCTAAGATCTCTTTTACTGCCGACTTAAGGGTAGAGGCATAGGAGCCTTCTAACTTAACCTTCGCTATCGAAAGTATCTGCGCCTTAGTCAAGTTACCACGAACTCAGCATTAGGTTTACCCGAGCCCTTTCCTATCCCAGCCTCCTTAACAAGCAGCGCGGAAGTGGTCGGCGTACCCACCTCCACGTCAAAACTCTTACTCTCTGTATCGACCGTAATCTTGACGGGGACTCTCATGCCCTTGTATATAGCTGTGGACTCATTAATCTTCTTGACTACAGCCATCACGTTGACTCCAAGCGGACCTAGTGCTGGGCCTAGAGGGGGGCCTGCGTTCGCTTCTCCACCTACTATAAGCGCCATAACCGTCTTTGTTTCACCCATATCTCAGCCACCTCCTTCTGCCTTCTTTATTAGCTTCAAATAGTTAGCGTCAACAGTTACCGGAAGCTGATAAGGTGTATCTAATAAAACTATTGTGGCTTCCCCTCTAGATACTTCTAACCTATCTATCCTTGCTCTCATACCTTTAAATGGACCTGCGACAATCTCCACAACATCGTTGACGCTCAACTCAGCTATAACAGGCTTAGATACAAGGAACTTCTCTATATCACTAAAGAGCATCATACCTTGAACCGTGCTTTTAACGTGCTTGAATCCCATAACTGTCTCAATGACAACCTGCGCATTGGTTGCCTCAAATAAAACGTATCCTTTCATCCCCTCTAAGACCAGAATAGAGTAGATCGGTTTTTGTTTCCGAATAAGTGACGTATAGGCATAGTTGGCTACGCTCTTTTCCTGACCACCTGTTGTCTTCACAGCGAAAAACCTTGAGCCTATAGTGGATTCGCTTTTAGATTCAGCCATCCTATTCCTCGCCTTAACCCAGCTTTAAGAGAGCGCTCACAAAGAGTATTAGAAAACCTACAGCCCCCACCGCAAAAAGCCCTAGGAAGACAAGTTTAAGGTAGAGCAGAAACTCCTCTCTACCAGATTTCTTAGCGAGCTTTAGCGTATGCCAAGTCGATACTAGGAACTCCTTTAACCCCAACTCACTTTACGCCTATTACACAACACCAGCTGACATTACTCCATCATATATACCTTTAGATAAAACCGTCGGATTTATCTATCTATGTTGCGTTAGTCGAGGCATGCGCAGAGTTTTCTTAGATACTCTGGAAGGGCAGATACACTATCGCGAATCAGGCTCAGGTAAACCAGTTTTGCTGCTACATCAGACACCAAGATCATCAGATGAATATTTGGAGGTTCTGCCTATAATTGGGGAAAGGTATTGGGCTATCGCTATGGACACAATCGGCTTCGGTGATTCCTATAAACCTAGAAAGAAGTGCGGAATAGAAGATTACGCCGAAGGTGTCATCACTTTACTCAACTCACTGAAGATTTCCAAGGCAAGCCTAGTTGGTCATCATACTGGCGGTGTCATAGCTATTGAAGTAGCTGCAAGCTACCCCGAGCGTGTAGATAAACTAATACTCTCCGGCGTACCGTATATCGATAAAGAGGAGAGGCTTAAAAGAAAAGGCAAGAAGGTCATAGACTCCTATGAATTGAAAACCGATGGATCACACCTACTCGATCTTTGGAGAGGTAGGCAACCCTTCTATCCACCCAACAGACCTGATCTACTCATGCGCTTTATAGCAGATGCCATAAAAGCCGGTGATAAGGCTGTGGAGGGTCATTTAGCTGTATCAAACTATAGAATGGAGGATAAAGTTGGTTTGATTCGATGCCCCACATTAGTGGTCTGCGGGACTGAAGACCCTTTCTCTTACCCTCACATGAACCGTTTAGCGGCAGCGATACCCAAAAGTAAAACTTTAGCGATAGAAGGTGGGACAGTCGCTATGGATGAGCAGATGCCAGAGCGGTTTGCCGAAGTGGTCTTAGACTTCTTAGATGGACGGTTCTAGATTATGCTCTACTGAGAAACGATGTGAACATTAGCTATCTGAAAGTAGCGTTTAGCGAGAAGCCTAGCCTTCTCAGCGTTCTTACCGTTCCTACCTACGACCGCGCTCTTCTTCCTAGCATCAACTACAACTACAGCGATCTTAGAGCCATCGAGCTTCTCTGTTAGACGAACATCAAGCACATACTTAGGCTCAAGCGCGTTCTTTATGAATGCCTTCGGGTCATCAGAATACTCAACCAGTTCTACAGGCTTACCAACTAAACGCTGCAGCGTCTTAACAACTATGCCATTCTTACCTATGGCTCGCCCCATCTCCCCTGGGTTTACTACGTAAATCACTCTTCCGTTTTTCTCATCTATAACACAGTCTTTAACACCAGCCCCGGACACGTTCTGAAAGAGTGACATTAAGCCCAACTCTTCAGAAGTTAATTTGATTCTTTGTGTAACCATAGCTTCCTCTTCACTACCTCAACCCAACGATATACCTCATACTGAAGATGAATTTAAGCATAGCTAGGCTGCACCGCTTGAGGCCCAAGCGTCCCATTCAGCAGCGATGTAAGATCAGCATCTCCAGCAGACTTCACAGCCAAAGCAGATATTCTAAACTTCTTGCCGCAGAGACTACCTAACTCAAACGATGAGCCATCATATGCTAGCGTCGGAACGTTCGCTACTCGACAAGCATCGATCAAAAATTTGACCCTATCTTTGGACAGATTGTTTGAGTAGATGATTATCTTGGAGCCGCGCACAGATTTCTGAACCTCTCTAAATCCCAGAACACATTTACCAGTCTTGACAGCTTTTGACAGTATTAGACCAAGTTCCCTCTTGTTCAAGTTCGATCAGCCCTGCATAAATAGGTCTACCATACCAGTACCTACGGGTATAGGTAAGCCAACTATAACATTTTCAGTTACACCTTTGAGTTCTTCCACCTCGCCCTTGACAGCCGCTTCAGCTATAGTTGGAACTGTTATCTCAAACGCAGCTCTAGCAAGTACGCTTGTCTTTGTCCCGGCTACACCGTGCCTACCTATCTGCTGAACTTCACCTTTAGCTGTCATTAGATCGGCGATTAGATAGATGTGCCTAATATCCACCTCAAGCCCTTGTTCATCGAGTGTGCTCATGATTTCGTTTACCATCGCTGTTCTAGCCGCTTCTATACCGAGCACGGTCGCTATCTCGAAGATGTTATTAGTGATTGTCCTCTTACGATCTACACCCTCAACTTTCAGCGTCTTAGAAAAGTTCGAACCTGATGTTCTTATGAACCACTCATCACCCTCCTTCTCAACAGTAACTCTGGTAACATTAGGTATGCCTTTGACCTTCATATTCAGCATCTTATCCAACTGTATATTCAAGCCAATTAAGTCAAGCCCCTCTAAGTGAACAGTTAATGCTAGGTTCTCCTCATCGGCTTCTACTTTACGCTTACCTGCCTCAATCACCTTTTTAACCTCGTGGAGAGTACAATCTCTCTCAGCAAGCTTATTCCTATCAAATGTGACTATAATCGCCTCGTTTACGTAGTCAACCTCAGCGTTAGCCACTAAATCACTAACTTTAGTAAATAAGATCTGCTTAGCTACCTTAAGAGCAATTTTATTCAAAATCTTACTCTTCTCCTGCTCCAGCTCTTCAGAAGAAAGTTTAGCCCAATTTTCCTTATTCTCCTCCTCTGCTTCCTTGAGCTCAGCCTTAGCGTAATCTGGATCTATATAGACGGTCATCGAAGCTTTACTGGGTTGCTTTCTAGCGTCAACCAACTCTATCAACCTAGGTAAGCCTAGAGTAACATCCTTCTCCCTAACACCTGCAAAGTGGAAGGTCCTGAGTGTCATCTGTGTGCCAGGCTCGCCTACAGATTGAGCTGCCACTACACCAATCGCCTCTCCAGGCTCAACTGTTGCCTTTTTGAGGAGTTCAACTATGCGTTTACAGACGTTTTCAACGGATTTGATTTCAAGCGGGTTTTCTTTAATCGCCGTATATAAGTCTTGAATCAGCCTAGGGTTAAGCTCCTTAGAGTATTTAGATACAACTTTTCTAATCTCCCCTTCTGAGGCTGGTTTAGATGTCTTTGAGATAAGAGCTTCTGTCTCGACAAGCCTCGGTATGTTAACTGCCAGACCGTGATCACTCTTAGCCGGATCCACACCATCTTCACCGTAAACAAACTGGATAATATGCCCATATGGATCTCTTACGCTGAGATCGTATTCAACCCTAAGGTGCTCCATTGCGTTCACAAGCCTTCGCTGCATATACCCGCTCTGCTGTGTTCTAACTGCAGTATCCACAAGCCCCTCACGCCCACCCATAGCGTGGAAGAAGAATTCCACGGGCGATAACCCGTCTCTATAATTAGATTTAACGAATCCTTTAGCATCAGGAGACCGCTCACCAGGGAGGAAGTGTGGTAGAGCTCTGTCTTGATATCCCTTTTCTATACGCCGGCCACGCACAGATTGCTGTCCCAGAGAAGCTGCCATCTGACCTATATTAAGCAGAGAGCCCCTAGCGCCGGTCCTAGCCATGATAACACCGGGGTTAGAGTCTGGAAAGGCTCTATCAGCTATCCTTCCAGCTCTATCCCTCGCCCTCTGAAGCTCATTCACGATGTATAATTCAAGCGCATCTTCAGGAGATAAACCACGGGCCAAAGGTAGCTGCTTCTTCTCATAAAGGTCAAAAAGTCTGGCTACCTCATTATACGTTTCTTTGATCGACGCATGTATCTTCTTTAGAATATCTTCAGACAACTCAAGATCATTATAACCGTAGGTGAAGCCTCTTCTTGTAATATACGCTTTCAAGACAGCAAGGATGGCATTCAGGAATCTCCTCGCTTCATCTGTACTGTAATCCTTTGTTATCCGATGTAGCAAGCTGTTTGGCTCCTCTGCACCTATAGCTGCTCTATCTATTATCCCACTAACCAGCTCCCCATTTTTTACAATAACATCCTTCACATTGCCTTTAGCCCATTTAGAAGCCATAACGTAGTTAAAGTCCTTCGGGAGGAAGAGGGAGAAGAGCTGCTTGCCGCTGTAAAGTGGCTCAGGTGTCTTCTCAATAGGTTCAGGTAGAGGGCCCACATACCCCCCAGCTAAAGCTAGATTTGTAAACTCCTCTTTGGTTAATCGGGTTGAGTCGTGTGTCAGCAGATATGCTGCTGTAAGGTAATCACGTATTGCGCCTATAATAGGTCCACCGTATCTTGGTGAAATAATCTGATCCTGTACCCTCATGAGCATAAGAGCCTCTGCCCTAGCCTCCTCACTTTGGGGCACATGGAGGTTCATCTCATCACCATCGAAGTCAGCGTTGTAGGGTGGGCAGACTGCTGGGTGTAGTCTAAAGGTGCGGTAGGGCAGCACTTTAACGTAATGAGCCATTATAGACATTCTGTGTAGGGATGGTTGTCTGTTGAAGAGCACGATATCTCCATTCATAAGATGTCGTTCAACAACGTATCCTAAGCCTAGGTTCTCCGCTAGAGCTGAGCGGTCTGAAGCATAATCAAGGCGTATCTTCACACCATCAGGCCTAATCACGTAATTAGCGCCAGGATGCTTCTCAGGGCCGTTTAAAACCAGCTGCTTTAAGAACTCTACATTCCAAGGAGCAACTCTCTCTGGTATGGTGAGTTTCTTTGCAACCTCATAAGGCACACCAACTTCGCAGATATCTAGGTTAGCATCAGGAGATATTACGGTTCTGCTTGAGAAGTCAACTCTCTTTCCAGATAGGCTACCTCTGAACCGCCCCTCTTTACCCTTCAGCCTTTGGCTTATCGTCTTCAGCGGTCTGCCTGAGCGGTGGTGCGCTTGAGGTATACCAGAAACCTCATTATCGAAGTATGTTGTAACTTGGTACTGAAGCAGATCAACTAGATCCTGCACTATGAGAGGCGGTGTGCCAGACTCCTTGCTCTCTTTAACCCTCTGATTGACCCTCAATATATCAACGAGCTTATGAGTTAGGTCATCTTCAGATCGTATACCAGACTCTAGAGTGATAGATGGTCTCACATTAACAGGAGGAACAGGAAGAACCTGCAGAACAAACCATTCTGGTCTAGTTGTGGATGGATCATACCCTAAGAGCCTAATATCATCGTCAGGTACCCTCTCAAGCCTTTCACGAATAGCGACCGAAAGCAGACGAGTAGCACCACCCCACTCGGTAATCTCGTGGAAAGTAGTAGGCTTGGTGAACTCAATCTCATACTGAGGCTTATTACAATGTGGACAAGTTTTAACCTTCTTAGTCTTAGCAATAATCTCCTTCGTAATCTCTTCGGCGAGAGTAGGTGTAGAAGACTTCTTCTCAGCTAACTTGGCGCGATAAGAGTCGATAACATCTTGAGGCAAAAGAAGTCTCCCGCAAGACCTGCAAGTTGAAACAAGAATCTTTCGAATATCTTCAACGAACGCTATATGTAATACAGGCTCAGCTAACTCGATATGACCAAAATGACCAGGACATCTAGCAGCGGTGTTTCCACAAGTCGCACATTTTTGACCAGGCTCCAGTGTACCTAGTCTGCTATCCATAAGTCCACCTGTAACCGGCATACCATCTTCATCATATGTTTCAGGCGCAGAGATCTCTGTTACAGAATATTTTCTGATCTCGTTAGGTGAGAGGACAGAGAACTTGATCGCATTAACCGCCTTGACACCTTCTTCTATCAGCATACACATCACACCTTTTCCTTTAACCTAAGCCTAGGCGCTATATTGAGACTCATCATCTCCTGAAGCAAGAGTTTGAAGGCGTAAGCCATGACAACCTTTGAAATTTCAGCCTTTTCACCGCACAGTCTGCATACATACTTCCTTGTTCTAGCATCATAGTAAGCTATAAGCCCACATTCCTCACAAACATAGATCTCTGTCTTATCAGCTTCATCAAGAAGCCTATCCTTAAGAACCATAGATGTGCCGTAGGCTATTAAGCAGTCTCTCTCCATCTCTCCAAACCTCAGTCCGCCTCCTCTAGCCCTGCCTTCGGTAGGCTGCTTGGTCAGCATCTGAACCTGCCCTCTTGCTCTAGCATGAATCTTGTCAGCAACCATGTGGTGTAGTTTCTGATAATACACTATCCCTATGAATATATCAGCTACAAACTTCTTACCAGTTCTTCCATCATACATAACCTCTTTTCCTGAGTGCTCAAACCCATACGACTCTAAGATCTTCGCCAAATCCTTTACCGGCTCTCCTGAAAAGGCTGTGCCATCAACTGGGTAGCCTCGTAGCGCCGCAGCCTTACCCGCAATAGATTCTATGAACTGCCCTACGGTCATTCTCGATGGGAATGCGTGCGGATTGATCACAATGTCAGGTACTATCCCATCCTTTGTGTAGGGCATATCAACCTGTCTGAAGACTATACCTACAACACCTTTTTGCCCGTGCCTTGAAGCAAACTTGTCGCCGATTTCAGGTATTCTAAGGTCACGCACCCTAACTTTATACATCTTTTCACCGTCTACATTCTCTGTAACAAAGATGACATCAGCAACCCCTGATTCAGACGGTCTTACGCTTATGGATGTGTCACGCCTATACGGTCCTTTGATCTCAAATTCTTTATACTCCTCCATGAATCTAGGTGGGCTTGTTTTCCCAATTACTACGTCTCCACCGGAAACCACAGCTTCGTGCGCTACAACTCCATCAGCCTCAAGTAAGCGATAGTATTTTTCACCACGATAGCCTCGAACATTAGCGTCTGGTGATGGTATCTCAAAGTTATCCTTCATACCACCGAGATACTGCTTCGACTCAGCTTCGTAGATGCGGTAGAAGAATGACCTACCCAACCCTCTATCGATTGAGGATTTATTTAGGATTATGGCATCCTCTATGTTGTATCCCTCAAACGAAAGCACCGCTACCACAAAGTTCTGCCCTGTAGGTCTATCATTAAGATTAAGGAGTTCAGCAGCCTTGGTTGTGACGAGCTGCTTCTGAGGGTAGACCATAAAGTGTTGCCTAACATATGTGTTGGTTAAGAGCGTTGGTGAGAGGAAACCTAGTGACTGCTTAGCCATAGCTGCCTCATAGGTATTGCGTGGAGACTGGTTATGCTCAGGATAAGGTATGATCGATGCGGTCACACCCAAGATTGCTGCTGGGTGTAGCTCAAGATGGGTATGCTTATCTGTAAGCTCTTCACGCTTGATGGCTATGTATGTGTTCTCCTCCTCATTCGCATCTAGAAGCTCCAAGACACCCATGTGTAGTAGATCGCGCCAGCTGAGTTCTTTTGTTCGAATTCGCTTTATATGCTCTTCAGTAAGAAGAGGCTTCCCATCCTTTGCAACGATGAGCGGTCTTAGAACTCTACCAGAGCTCGTGTTGATGTAGATGCGCTTAGAAGCCTTAGGATGCTTCGTCTCATAGTAATAGATACTTGTGTGTGGGTGTATTAGCCCCTCTCGTCTAAGCGCCCTGAATTTTGCTGCGAGTGCAGCGCCATCTTCAACGAATCCAATAAACCTTCCTTCTAGAAAGACTTTACACCCATCCCTCTTAATATCTTCAGAAGCTTCTTTCACACTCTGCACTCCCAATTCATATAACTTATCCACAATCTCCTCTTGGGGAACCTCGATGGATATTATAGCTGAAAGCGCAAGATTCTTGACCAAACCGCAGTTAGAGCCCTCAGGTGTTTCATTGGGGCAGATTCTACCGAAGTGGGTTGAATGAAGATCTCTTGCCTCGAAGTTAGGTTGTCCTCTACTTAGAGGTGATTGAATTCTTCTTAGGTGGCTTATAGTTGAGAGATAATTGGTTCTGTCGAGTAGTTGAGTTATCCCAACCTTACCTTTACCCCAGTTACCTGTTGCTATAGCATTCCTCAGCTTATCGGTGATTATACCCGGTCTTATAGCTGCGCTTATCACGTTAGACCCTCTTCTTTGACCTAACCTACCCAGCTGATATTTTATGTCGCGTACAAGGTTGCGGAAGGCTGTTCTGAAGAGGTCTGCTAGTAGTTGACCAGCGAACTTTATGACCTTGTTTCCATAGTGATCTTTATCATCTGGTTGAATCCAACCCATTTTTAACTCAAGCAGCTTACATACCACTTCGCCTAAGAAGACAGCCTTGTTATATCGATCATTAGGTGTTTTACCTATATGGGGTAGAAGCCCCCAATCCAGAAGCGTCTCAGCCCTCCTTATCCTTAACTCATCCAGCATACCGTGGGCGACACGATTACCGATGTAAATCAGCGCCTCATGCTGTGTTAGTGCGTCTGACGCCTTTTCGAATGAAACATCCAGAAAGTCTTGGATTTCAGGCTTCAGAGACACCATCTCAGCTATGTCTTTATCAACCTCAATACCCAGTGCACGCATCACTATCACAAAAGGCAGATCCACTGGTGAAGTTGGCAGCTTAACTGCAATCGAACCGTCCTGCTTAAGAATTACCTCCAGTTTAGATCTATAGCCTATAATCGAGGAATAGACCCTAGCGACGTAGAATGTAGTGCCGCTCTGCTTCTCTACGTCTACGAGTATCTTATTCGGCGAAAGGTCCTCTAACCCTATAATCACTCTCTCACTGCCGTTTATTATAAAGTAACCTCCTGGATCTTTAGGGTCTTCGCCTAATTCTATGAGCTGCTCCTCCGGGATTCTGTTTAGCACACACAAATTCGATTTGACCATCACTGGCAGATCTCCTATGTGGTGGAACTGTGAATCTTTTATCACGCCGTTCTCTTCTACCATCATCTCAAGGTAGATTGGAGCAGCGTAAGTTAGGTTCCTTAAGCGTGCTTCAAGAGGAGTTATATGGCTAGTCGAACCATCCCTCTCAACCACTCTCGGTTGGCCGAGCCTTACTCTCCCGAACTTTACTTTATAAGCAACGGTTGGTGTTTCGACATCTATTCCCTCAACCTCATCTATTACGCTCTGCAGCTGCTTTTCAACGAATTCGTTGTATGAGTTAAGGTGCTGCCTAGCAACTCCCTCTGACTCAAGGATATTCTCAAGGATCAACCAAGGATCAAAAACTTCTCGACTCAATTCACTCCACCACATACCTATAGTAGACCGATTCCCCCGCTGTTTCGCTTCTACGTGTTATCTTCAGTATCTGACCTGGCTTCGCGCCAAGCTCCCTTACTACCGGATCTGAGACACGTATGTAGGGTAGCTGCTCTGGTCTTGCGTGTATCCGCTTCAGAAGCTCCTGCGCTTCCTCTTCCGATATTATCTCGTGTTTAGGAACGTAGATATGCCCAGTTACTCTGAACTCAGTAATTTTTTCTTTTTCAACCTCTTCTTCTTGCATATTTTATATTCACACTCGAGCCTATACGGTTACCAAAACCTTCTTCGCAAAACGACCACATACCTCTCCAAACGGTATATATTTAAACCTTCCCAAGACGCGGATAAAAACTTATCTCCATCTGGAATAGAGTTGTGGTGCTATGCGGCGCACACTCGGGGCTTGGATACCTGACGATCTCATTGCAGATAAGAACATCTGGATGCTCTCCACCGCCTCTTTTGATAATGGGTCTTTGCTGACAAGGCTCCTTAGCTCTTGAATCGTCGCCTCACTTAGACTTAGACGTAAGTATTCGGGCGTCAGCTTGATCACTTTGCCAAAGGCTTCAATAATACTCAAACTACACTGCTTAACTGTAATCTAATTTATAAGCCTGATGTGCAGAAGCTTGAAAGCAAGGGTATGGCTGAGGGTTCAGAAGCGGGTAGAGCGCATCAGAAGTTTTTTACCACACTTTGTCGACTACTTGCTTCCTCTCTGCTCTTCTTCTGGAATCTAGGTAGAATGGTTTACCGAAGCTTAGATCGGCTGCTCAGCAATAGAATAGAGGAACAGCCTACTGCTAGCAGCATAATCCTATTGAAAGACAAGGTTCTCAAAGTCTTCATCTACATAATGTTAACAGCAGCTGTTTTGATAATAGCCTACGCTTTGCTACCAGCGATATCACTCGGCGCAAGCACCCAGATACCGGGCACCGCTCTTACTTTAGGCACATTATATTGGATCATCGCCCTCTCAATAGTAGTCTTATCCCTCTTCTCTCTACTTAGAAATCTACTAGCAGTTTTCAGGATCGGCTACGATTCTCTCTCAAAGATCATACCTTTGGATGTTAAGGGCCTGTCACGCCTAAGAAGCTTTGCTGTGAACTTCATCCTTGTAACAGCTATCGTTATACTATTCTTCATCGTCTCACCATATATTACAATCATACCTAATGTTGGTGCCTATTTAGCTGTAGCAGGGCAAGTGATCGTTGGAGCCATCTTGATCCTATTCTTTTGGGATGTTGGGCGAACGATATATGTTGAGTTAGAAGATACTTTTGGAAAGATAGATTAGGTGATGTAGATGCTGGAGGGATACGATGTAATAGTTGTTGGCGGTGGTGTTGCTGGCTCTGTCGCCGCTAGGTTCGCCTCACAAAGAGGCTTTAGAACACTATTGGTTGAAAGGTATAAAACACCTAGGATCAAATCGTGTTCTGGAATTCAATTCAAATATTTTGAGAAGCTTATAGGAGCAAAGGTCCCTCCTGAGAGGCTTTGCAGCAACACGCTTTACAAAGTGGAGATGATCACACCCTCTGAAAGGGTTTTGAAAGGAAAGATGGAGATGCTGAACTTCTGGAGGGATGTATTTGACAGCTGGCTCAATTCGCTGGCTTCTGATGCTGGCGCCGAATTCTGTGATAATACTTCGCTGATCGATTTTAAAAAGGAAGGGGAGGGTGTAACTGTTAAGCTGCTTGCAGAGAATACTGTGAAGGAAGTTAAAGCGCGCTACCTAATCGGCGCTGATGGTATGCTCTCAACGATCAGGAGAAAACTACGCCCACAGGACTTTGATAGAAAAGCTTCAGGCGCTGTGGTCAACTACTATTTTGTTGGCGAGGCAGAGCTAGATCCTAACACCTTATACATGTTCTATCGGAAAGAGTTTTCACCCTTGATGTTCGCTTGGGTATACTTAAAGGATGAAAAATGGGTGATAGGAACCGGTGCTAACGAGAACCCTTTACACTACGCAAAGACCTTCTTTGAATACGTTAAAGAAAGATACAAGTTAAGAGGAGAAGTCGTTAGGAAAGAAGGCTTTTCCTCAACTCTAAAGAGTGTAGTTTACTTTGGTGAAGGAAATCTTTTACTGGTTGGTGATGCTGCTGGTCTGGTTGACTTATATCGAGGTGTAGGCATGGATAACGCTGCTCTAAGTGGTCGTCTAGCTGTCAAGGCTTTGATTAAGGCTGAAGAGATGGGTCTAGAGCCAGCAAAGGTATATGCGGGTCTGATGAAGAAAGTTAAAAGAAAGATAGAAATTAACTCGAAGAAGCAGATAAAAAGGCTGTCGTCTAACGAGGAGTTGGAGAAGAGCCTATCGCCGATAAGCATGCTTAGAGGCGGACTCTACATGCTCTTAGCTGAGCAGCTCAACAAACTACTTCCCTCTGAGAAACTACTATTCCTACCACCTTAACGAAGCGAAAAGATAATATTTAGCGGGAATGCCTATACTAGATGTGGCTGATGCAATTGGCTGATTTAAGAGAAAAGATTCTTGAGGTTCTGAAGAACTGTTACGATCCTGAGATCCCGATTAACATCGTGGATTTAGGCTTGATCTATGATCTGAAGATAGAGGACGGAGATGTAAAGATAAAGATGATCCTAACCGCACCAAGCTGCCCAATGGGATTTTTCTTGGTGGAGCAGGTGAGGGAAGCGGTGCTTGGCATCGAGGGCGTAAAGAATGTCGATGTTCACTTAGTCAACGAACCTTGGACTCCAGAAAGGATGAGCGCAGAAGCTCGAGCGAACCTAGGCCTATAGCTCAAAGTCTTACTCCAATCAACCTAAAGGTGTTGCTGAAGCAAGTCCTAGGCTCTTATGCTACCGTCTTCTTAGTTTCGTTAATAAACTTGATTAGAGTAAACTTTAAACTTCGAGGTTCTTTTTGACTAATTGTTAAGCTTTGGTTGCTAACTTGATTAAGCTGCCTAGTCCCAAGCTTAAAGGTTCAATGTCTGTTGAGGAAGCCATCTCGGTTAGGCGATCTATAAGAGAATTTTCACCCACAGCTCTATCCTTAGAAGACCTATCACAGCTCTTATGGGCTGCGCAAGGGGTAACTGAGCCTGAATCTGGTGGGAGAAGTGCTCCCTCAGCCGGTGCTACTTACCCGCTAGAGCTCTTTGTATTCGTAAAGAAGGATGGTGTTAAAGGGTTTGGGTCGGGAGTCTACAGATATCGCCCATTAGACCACTCTCTAATTAGAGTCGCTTCTGAAGATAGAGTTAAGGCACTTATGGAGGCTGCGCTCTATCAGGAGTTCATAAGCGATGCCCCTGTGAACATTGTTGTCGCAGCTAGGTATGAGAGGACAACAGCACGCTACGGTAGTAGAGGCGTTAGATATGTCTATATTGAGGTTGGGCACGTGGGGCAGAACATAAGTTTGGAGGCTGTTAGCTTAGGGTTAGCGTCTGTGATGGTGGGTGCCTTCAATGATAACTTAGTGAAGAAGCTTATAGATGAGGCGGCGGAGCCGCTCTATATAATACCCGTAGGCCATAAACTATGACGAAGGGTTTATTGAGGTAGGGAACGGAGCCAATAGATGATTGGAGATGGTTGTTATAGAGAGCTCTGAAGCTGAAGCAGAAGCTGTTTTACAGGCTGCTAAACTTATGCTCCTCTCAGCCAGAACAGCTCCAAAGTCTGGGGGTGTAGATGACATCAGCACTCTCATAGTTACAAGCGAAGATATGCAGCGTATAGCTGAGGAGATGGAGAAGATAGCCGAAGAGAGAAACATACCCGGTTTCATAAGAGATGCAAAGAACCTTCGCAACTCCGGCTGCCTTGTCTTGATAGGCGTTAAATCAACCAAAAGTTTTGGCATGAACTGCGGTGGCTGCGGCTATCCGTCTTGTGAAGCATTTGACGCTGCGCCTAAAGTTAAGGGCAAAGACTATGTAGGTCCAGCTTGCATCTTTAAAGTCACTGACTTAGGTATCGCTATCGGCTCTGCTGTTAAGACCGCCAGTATACATAATGTGGATAATAGAGTGATGTATAGAATAGGTACTGCTGCTAAAAGGCTAGGCTATTTGGGGGATGCAGACATAGTCATGGGTATACCTCTATCCGCTACTGGTAAGAGCATATATTTTGATAGGAGATGAGGTTATCCTCTTAGAAGATCTCTGACAGCTTTCAGGTTCTCCTCCCAAGCGCCGTCTGTTAGGTTGGGGAACGACCAAGTAGCGTGAGGCTGGTAGTATCTGTCTATTGAGATGGTCTTAAGGTGGGTTGCCCGGTGCTTTAACCCTGAAAGGATGGTCCAAGCCATGTAGTAGGGTAGACCAATAAATAGCGCTAGATCATATCTGCCTTTACCATTAAACCCCTTCCACTCTGGGTCCTGCAGCCTACCCGCTATCTCCATCGCAGACATAGCGTACACATTTTCGTAACCCCTCTTTTTCGCCTCACCAACTATGTGCGCTGTAGCCACAACGTCAGCCCCTTTTGCTCGAGCGATCTCTATGGCGTAGTCTAATGCAGCGCCTTCTCCCAACCTCTGCAGCGACAAGTGCCCCGCGACCAAGATCGATCTTTGAGCCTTCTTCATCATCCCCATTACAACCGCTGGTTTCTGTATTACGAATGCCTTAACCGGACCAGGTATCTCAGCTACCTGCCAAGGCTCTGCGGCCAACCATCTACGCCTCCTTTCTGATCAGCCTCGGTAGTAGAGTGGGGTCTGGTATGGGTCTCTCTTTCCAGCCTTTTTCTTTTAGAATCTTCATAACCTCGTCTCTGATCGTCACAGAGAGGTCTGATTCGCTTCTGACGAATAGGTGTAGGTCATCAGGTGGTGTGCCGTACAACTTCTTATGTAGATCTATGTAGTGTGAAAGCTTAATCGCTCTACCCTTTGCTGTATCGTTGGCTCGCATAACCAGCCTAGCCGCCATAACCATCGCCTCCTCCTTGGTCTCAGCAGCATAGAAGAGGTGTTCAGGACAAGGTCCAGCATACACACGCTCACCAGTCCTAGCATCATAAACTACCCAATCTTCGTCTCTGTCGCTCCTACCTAGAAGCATCCTCCTATACTTCGAACCGTGCGGACCAACTATCACAGGCACACCAAGTCTCCAAAAGCCGCTAGCTATAGCGGCAGCCTTCTGGCTCATCGCACCCCACGCTATGCCCACAGCGCCTACCCTGTTGTGTATGTAGTCGGCGATCTCCTCATAATTGGCTCTAAGGTTTCTTCTAGCGAATATGCTGGCGATCTTTATCGCGGCACCCGCTATATGTGGATTGGATACACAGGACCCTACATTTACTACACCACCAGCATCAAAGCTTCCTGGGAAAGTCTCGTATATCGTCTTACCCTCCTCCGTCCTATACATACCAATAGACATCGCTGCGCAGCCTGTAGCTACAACGATGTACCTGCGTTTCGCGAATTCTTCAGCCATCTGCGCTACTTCAACACCGCTAGCAGGATAGTTTGAGCAGCCTACGAGGGCGATAACTCCAGGTATTTCGCCTAGAACTATGGGTCCGCCAACCTTTCTAATTTCAACGTCTTGAATTGCGCCTCTACCAGCTCTAACGTAGAACTTCTCCTCTCTTATCTGCTTCTGCGCAGATGCGACTATCAAGCTGTGTATAGGTGCTGAGTTGGTGCAGGCATGTTCGCATCTTCCGCAGCCTATGCATAGATCGTAGAGGAGAGCAAATTTAGAGAGGTCACCTTTTTCAGCGGCATCCATCGCCTCAGGTATAGGGAGGTTGTTTGGGCACGCTCTTCTGCAAGGTGTGTCTTTACACTGGGCGCACTTCTTACCCCATTCGATGACCGCAGAAACATCGGGTATAACCTTATACTTCATCCTCTTCGGTGCGATGAGCATAGCAACTCTAGCAGCAACCTCCCCAGCCTTCTCCGGCTTCAGTATCAGAGCGCCTGGAACCTCTCCTTCAACGATCTTCTTCACAATTTCATCGGCATCTTCATGTGTTAGATCAGGGAGGCCTTGGCAGTCCTTTGCTGATGTTGCGATGACCGGAGTCTTGATACTTTGAGCCTCTTTCAGTACATCAGTCCTTATACACTGCTCATCCACCACGATTACATCTGGGACGCCGCTTCGTATAAATCTCAACTGCCAAGATAGCGGCCCAACAATCTTCGCCTTGGGGTTGTATCTGGTCAAGTCGTGCGCAGTGCAGCATATACCAGCCACCTCAACTTTACCCATCAACCCATGGTCCTGAAGGTAGTCGATTATGTGGGCTGCAGGCGGCACGTTATGCCCTATCACCAATACCATAGGTTTGGTAGAGTCGATGGTACCCATGCCCAGCTCTACAAGAGGTGCATCAGGATCAGCTTTCGGGTAGCCCAGGGCTGAGATCTGCGCTATATCAGCGACCTCCATACCCACTTGATCGATCATACCTGCGTGGAAGACTTTTGACTCAAAATCTATGTTATCTCCCTCTTGACCTGTGTGTGTTGCTGCGAGCAGCTGCGCGATCTCCTTTTCTAAATATGATAGAACCTCTTCTAGATCACCTATCTTCTTAGGTCTAATTCCGCAGACAAGCCTAGTAACTGGAGCTTCGATCTCCACCCCAACCTTTGAGCCTACATCTATAGGCGCATCACGCCCAAACCTTTCTATCAAATATTCGACGAGGTGCCTAGCGTGCCCTACATGTGTCGCAGCGCCGATACAGCAAGCAAGAAGCACTACACGAGACTGTTGAGCCCAGATATCCAGCCCACAAGCTCCTCTCTTTCCAGCAGTCAAATCACATTTACCCATCGTGCATAGGCAGCATACATCGCAATACGGTAGGTAGACTGGCTTATACCTCTGCAGGAGCTTATGATCCCAACTTCTCAGATCTGTTACAGCTGGGAAGGGTGTAGGTCCCATCTTCTCTTCCCATTCTTCCTCGATAATTTTGCCTAAGGATATCTCTAAATTTGAAAATTGTATATTAGGTGTCTTTAATTTATCTGCTTTGATTCTGATGTTTTGCATAGTCCGATATCTATGGTAAAAACAAGTTTATTACGTTAGACAATATAAAGTATATATCATATACATCTACTATCAACCTTCAGCAACAAAGAGTTAATCTTTTATGTGACCTAATCAGTAAGTGAGTGGTGAAGTGTTAGAGATGAGCACAGTTTCTCCAGCCGTTTTGGCCGAATACAAGAAGAGGTACATTGGTGCAAGGATAAAAAGAAAAGAAGACCCAAGGCTTCTAACAGGTAAAGGTCAGTATGTTGACGACTTCAAACTGCCGAATACGCTCTACGCTGCCTTTCTGAGGTCACCATATGCCCACGCAAGAATAAAGAAGATAGACACATCCAAAGCAGAAGCCTTACCTGGGGTAGTAAAGGTAATGACTGGGTATGAAGATAGCAGGCTACTGCATTCTTGGATGGAACACCCGGCAATGAAACATGGCCCACAACCTCCACGCTACTCTCTGCCGACTGATAAGGTGAGGTACGTGGGGGAACCGGTTGCGGTAGTCGCTGCTGTAGATAGAGGAATAGCTGAGGATGCTGTTGAACTAATAGATGCTGAATATGAGCCCCTACCCCCAGTTATAAATGCTGATGAGGCCCTGAAGCCAGGCGCCCCATTAGTGTGGGAAGACTGGGGTGACAACATCTACTATCACGCAACTTATCAGAATGGGGATGTGGAGAAGGCTTTTGCTGAGGCAGATGTGATTGTAAAGGAGCGCATATCAAGTCACAGATATGTTCCTACACCTCTTGAACCACGGTCTTGGCTAGTCAGCTACGATAAGAATACTGGTTCCCTCTTCGTTAGATCAACCACGCAGTTTCCACATGTGTTAAAGACCTACCTCTCAGAGATCTTCAAAATACCAGAAGATAAGATTAGAGTAATTGCGATTGATGTTGGTGGAGGCTTCGGCCCTAAGTCGCACGTTTACCAGGATGACATAGCTCTTGTTGCTTTAGCGATAAGACTCGGTAGACCGATAAAGTGGGTTGAAGATAGAAGAGAGCATCTAACGATGTTCAGCGAAAGAGAGGGCTACCACGATATTGAGATAGCGGTGAAGAAAGACGGAACTATCCTCGGTGTAAGGACTAGAGCGGTCGTAGACTACGGTGTGTCAGGAGTATTTTGGACTGAGGCTCAGCCTTCACAGCTTATTGCGGTATCGCTACCAGGGCCTTACCGATTCCAGAACTATGCCTATGAAACCATAGGTGTTGTGACTAATAAGTCGATGACTGGTGCACACAGAGGCTTCTGGCGACCTGTAGCCTGCTTGGCTATGGAGAGGATGGTCGATTTAGCCGCTAAAGCTATAGGTATGGATCCACTTGAAATTAGAATGAAGAACCTCGTTCAACCAGATCAATTCCCCTATAGGTGCGCTAGTGGTGTGATTTACGATACAGGCAACTACCCTGAGGCGTATAAGAAGATGCTTCAGCTTAGCGACTACTATAATCTTAGGAAATGGCAGGCTGAGATGAGAAAGCAAGGTAGGTACATCGGGATAGGCATAGCAAACTATGTGGAATACACTGCCCCTAACTCAGCTAGAGCAAAACAGTATCTGGGTTGGAAGGTCGGCACCTTCGGCTCAGCCAAGATCGTAGTGCACCCAACTGGAAAAGTTACGGTCTACACAGGCACAGCCCACCAAGGCATGTCGCACGAAACCATCTTTGCACAAATAGTTGCAGATTACCTTGGTGTGCCGTTGGATGATGTTACGGTGGATGAAGGTGATACCGCATCGGCACCTTACGGCTTTGGTGCGTGGGCGAGTAGAAGTACTGTAACTGAAGGCGGTGCTTGCGTCAAAGCAGCTTTGAAACTTAAGGAGAAGGTTTTAGCTATAGCAGCATATAGGCTGGGTGTGCCTGTAGAGGACCTCGTAATCGACGAGGGTAAGATCTGGTCTAAATCAGACCCCTCAAAGTCTATGCTATTCAAAGACGTTGCATATATAGCCTATAGGGATCCTACTCTGCTGCCTCCGGGTGTTGATGCCGGTCTAGAAGTTACGGTTACGTATGAACCTGAAAGCCCAACAACTTGCAGCTTCGGCATTCACATAGCCATCGTTGAAGTAGACCCTGAAACGGGTAAGATAGATATACTGAAATACTTCATTGTTGAGGACTGCGGTATACCTGTTAACCCGATGACTGTCGAAGGGCAGACACTGGGCTCCCTTCTCCACGGTATTGGTGGAGCCATATACGAGCACTTGGTCTACGACTCTACAGGCCAGCTGCTCTCATCAACTTTCATGGATTATCTGCTACCTACGACAGTAGACGGATGCCCCAAAGAATTCTACTTCAGCCACGTGGAAACCCCGTCAAAGGGTCTAGGTGGCTTCAAAGGAATGGGTGAAGGTGCAACGATAGCAGCACCGGCAGCGATAATGAATGCCGTAGAGGACGCTCTAGCCCCATTCGGCGTAAGGATAACCGCAGGGCCTCTCTCTCCAGAGAGAGTTCTACGCTACATAAAAGAAGCGAAAGCCAAAAGAGGATAAGATGTGTGAAGGGCGAGGTCAAACTCCTCCCCTCTTTTTATTCGTACTCAGCAAGTTTAATACTATCCTCTATACATAAGAAGGTTAAATGAGTGATTTGTCTAGCGATCTTTTTGACATTCCTTTAGGCGCTGGGGTAAAAACACAACTACCAAAGAACATTCTCTCTAAGATTGATATCATCGAGCCTAAGCGTCTACCACCAACAGACTCAACAACACTGCTCCGAAATGCCTTGGCAAACCCAATCGGCGGAGTGTCTTTAGATAAAGTAGGCAAGGTCGCTATAGTGTTTGGCGATTACACTAGGCATCCTTCACCTTTCTTAGAAGGTCTGATCAACAGATTAGAGGAACAAACATCTGACATTAAGTTGATCTGCGCCGGAGGCTCACACCCTTCCCCTGAGCAGGAATATTATAGGAGTGTGTTGGGTGAAAGAGTTTATGAAAAGCATAAAGACTCACTCTTCTCATCCTCCACAAAGGGCAGCACCTCACAGTATGTCCCAGTTGGTAGGACTTCACGGGGCACTAAGGTAGAGGTGAATAAAGAGCTTCTAGATCGTAACACAATAATCTCAACATCTAACGTGCAACCACACTTCTTCGCAGGCTACAGCGCTGGAGCAAAAGCCATACTGCCAGGATGCTCAAGTCTCAAGACGATAGTGGCAAACCATTCTTTAGCAATAGGAAATCCAACCGCGAAGGAACTGATCTTAGAAGGAAATCCGCTTAGAGAAGATATGGAGGAAGCAGCTGAGCTGCTAGTGAAGCGTGGGCTCAAATATCATATACTAGACTTCGTAATCAACCCTGATGATAAACCTGTGGCTGCAGCTTATGGTGCACCCCGTACAGCACACCGCTACTTGGTAAAAGAATACGCAAGCCAACTCTACGTGGTCAAAGCTAAGCCAACGAAGCTTGTTTTATCAGTAGCAGACTGGCCTACTGGAAGAAACCTTATGCAAGCGTTCAAGGCAGCGTGGTATGCCTCCAATTTAATAGATGAGAGGGGTGAAATTAAACCTGTTGTTGTGCTGGTTGCATCTCTGGTTGATGGGGTAGGTAACCCTAGCTTCAGGGATGAGATAACTAGATATGCTGGCTGGTCTCCTGAGAAAGTCTTTGAGGATCTGAAGAAGCGGGCTAAAGAAGGCACATTAACAGAAACCTCGCAGGGACCGAATAGGCTGGCGATGGATCGTAGAAGGTTTATACTGAAGGTTGTGTCGCCATCTGCACCTAAAGAGGTATTGTCAACTCTAAGTGAAGTAGGTTACGGATGCTATCGCACAGTATCTGAAGCACTAGCTGACTTACATTTTAAGCCCGATGAGGTTCCAGCAGCCCTATTACCACATGGTTCACTAACAGTCCCAGTACCCACGGCAGTCGATTAACTATCTGAACCCCTACTTCTCAGGACCAGTATACTTCTGAGTAATCTCTCTAACTACACCCGCCGCTATAGTTGTACCCATATCTCTCAGCGCGAATCTGCCCAGCTCAGGGAACTCCTTGAACGTCTCAATACATAAGGGTCTGAGCGGCGCTATCCTGACAAGAGCAGAATCACCTGTCTTAATAGATTTAGGCTTCTCCTCCACAGGCTGACCAGTTCTAGGATCTATTCTAGCTATTATCTCTTTTATGGTAGCAGCCACCTGGGCTGTATGAGCGTGAAGCACAGGCGTATAACCAGCTGCAATGGCTGTCGGGTGATAAACCACTATAATCTGTGCGATGAACTCATTGGCTACTGAAGGCGGGTTATCTGGCTTACCCACGACATCACCGCGCTTGATATCACGCTTATCCACACCCCTAACGTTAAACCCTATATTGTCACCAGCTACAGCTTCGTTAAGTGGAGTGTGATGAGTCTCGATAGACTTGACTTCGGCAATTATGCCTGAAGGCATAATGATGATCTTATCACCAACCTTCATACGCCCAGTCTCCACTCTGCCTACAGGAACTGTACCAACACCTGTAATAGAGTAAACATCTTGAATAGGAATCCTCAGCGGCTTATCCACAGGCTTCTCAGGTACAGAAAGTTGATCAAGCGCTTCGAACAGTGTTGGACCAGTATACCAAGGCATTTTATCAGAGCGTCTAACTAGGTTCTCACCTGTCCAGCCTGAGCCTGGTATAAAGGGTATCTTCTTGACGTCATAGCCTACGCTTCGAAGCAGATTCTCCATTATGGCCTTGACTTCATCGTACCGCTCCTTGCTATAGTTAACTGTAGCATCATCAAACTTGCTAAAAAATACTATGATCTGATTCACGCCAAGTGTGCGAAGAAGAAATGCGTGCTCTCTCGTCTGCCCACCTGGACCTGTACCTACCTCAAACTCACCCTTCTTAGCTGACACTACCAGAACAGATGCGTCGGCTTCGCTTGCACCCGTTATCATATTCTTTATGAAGTCTCTATGTCCTGGTGCGTCGATAAGTGTGAAGAAGTATTTTTCAGTTTCGAACTTCTGAAAGGCAAGGTCTATGGTTACACCTCTCTCACGCTCATCCTTCAAGCTGTCAAGCACCCAAGCGTACTTGAAGGTGTCTCCTGCTCCAGTCTTCTCAGACTCTTTAGCATACTCTTCAATCGTTCTCTGGTCAACGACACCTAAGTCAAATAGGAAGTGACCCATTGCGGTTGACTTACCGTGGTCTACATGTCCGGTTACTACGAGATTCAAATGTGGCTTCTCAGGCATTTACGCTACACCCTTCGCATCCAATTGGCAGTAAATCTGATTATTTAAGGGTTAAGGCTCATATAGTAGCAGATGGTTTAATTCTACTTATGACTGAAGTTAAGGCTATACGCGTAGGACTCCTAATTGACAGCAAATCATCCCCTATACGTAACGCTGTAATAGTTATAGAAAGTGGAAGGATCAAGCAAGTAAGTCGAGAAAGCGAAATAGCCATCCCACCTGATGCTGAAGTGATAGATGCCTCAAGATACGCTGCCATCCCAGGGTTAATAGATGCTCACCTGCACCTTGGTTCAAATGGTGAGCCAGATCTTCTAAAGATGCTGATCACTACACCTCCAGACCTAATAACCCTAAAGTCTTTGTTGAATGCTAGAGCATTACTAGAGGCAGGTTACACAACTGTAAGAGACTGCGGGGAGCATAACTTCTTCGCAATATCCCTTAGAATGGCCATAGAGCAAGGATACTTCCAAGGACCGAATATAGTCGCTTGCGGTAAGATGCTTTCGCAGACCGGAGGGCACGGAGACTTTGGGTTAGTTAACTTTGGTATATGCGATGGAGTGGATGGAGTGAGGAAAGCGGCTAGGGAGAATCTGAAGGCTGGCGCTGATTTTATCAAAGTCTGTGCAAGCGGTGGGGGTGGTTCACCGTTTGACAAAATGACGGATACACAGTTTACTGTGGAGGAGATGAGAGCAGCGGTTGAAGAAGCCAAAGCCAGAGGTAAGTGGGTTGCAGCGCACGCCATGGCTACTCAAGGTATCAAGAACGCGCTTCTTGCTGGTGTGCGCACTATCGAACACGGTTGTTATCTCGACGATGAATGTTGTGCTCTGATGAAAGAGCGTGGGGCTATTCTTGTTCCAACTCTCTTGGCAGCATATCAGATAGTGAAGCACGATGTGGAAGGAGGGATACCTGAGTGGGCTGTAAAGAAGACCGAAGAGGTCATTGACACTCACATTGCCAGCGTAAAAAATGCATATAGATCTGGTGTTAAGGTAGCTACTGGAAGCGATGCTGGCACCCCATTCAACAAACACGGGAAGAATGCGCTTGAATTAGAGTTACTGGTTGATCGATGTGGATTCGCACCATTAGAGGCCCTCAGAGCAGCTACTGTTGTAGCGGCTGATGCGGTTGGGTTGAGCGATAAAGTAGGCACACTGGAAGTAGGTAAATATGCTGACACAGTTATCGTTGACGGTAACCCTCTTGATGATATCAAGGTTCTACAGGATACTAGTAAGATAAAGATGGTGTTGCGACACGGAAAGCCAGTAAGGTTCGCAGAGTGAGCAGCTCCTAGCTCTTACAGAATTCTTCTCCTACCTTGAAGCCATAGCGATACGTTCTTGCTCATTCTTCTTCTTTATCGCATAGCTGTTAGCATCGTTGTTCGCTGCTAAGATTATCTCCTCAGCCAGTACTTCTTCTATACTTCTTGCTGTTGAGAAGCAGGCTTCCCTAACACCTTCAGATATGAATCTAAGCGCCAAGTCTACTCTTCTCGAAGGCGATACATCTACAGAGACGTGGTAAACCACGCCCCCGTAGGCTATCCTTGTGGTATCTTCATTTGGAGAGGCGTTCTCGATCGCCTTAACAACCACAGCCACAGGATTCTGCCCAGTTCTTAAATATATTATATCTAGCGCGCTCTTGACTATGTTTATCGCCTTCATCTTCTTGCCCCCCATTCTCCCAGTGTTCTTAGCGTACTTCTTCCCAAAGTGCATCATAGAGTTAACCAGCTTCTCTATTATGTTAACTTCAGACTTACCGAATTTCTTATGCTCATGCCTACCAAATGAAGTCGGTATCAGCATAGGATCTAGCGATATAGCTCTCTTAAGCCCAGGGTCCGATATCGTAACCTCAGACAGATCCCATTTGTTAAAGAGCTTTACCGTCTTAGCCAACTCCTGCTGCAAAACCACCTTTTCTGAGGACATGCTCTTCTCTTCACCAACCTACCTTCTCGGCTTCTCTTTCCTTCCATACACAAGCTCTTTAAGAGAGACATCGTTAACCTTGAAGACTACCCATCTGACACCAGGTATGTCTCCCATAGAACGCCCCATAGAGCCACCTATCCCTTGCACATGAACCTCATCGTGCTCATCCACATAATTAAGCGCTCCATCCCCAGGAAGAAAGGCTGTAATCTGCTTACCATTCTTAACGAGTTGCAACCTCACACAGTTTCCCGTTAGAATACCGTTTGCGAAGAAATTGTGCATTTCGCTTGCTGTGGTAACGTCATAGAGTTCGATAGAACCCTCTAGAAGCCGGACTACCTCGACCTTCTCCCAAACAAGACCTGAACCAAGCCCTCTTGTGTTTTCCTCAACCCATCTGTTAAAAGGTATAAAATGGCAAGTTGTATTTAGCCTGCTGACCTTTACATCCCTTGAAAGCCAATATTGTACAACACACTTATTTACCCAGCTATGGCCACCCCTACGTAATGCTTCAGCTATCTTAGATATAGTTAGGCCTTCTGCGCGTAGCTTAAGCGCGTTAGTGTATGCTTCCTTAGTTGCCTCAATTCTTTTCATCCCGGCTCTAAGGTACTGGTAAGCGTGGCAAGCTTTAGTCTTCCTTTCTTTATTATATTCGTAACCTATCTTTCCGTAGAGGTTCATCAGATTATTTATGTTTGATGCGATATACATTAGTATCTTGTAGGTTAAGGAGCCGTCTCTTCTTTTGACCCCTTTAACGACCTTAATGTTCGAAACCTTTACATCAAATTCTTTGAGCAGCCCCCTTAAACTATAGACAAAGCGTAGGCCGTGGTCGAGTAGATCGGCTCTTTTGCTAACAGCGAGCGTTGGTGGGTAGAAGGTTGAATTTTTAACACGAGGTGCTTCAAGTTCGCTTCCAAAAAACGAGGCTAGAAACTCTCTTTTCACCCATAAAGGTGCCCTCCTGACCCATTCAGGAATATTATAATTGCCGTTACTTTTTCTACCTAGTGGAACACCTAAAGCTTTGAAGAACGTGAAAAGCGCTATAGAGCTACAGTGCAGAGCATGATAATGTCCTCGAATAAGCGTTACTCTTGAACCATTGTTGACGACGCTTTCAGAAAAGTCTTCATACGCTGGAGAACAATGGAAGCCTAGTGACTCGATGTCAGCTCTTATAGTATCCAGGTCTTCAACGTTTCCTGTCGCGATAAACTTCCCTTCAAACCCTACACCGCATTTTGAATAACTCAGCGAACCATCGCCGAATAAGTGGCCCGTAAGTCTCGCAATCTTTAGAAGATTTGGGTTATCATAAGTTAACGGTATAAGACCCCTCTCCTTAAGCACAGTCAAAATCTTGTTAGGTTTACTTCTTTTTGGCGAAGCCTTCAACATATCTTCTTCAGTTAAAATCAAATCTTTCCTTTCTTCTCTAGCTGGCGGCTCGTATGGTAAAACTACAACTCTATCACATGGTTTAACATCCTTTAAACTCAATATCCCTTTGTCTGTGTAAATTGGGTGATCAGAGCTTCCGATGAGCCTTCTACCCGTTTCTGTGAGAAGCTCATAAACGCCCAGCTCCATAGCTTCCCACTTCTCTATGGAAAAATAATCGATCAAATGCGTTGGCTCGATCTTTTTGTCTACGTAATTATACGATAGTACTCTAACTGTAGACCAAGTGTCGGAAAGGTCTTTTATCTGCGTGACGCCTCCATCTAAGATTATGTTTGTATCAGGCGATACGCATTTCCTGATGGCTGAGTTTGGCTGCTTTGACTCTATGCCAACCTTCTCTAATACTATGCCTCTTGCTTGAGGTGCGCCTTCAAGGGGGTCCGCTTTCTGATCAAGCATCAGCATCCTACGCTTGTAGTATTTATCAGACCAGCGTAACCTCTGCTTTTTATCTTTCAGTATCCTTCCTGCGAATTCTCCTGTAGGTGACTTCATGTGCGTCATAGAGGCTTCTGCCGCCCTCTTAATAAAAATTTGTCTTCTTATCCGCTATGTTATTCGAAGCAGGAGGTTTAATATTGAACATGTTATTAGATCATTAGAGCTGAATGAACGTTTGAGATCTTGCTGCTAAACTTTAATAGATCGTTATCACCTTATATGTCATATGTTAGAGAAGGTTAAAGCCGTATTCTCAGACAAGCTGATTCAAACAGATAATCCTGTTATAGCGCTCTTTTACGCCACATACTGCCCCTTCTGCCAAAGGTTCGCAGCTATTTTCGAAAAACATAGCGCCAACCAACCCTATACCTTCGCCAAGGCAGATATCACTGACGATTCACATCCATACTGGGATCGGTATAATATCAACTACGTGCCTACTCTAATAGCCTTCAAGAGCGGTCAAGCAATAGCTAGAAGAGATGCAAAGGGTGGCGTGGGTCTCGAAGAAGAGGATCTGCAGAGCTTACTAAATGAAGTCTCCTCCAAAGTTTCGCTTAATGAATCTACCTAAGCCTCTCGAGCCTACCACAACCCCCTCCTCCAACACTATTTGTCCTCTTATTATAGTGTGTGTGACTTTACCTTTAACCTGCCAGCCGTCAAACAACACGCATTCCGCTGCTTTTGTATAAAGCTTATCACTCCTAATCTTATGCTCAGCTTTTAAGTCTACCACCGTCAGGCTTCCCTCAGCTCCTTCGGCGATAGTGCCTCTCATAGGGTAAAGATTGAAGAGCTTTGCAGGGTTAGTTGACATCAGCTCAACAAGTCTCTTTAGGCTTATCGCACCCTCATTCACTTTGGTGAGCATTAGTGGTAAGCTTACCTCTATATTTGGCGCACCTGATGGTGCTGACCATATATCTTCATTTCCACTCTTCTTCTCACTCTTCAGATGAGGTGCATGATCGCTGCCTACACAATCTATTACTCCATCCACCAAAGCCACCCATAGGGACTCTTGATCCTCTCTTCCTCTTAAGGGCGGATTGATCTTGGCGTAAGCACCTATCTGAAGCATAGCATCCTCCCTCAGAAAGAGGTAATTTGGGCAAGTTTCAGCGAAAACTCTTAAACCAGATTTCTTAGCTGATTCGACTTCCTCAACCGCACCCCTAGTAGTTAAATGAAGGAGGTATAGTGTAGCACCACTCTCCTCCGCAGCATCCAAACACGTTTTGACAGCTTCAACTTCGGCTCTGGCTGGTCTAGATTCACAATGAGCTAGAGCGTCCTTTCTGCCGGAAGCCTTAAGCACGGAAGTTAAACGCTCTATGATCTCAGCATCCTCCGCGTGGACAGCTATAGGCACACTTAGTTTCGAAGCCATGCTCATAATGCCCAAGAGTTCTTTTTTGTTCCTTGCACATAACCTGCTTGCCTGATGAGGAAGATACATCCAAGTCTTAAACGCAGCAGCCCCTTCGCCAGCCAAACCCTCCATTTCAACCAAATTATCACCACCACATCCAGCATATAGGCAGAAGTCCACAACAGCTTTAGATTCAGCCTCTTCGATCTTAAACCTAAATGCATCAACCGTGGAGGCTGGTGGTAGATTGTTCGGCATATCAGCTACTAAAGTGAATCCTCCAGCTGCAGCTGCGCAGCTCCCAGTGTAGAAGTCCTCCTTCTCAATATATCCAGGATCTCGAAAGTGAACGTGTGGATCTATTAGGCCAGGTAAGATTATCTGACCTCTACAATCTACCTCTTTTTCACCCTGAGGGAGGTTGGTTTCCTTAGCCACCTTCACTATCTTACCTTGGTCGATTACTACACTCGCTTCAAAAAGCCCATATGGGGTGAATACGTATCCATTCTTTAGGACGAGGTCTACTCGCAACAGCAACCTACGCCACTCAAACAACCTTAATAAACCAACCTCCATGGGCTCAGGCTTAGCGGATAATCGCTCAAATATGGCGAACTTTATGAAGACGTCAAGTTCTCCTCTTCCTATTAGTGAAAAAGCAGGAGATATTCTTATATAGTCGCTGGTATTACCTTTTAGTCAACTAGTAATACGGTGGAGCGAATGGTAGACGAGCTTCTACTTAAGAGAGCGGAGGAGTTCCATGGTCATATCTGTCCCTTCGTAACGCTAGGCTTAAGGGCTTCGGAATTGGCTATGCGTAGGCTCGGTCTCTCAAAAGCTGGTCTAACTGAGACTGTTGGTGAGGAGATTCTTGCTATCGTTGAATGTAATAACTGTTTTGCTGATGGTGTGCAGATCGCGACAGGCTGCACGTTTGGTAATAACAGTCTGATCTACTTAGATGTTGGAAAGAATGCTTTGACGCTTGTTAAAAGAGGTACATGGAGGGGTGTAAGGGTTTATGTTGACGCTGAGAAGATTAGGAGTAGATACTTTACGAAAGAAGCCTTGGATCTTTTTGAGAAGGTTGTTACGAAGAGGCAGGGGAGTAGAGCTGACCTTGAGAAGCTGCGGGAGATATGGTCTCAGATAGGGCGCTCTATGCTCACAATCCCCGAAGAGGAGTTTAAGATCGATGCCGTTGAGGTTGCGAAGATTGAGCGGGCACCCATCTTTGAGAGCGTTAGCTGTGCAGAGTGCGGCGAACTTGTGATGAGTACGAGGATCCAATGTGTGGATGGTAGAGCAGTTTGCTTGAGCTGCTTGGGTGTTTGCGCAGCGGTCGTAGGAAGAGGCATTGTGCCAGACTTCAGAGTCCCGTTAATGCGCAGAAGGTGAAGGGCTGTGAAGAAGGGTTTAGCCAAGGTCTACGCATTAAGCCTAACAGTAATAGTGGTTATAGCCGTGGCAGCCGCAGCCTACTTCATATTCTTCAGCAGCTCTCCTACTGTGCAACAGCAAACCACCACGCAGCGAATACACTTAGTCGACATCGTTGGGCGAAATGTCACAATACCTAGAGGCGTTGATCGGATTGTAGCGATAGGGCCTGGGATGCTTAGGCTTGTATGCTACCTAAATGCTACGGACTTGCTTGTGGGTGTGGAAGACAGCGAAAGAAGCTGGGGGTCTGTAGGTAGGGACTATGCGATGGCCTATGGTGAATCGTTTAAAGCGCTGCCAGCCATAGGTCCAGGCGGACCAGGCAAGCCACCAGCGCCTGAATTAATCTTAGCAGCGAAACCTGAGCTAATAATAATGTCTAGAACATACTGCGAC